>ERZ1370068.1388-contig-11279_pt1 | contig 48454 bp, 63 predicted proteins | sample MGYA00561227_ERZ1370068 | MGnify/ENA primary metagenome ERZ1370068 (study PRJEB38410, sample SAMEA6850437) | metagenome | study: Metagenomic assessment of the ecological functions of the soil: analysis of the soil microbiota associated with the... | reverse complement strand
CGCCGAGATCGTCGAGAAGCTGCCGAGCGTGCGCAAGGTCGTGGTGGTGCCGCACCTGCGACCCGCAGGTCGACGTCTCCGACATCCCGAAGGCGGTGCTGCTGGACGAATGGCTGCGCACGCTACACGCCGGGCGACGATCGATTTCGCGCAGCTGCCGTTCGACCACCCGGTGCTACATCCTGTTCACCTCGGGCACCACCGGCAAGCCGAAGTGCATCGTGCACGGCGCCGGCGGCACGCTGCTGCAGGCGCTGAAGACGTACAAGCTGCAGCTCGACGTGCGGCCGGGCGACCGCTACTTCTACTTCTGCACCACCAACTGGGTGGTGTGGAACCTGCTCTTCGCCGCGCTCGCCGCCGAGGCGACGCGTGATGCTCTACGACGGCTCGCCGTTCGCGCGCAACGCGCAAGCATCCTGTTCGACTACGCCGAGAAGGAGCGCATCACCGCACTTCGGCACCTCGCCGAAGTTCATCGACTGCATCGCAAAGCGCGGCCTGGCGCCGCATCGAGACGCACGACCTGCCGCGCGCTGCGCATGATGCTCTCCACCGGCTCGCCGCTGGCGCCGGAGAGCTACGACTACGTCTACGCGCAGGTCAAGAGCGACGTCTGCCTGTCCTCGATCTCGGGCGGCACCGACATCATGGCGGCCTTCGCCGACGCGCAGCCCGATCCTGCCGGTGTACCGCGGCGAGATGCAGTGCCGGTCGCTCGGCATGGCGGTCGAGGTCTTCGACGACGAGGGCAATCCGCTGCGTCGGCGAGAAGGGCGAGCTGGTCTGCACCACGCCCGTTCCCGTCGATGCCGCTCGGCTTCTGGAACGACACGCGGCGGCGAGCGCTACCGCGCGCGCCTACTTCGACAAGTACCCGAGCGTCTGGTGCCACGGCGACTGGTGCGAGCTCACCGAGCGCGGCACGCATGATCGTCTACGGCCGCTCCGACGCGACGCTCAACCCGGGCGGCGTGCGCATCGGCACCGCCGAGATCTACCGCCGTGGTCGAGCAGATCGACGAGGTCGAGGAGTCGGTGGCGATCGGCCAGCTCTGGCCGCCCGACACCGACCGATACGCGCGTCGTGCTGTTCGTGCAGCTGCAGCGACCGGTCAGTCGCTCGACGAGAACGCTCGAGGAACGATCCGCGACGAGATCCGCGAGCAACGCCACGCCGCGCCACGTGCCGGCGAAGATCGTCCAGGTGCCGGACATCCCGCGCACCAAGAACGGCAAGGTGGTCGAGCTCGCGGTGCAGGCGGTGGTGCACGGCATGCCGGTGACGAACACCGACGCGCTCGCCAATCCCGAAGCGCTCGAGCTGTTCAGGGATCTGCCCGAGCTCGCGGCCTAATCCCAGGCTTTAGTTAATGCTATGTGAGTCGTGACTCTGTGCATGAGTCGTTATCCAGACGTCCGCTAACATGAATCGTGCGCCAGCTTACTTCCACTCGCTGCAGTGGCGCACGCTATCACCGAGTGGGGCGACGCAGCCAATCCGCACGTGGTCGTCTGCGTGCACGGCCTGGCGCGCAACAGCCGCGATTTCGATGCCCTCGCCGATGCGCTCGACGCCGACTGCCGCGTGGTCTGCATGGACGTCGTCGGTCGCGGCGAGAGCGACTGGCTGGAGAACAAGTCCGACTACACCTTCTCCACCTACCAGGCGCGACGCCGCGGCATGCTGGCGCGCGCCACTGCGCCGGCGGAGCGAAATGGTTCGCGGATGCCCATCCGACTGGGTCGGCACCTCGATGGGCGGCATGATCGGCATGTTCCTCGCCGCCAAGAGAATTCGCCGATCCGCGCGCCTGGTGCTGAACGACGTCGGCGCGCTGATTCCCGTGGGGCGCGCTGTTCCGCATGAAGGGCTACGTCACGCGCGCACGGCGTGCAGTTCCGAGCGTCGGCGCGTCGAGGCGCACTCGCGCAGGTGTGCGCGCCGCTTCGGCCCGCTGACCGACGCGCAGTGGCAGCACCTCGCGCGAGCACGGCGCGAACGGCGAGAGGACGGCAGCTACGTCCTGCGCTACGACCCGGCGATCGCCGAGGCTGCACGGCCACATCGATCGCGAGTTCCCGATGGGGCCGGACATGCTGCGCGGCATCGACCTGTGGAACGTCTGGGGCAAAGTGACCTGCCCGACGCTGGTGCTGCGCGGCGCGGAATCCGACGTGCTGCTGGGCGAACACCCTGGAAGGAAATGCAGGAGCCGCAAGCCCGACCTGGAGATCGTCGAGTTCGCCGGCGTCGGCCACGCGCCGGCGCTGATGAGCGCCGACCAGATCAGCGCGGTGAAGCAATTCCTTCTGCGATAGCGTCGATCAGCCGGCCTGCTCGCCGATCGGCTTGTCGAGCACGAGCTGGATCTCCGCGCGCTTCGCCTGCGCCACGAGCTTCGGCAGGTCTTCCTTGACGTGACCGCCGGTGCCGAGGAAGAGCGGCACCACGCGGATCGACGCCGCGCCCTTCGCCGCCAGCGCGGTCGACGCGCTTCCTCCAGCGACGGCCCGTGCTCGAGATAGGCGAGGGCGACGGCGACCGCGGGCAGCTTCTTGCCGACGCTCGACGGCGATTTGCTCGAACGGGCTGCGACCACTCCGGGTCGCGCGAGCCGTGTCGCGAGCAGGACGATGCCTTCTTTCAATGCAGCGTGGCGCGGCGCCGCTCGTAGATGCCCTGCAGCAGGCGCAGCGAGCCGAGGCTGATCGCGCTGGTGCGAGAGCGCGTGGCCGAGGTCCTCGACGATGTCGAGCGTGCACCGGCACGTGCAGCCCGGCGAGCACGCGCGCCGCGCGCTCGGCGTAGACGCGCGAGACCACCGAGTCGTACTCGCCGTGCACCAGGTGGATGCGCGAGGCGATGCGCGTGCCGCGTGCCGGCAGGCTGCGCGAAGCGCGAGCGAGAACGCCACCACCGCGCCGGCCAGGCCGGGCGCCTTCACCGCCTCGAGCGCCACCGTGCCGCCCTGCGAGAAGCCGATCAGCACCGTGCGGCTCGCCGGCACGCCGAAGTTGGTCTGCTCGCGGCGCACCAGGTCCTCGACGTCGGGCAGCACCGCGGCGACGCGCTCGCGGTGGTTGTCGCAGTTCAGGCCGCGCGTCGGGTACCAGTCCTGCGCCGCGCCGCCGCGCGCGTCGGGGTCGAAGCCGCTCGGCACCACCAGCGCCGCGCTCGGGAAGCGCGCCTGGAACTTGAACGCGATCGGGATCATCGACTGCGCGTGGCGCCGCAGCGCGCCATGCAGGAAAACGAACAGGTGATGGGCCGGATGCTCGGGAGTGCTGCTCGGCGCGAAGCGGAACACGCGACCGGACGACATGCGGACGATTGTTACCCCGCGCGTGACCGTTCTGTAAACTGCCTCGGACTTCTTCCTCGGGTGATCCATGCGAACCACGCGATTTCTAAAGGCTTTCTGGGCGCTCACCAAACCCTACTGGGTGTCCGGCGAGCGCGCGCACCGGCCTGATCCTGCTCGCCACCGTGGTCGGCCTCGCGCTGATGGGCGTGTGGCTGGAGGTGCAGTTCAACACCTGGAACCGCGACTTCTACAACACCTTCGAGATCGAAGGACCAGGCGGAGTTCTTCCGCCAGCTCGGCACGTTCACGCTGCTCGCGGTGCATCTACATCGTCAACGGCGTCTACCGGCATGTACTTCCAGCAGATGCTGATGATCGAGTGGCGCACCTGGATGACCGAGCGCTTCCTCGCCGACTGGCTGAAGGACCGCGCCTACTACCGCCTGCAGCTCCTCGACAAGGGCACGGACAACCCCGACCAGCGGATCGCGGACGACCTCAACATCTTCGTCGACCTGACGCTGACGCTCTCGCTCGGCCTGCTGTCGGCGGTGGTGACGCTGGTGTCGTTCGTCGGCATCCTGTGGGCGATCTCGGGCGCGCTCGACGCTGTTCGGCGTCGAGATTCCGGGCTACATGGTCTGGGTGGCGCTGGTCTACGCGATCGTCGGCACCTGGCTCGCGCACGTCATCGGCAGGCCGCTGATCGGCATCGACTTCGACCAGCAGCGCTACGAGGCGGACTTCCGCTTCTCGCTGGTGCGGCTGCGCGAGAACAGCCGAGGGCGTGGCGCTGTACCGCGGCGAGGCGGGCGAGCTCGCGAACTTCCGCGCGCGCTTCGCGCGACGTGATCGCCATCTGGTGGACGCAAGATGCTGAAGCAGAAGCAGCTCGGCTGGTTCCAGTCGTTCTACGGCCAGGTGGCGATCATCTTCCCGTTCGTGGTCGCCTCGCCGCGCTTCTTCTCCGGCGCGATGCCGCTCGGCGGCATCTTCCAGATCGCCTCCGCGTTCGGCCAGGTGCAGGGCGCGCTGTCCTGGTTCATCAACGCCTACACGCAGCTTCGCCAACTGGAAGGCGACCGTGGACCGCCTGATCGGCTTCACCGAGGCGCTCGAGCGCGTGCGCGCGAAGCCGAGCGCAGCTCGACGGCGAGCGCGCCGAGGGCGACGCGGCAGTCGCTGGCGCTGCGAGCGGCTGAGCTCGACCTGCCGCAGGGCAAGCCGCTGCTCGCCGACGACCTCGCTCGAGCTCAAGCGCGGGCGAGGACGTGCTGGTCACCGGGCCCTCGGGCGCGGGCAAGTCGACGCTGTTCCGCGCTCGCCGGCATCTGGCCCTACTGGAAGGGACGCATCACGCTGCCGAAGGGCGCGAGGCTGCTGTTCCTGCCGCAGAAGCCGTACCTGCCGATCGGCACGCTGAAGCACGCGGTCGCGCTATCCGGAGGACGCGGCGCAGCTTTTCAGACGACGACGGTGCGCGAACGCGCTGAAGGCGGTCGGGCCTGCAGCAGCTCGCCGCGGATCTGGAGCGCGAGCGAGAACTGGGCGCAGGTGCTCTCGGGCGGCGAGCAGCAGCGGCTCGCGTTCGCGCGCGCGCTGCTCAACAAGCCCGACTGGCTGTTCCTGGACGAGGCCGACCGCGTCGCTGCCCGACGACGCGCAGGCCGCGCTCTACCGGCTGCTGAAGGAGAAGCTGCCGCGACACGACGCTGGTTTCGATCGGCCACCGCGCCGAGCCTCGCGCAGCACCACGCGCGGCGGCTGGCCTGGCGTGGACGAAGCGCTAGCTGCCGCTGTAGGACGATGCAGGTGGTGGTGCGCGTGCGCGTAGAGCTTGCCGGCGGCGTCCTCGAGGCGGCCTTCGGCGGTCGCCATGCGCTTGCCGACGTGCAGCGTGCTTGCCGATGGCGCGCAGCTTGCCGGTCTTCGCGGTGATCGCGCGCACCAGGTTGGTCTTCGCTTCGAGCGTGGTGTAGCCCGAGCCTGGCTGGCATGCGCGTCTGCACCGCGCAGCCCATCGCACGAATCGAGCAGCGTCATCGCGAGCCCGCCGTGCACCACGCCGATCGGGTTGTAGTGCTGCTCGCCCGGCGTGCACTCGAACACCGCGATGGCCGGGCTCGACCTCGACCAGGTCGGAAGCCGAGCAGCATCGGCGATCGGCGGCGCGGGCAGCCGGCCGTCGCGGATCGCGCGCAGGAACTCGATGCCCGCCATGGTGCGCGCCGCCGTCGGCGAGCGTGCGCGGGTCGCTGCCAGGTCACCGAGATGCTGTGCGATTTGCTCATGTCAGTCAGCAGAGGGTGCGGGACGCGGCACGGCTGGCGCGGCGACGCTCGCGACCGCCGAGCGCCCGGCGATGAAATCCGCGGCGGCGTGCGCCACGCCTTCGTCGCGAGGATGCGGCCGTGGCCGAGCCCGTCGGTGCTGATGCAGCCGCGCGCCCGGCCAGTGGCGCGCGACGCGCGCGCCCTGCGTCCAGGGCACCATGCGGTCGTCGCGGTCGTGGATCACCAGCGCGCGCGCGCGCGAGGCGCGGCGCGAGGCGCGCGCACCTCGAGCTCGTCCCAGCGCACGCCGTAGCGCTCCTCGATCGCGGCCTGCATCGAGCGGCGCACGCGGCTCCGGGATCCAGTGCCAGCGCGCGAAGCGGCGCGAATAGCCGACGAGGTCCGACGGCGGGCTGATCGAGCACGACGCTGTCGCAGCGCGCAGGCCGCGCGCGAGCGCGAGCGCGCGCGCCGCGCCGCGCCGAGCGAATGCGCGATCACGCGCCTGCACGTCGCCGTGGTGCCAGGCGACTGCGGCCAGCACGTCGGCGAAGTCGGGCAGGCCGGTGAGCTTGCCCTCGGAGACGCCGTGCGCCGGCTGGTCGTAGGCGATGACGCGGTAGCCCGCGGCGAGCAGCGGGAACACGAAGCCGCGCATCTGCGCGGCGTAGCCGCCCCAGCCGTGCGCGAGCAGCACCGCCGGGCGCGTCGCGCGAGCCCCAGCGCCAGCGTGGCGATGTGGCGGCCCTTGTGCTCGACGAAGCTCGAGCGCGCGTCGATGAGATCGAGCGCGCTCTGCCGCGGCAGCTGCGGCTGCGGCGGCGTGAGGAACAGGCGCTCGGCCCAGCGCGCCGGCGAGCTCGGGCAGCGAGCAGCGCGGCGGCAGCGAACCGAACGTTCGTGCTAATTTGTGGCAGCGTAGAGGCGGGGGCATGGCGAGCTCCTTTCGGTTCTAGCGGGAAGCGGACGCGCAGCGGCTTGGCGCGGCGGCGGCGTGGCGCTCGATCAGCTGCTCGAACGCGGTGAGCGCGCGCTTGCGCGCTTCCTCGTCGCCGAGCAGGCGCCGGTGGTTGTGGCTGGCGAGCACGATGCCGAGCATCTCGAAGGCGATCTGCTCCGGATCGGTGTCGGCGCTGAGGTGGCCTTCCTCGATCGCCAGGCGCACGGCGCTTCTCGCGTGATCGCCGTGCCGCGGTGGCTGGTTGGCGATCACCGCGTCGCGGATCGGCCCGGGCCGGTCGTCGTACTCGGTGGCGGCGGAGATCATCGATGCAGCCGCCGGGCAGGCCGGACGCGATCGGTCCAGTCGAGCCAGCGCTCGAACAGCGCGCGTCAGGCGCGGCAGGCCGCGCGCGATCTTCAGCGCCGGCAGGAACGACCCGCTTGCCGTAGATGCTGCGCCGCGTGCTCGAGCACCGCGAGCTGCAGGTCCTCGCGCGAGCCGAAGTGGGCGAACAGGCCCGACTTCGACATGCCGGTCGCATCGGCCAGGCGTGCCGATGGTCAGGCCTTCCAGGCCGAGCTTGCTGACGATCGTGAGCGCCTCGTCGAGGATCGCCGCGCGCGTCTGCTCGCCCTTGGTCCGGCGGCTGTGTCGGCAGTGCGGGCTCATGCGGGCGTCAAAATAGTACGAACGTTCGGTTTTGTCAACACCCTCGCCAGCGTAGCTGGCCCGGTATGGCTTTCTGCGGTTGCCGGCGAAATCTGCCTCGGGCGTGCCGGCGGCGACGATGCGCCCGCCGCCGTCGCCGCCCTCCGGGCCGAGGTCGATCACCCAGTCGGCGGTCTTGATCACGTCGAGGTTGTGCTCGATCACGACCACCGTGTTGCCGGCGTCGCGCAGGCGGTGCAGCACGTCGCAGCAGCATGCTGGATGTCGTGGAAGTGCAGGCCGGTGGTCGGCTCGTCGAGGATGTAGAGCGTGCGGCCGGTGTCGCGCTTGGAGAGCTCGAGCGACAGCTTGACGCGCTGCGCCTCGCCGCCGGAGAGCGTGGTCGCCGACTGGCCGAGGCTGCATGTAGCCGAGGCCGACGTCGATCAGCGTCTGCAGCTTGCGCGCGATCGCCGGCACCGCGCGAGAAGAACTCGCGCCGCCTCGCTCGACCGTCATCTCGCAGCACCTCGTGGATGTTGCGTGCCCTTGTAGCGGATCTCGAGCGTCTCGCGGTTGTAGCGCTTGCCGTGGCAGACGTCGCAGGCGACGTAGATGTCGGGCAGGAAGTGCATCTCGACCTTGATCACGCCGTCGCCCTGGCAGGCCTCGCAGCGCCCGCCCTTCACGTTGAACGAGAAGCGCCCGGCGTCGTAGCCGCGCGCGCGCGCTTCCGGCACGCCGGCGAACAGCTCGCGGATCGGCGTGAACAGGCCCGTGTAGGTGGCCGGATTGGAGCGCGGCGTGCGGCCGATCGGGCTCTGGTCGACGCTCACCACCTTGTCGAAGTGCTCCAGGCCGTCGATCGACTCGTGCGGCGCCGGCTCGGCCGTGCGCGCCGTACGAGGTGGCGCGCGACCGCGGCGTACAGCGTGTCGTTGATCAGCGTGGACTTGCCCGAGCCCGAGACGCCGGTGACGCAGACGAGCAGGCCGAGCGGCAGCTCGAGCGTCGACGTCCTTCAGGTTGTTGCCGCTCGCGCCTTGCAGCATGAGCATGCGCTGCTTGTTCGGGCGGTTGCGCAGCGCGCGGCACCGCGATCGACAGCGCGCCGCGAGAGATAGCTGGCCGGTGAGCGAGTCCGGGTTGCGCGATGATCTGCTGCGGCGTGCCCTCGGCGACGATCCGGCCGCCGGCGTCGCCGGCGCCGGGCCCCATGTCGACCACGTGGTCGGCGGCGCGGATCGCCTCCTCGTCGTGCTCGACCACGATCACCGTGTTGCCGAGGTCGCGCAGCCGCTTGCAGCGTGTCGATCAGGCGCGCGTTGTCGCGCTGGTGCAGGCCGATCGAGGGCTCGTCGAGCACGTACATGCACGCCGGTGAGGCCCGAGCCGATCTGGCTCGCGAGGCGGATGCGCTGCGCCTCGCCGCCGGAGAGCGTGCTCGGCCGGCGCGGTCGAGCGCCAGGTAGTCGAGGCCGACGTTGACCAGGAACTCGAGCCGGTTGGCGATCTCGCGCACGATGCGCTCGGCGACCTGGCCGTTTCGCGCCTGGCAGCTTCAGCGTCGTGAAGAATCTCGTGCGTTGCGCGCAGGGGCAGCGCGGAAATCTCGTAAATCGTCCGCTCCGCGATCTTGACGTGGCGCGCCTCGCGCCGCAGGCGCGTGCCGCCGCACTCCGGGCAGGCGCGCGTGTTGACGGAGCTTGGCGAGCTCCTCGCGCACCACCGGCGAGTCGGTCTCGCGGTAGCGGCGCTCGAGGTTCGGGCACCACGCCCTCGAAGGCGTGCTCCTTCACCGCGCTGCGGCCGCGCTCGCTCGAGGTACTGGAACGGCGATCTTCTCCTTGCCCGAGCCGTGCAGGCACCAGCGTGCTGCACGCGCTCGTCGAGCATCTCCCAGGGCTGCTCGACGTCGAAGCCGTAGTGCGCGCGCGAGCGACTGCAGCATCGAGTAGTAGAAATGGTTGCGCCGGTCCCAGCCGCGGATCGCGCCGCTCGCCAGCGACAGGTTCGGGATGCGCGACGACGCGCTTCGGGTCGAAGAACTCGATCGCTGCCCAGGCCGTCGCAGCGCGGGCAGGCGCCCATCGGGTTGTTGAAGGAGAACAGGCGCGGCTCGAGCTCGGCGCAGCGCGTAGTCGCACGCCGGGCAGGCGAAGCTGCGCCGAGAAGAGGTGCTCCTTTCTCGATGTCGATCTCCACCACCAGCGCCTTGCCGTCGGCGTGGCGCAGCGCGGTCTCGAACGATTCGGCGAGGCGCTGCTTGGCGTCGGCGCGCGCGCGCAGCCGGTCGATCACCACGTCGACCGAGTGCTTGGCGTTCTTCGCGAGGCGCGGCGCGGCTGTCGAGCTCGTGCACCGTGCCGTCGATGCGCACGCGCGTGAAGCCCTGCGCGCGCAGCTCTTCCAGCAGTTCCGCCTGCTCGCCCTTGCGGCCGGCGACCACCGGCGCGAGGATCATCGAGCTTGCGTGTCCTCGGGCAGCGCGAGCACGTGGTCGACCATCTGCGCCACCGTCTGCGCCTCGCAGCGCGAGGCCGTGCTCGGGGCAGTAGGGCGTGCCGGCGCGCGCGAAGAGCAGGCGCAGGTAGTCGTGGATCTCGGTGACCGTGCCGACCGTCGAGCGCGGGTTGTGGCTCGCCGCCTTCTGCTCGATCGCGATCGCGGGCGACAGGCCCTCGATCGAGGTCGACGTCGGGCTTCTCCATCAGCTCGCAGGAACTGGCGCGCGTACGCCGACAGCGACTCGACGTAGCGGCGCTGGCCTTCGGCGTAGAGCGTGTCGAAGGCGAGCGAGATCTTGCCCGAGCCCGACAGGCCGGTGATCACGACCAGCCGGTTGCGCGGCAGCTCGAGGCTGATGTTCTTCAGGTTGTGCGTGCGCGCGCCGCGGATGCGGATGCTGATCCATCTGCGAATTGCGGCGAAGGTGAAACTTGCTACTATAGCGCGTTTCGCATTCCAGCCGCACCCCATGCCTCTCGTGCATGCCCGAACGCGATGACTGCGACCGAACTGCGCGCCGGCGCCAGCCTCGCCGGCGTCTTCGGCCTGCGCATGCTCGGCCTGTTCTTCATCCTGCCGGTGTTCGCGGTGCACGCGCCGCAGCTGCGCGGGCGGCGACAACCTCACGCTGGTCGGCATCGCGCTCGGCGCCTACGGCCTGACGCAGGGCATCCTGCAGATCCCGTTCGGCATGGCCTCCGACCGCTGGGGCCGCAAGCCGGTGATCTACGTCGGGCCTGGTGATCTTCGCCGCCGGCAGCTTCCTCGCCGCCGTCGGCGACCGACATCTGGACGGCGATCGCCGGGCGCACGCTGCAGGGCGCCGGCGCGATCTCGTCGGTGGCGATGGCGCTCGCCGCCGACCTCACGCGCGAGCAGCACCGCACCAAGGTGATGGCGATGATCGGCTCGATCGATCGGCTGCATGTTCGCGCTGTCGCTGGTCGCCGCGCCGGCGCTCTACCGCTCGATCGGCATGGCAGGCCTGTTCGGCCTGATCGGCGTGCTGTGCGCTCGCGGCGATCTGGGTGGTCAAGCCGCGTGGTGCCCGAGCCGCCGCCGCAGCCGCAGGCCGGCGCCGCGGCAGCGCGCGCTGCGCCGCGGTCCTCAGTCCCGAGCTGCTGCGCCTCAACGCCGGCATCTTCGTGCTGCACATCGTGCTCTACGGCGATGTTCGTGGTGGTGCCGCCGCTGCATGGTGCGAGGCCGGCCTGGCGCTTGCCGGACCACTGGAAGCTCTACCTGCCGGTGGTGCTCGTCTCGTTCGTCGCTGATGGTGCCGCCGATCCTGTACGCCGACCGGCGCAACCGGCCCAAACCGGTGCTGGTCGGCGCGCGTCGCCCTGCTCGTGCGCCGTGGTGCTGCGCTGGCGCTGGTCGACGGCGCCGCGTGCCGCGCCTGGCCGCCCTGCTGCTCGCTTTCTTCGTCGCTTTCAACGTGCTGGAAGCGATGCTGCCGTCGCTGGTGTCGCGCATCGCCCCGGCGCAGGCGCCGCGGCGTGGCGATCGGGCGTCTATAACACCGCCCAGACGCTGGGCCTGTTCTTCGGCGGATTGCTGAGGGGGCTGGGTCGCGACAGCACTACGGGCGCTACCGCGGTATTCGGCGTCTGCGCGGCGCTGGTCGCTGCGTCTGGCTTGCGGCTGGCCGTCGGCATGCGGGCCCGTGCCCGCCGATGGTCAACGCGGTCAGCGCGCTAGGCGTTGTTAGTACAGTATATCAAGGAGGTGTGAGTATGGCATCGGTGAACAAGGTGATCATCGTCGGCAATCTCGGCGCCGACCCGGAAACGCGCTATCTGCCGAGCGGCGAGGCGGTCACCAACATCCGCGTCGCCACCACCGACACGTGGAAGGACAAGGCGAGCGGCGAGAAGAAGGAAGCCACCGAGTGGCACCGCATCGCGTTCTTCGGCGCGCCTGGCCGAGATCGCCGGCGAGTACCTGAAGAAGGGCTCGCAGGTCTACGTCGAGGGCAGCTGCGCACGCGCAAGTGGCAGGACAAGGACGGCCAGGACCGCTACACGCACCGAGATCCGCGCCGACGTGATGCAGATGCTCGGCGCGGCGCGAGGGCGGCGGCGAGCGCCGCGCGACGACTCGGCGCGCGAGCGCGGCGAGCCGAGGCGCGGCGACGCGCAAAGCCGGCTGCCGCGGCGAAGAAGCCGGCCGGCAAGTTCGACGACATGGAAGACGATATTCCGTTCTGAAATCAGGGATATAATCGCGTGCATGCCGATTTACGAATACCGCTGCGGCGAGCTGCGGCCACCAGGAAGAGCACCTGCAGAAGGTCGCCGAGAGGCCGCTGTCCAAGTGCCCCGCCTGCGGCAAGAAGGCTTACAAGAAGCAGCTGAGCGCGGCCGGTTTCCAGCTGAAGGGCAGCGGCTGGTACGCGACCGACTTCAAGAGCGCGCGGCAAGAAGCCGGCGGAGAAGAAAGCCGACGCTGAAGGCCGACGCCAAGACGGAAGCAAAGACCGAAGCGAAGACCGAAGCGAAGACCGAATCGCAAGACCGAAACCAAGAAAGCGTCCGCGCCGGCCAGCGCACCGACTGATCATGAAGCGCGCCCGACGATCCGGCCCGGCGTGAGCCGGGCCTTTTCGTTTCTGAGCCGTGAAAAAGTACTTCATCACCGGCCTGCTGATCTGGATCCCGCTCGTCATCACGATCTGGGTGCTGAAGTTCATCGTCGACGTCGCTCGACCAGTCGCTGCTGCTGCTGCCGGTCGCAGTTCCAGACCGAGAACTGGCTCGGCGTCCACATCCCCGGCCTGGGCGCGATCCTGACCGCTCGGTGATCGTGTTCGTCACCGGCTTCCTCGCCACCAACTTCGTCGGCGCGCAGCTGGTGCAGCTTCTGGCACGACGTGCTGCACCGCATCCCGGTGGTGAACTCGATCTACTCGAGCGTCAAGCAGATCTCCGACACGCTGTTCTCCTCCAGCGGCCAGGCGTTCCGCAAGGCGCTGCTGGTGCAGTGGCCGCACCAGGGCATGTGGACCATCGCCTTCCTCACCGGCACGCCGGGCGGCGACGTCGGCCGACCACCTGCCGCGCGACTGCGTCAGCGTCTACGTGCCGACCACGCCCAACCCGACCGGCGGCTACTTCGTCATCGTGCGCGCGCAAGGACGTGATCGAGCTCGACATGACGCGTCGACCAGGCGCTGAAGTACATCATCTCGATGGGCGTGGTGCCGCCGCGGCAGCGGACGATGACGGCTAGATGCGCACCCACTACTGCGGCGAGATCGAGCGCCGCGCTGGTCGGCCAGACGCGTGACGCTGCGCCGGCTGGGCGCACCGCCGCCGCGACCACGGCGGCGTGATCTTCATCGACCTGCGCGACCGCGAGGGCCTGGCGCAGGTGGTCTGCAATCCCGATCGCGCGCGACGCGTTCGCGATCGCCGAGAAGCGTGCGCAACGAATATCGTCCTGCGGGTCACCGGCATGGTGCGCACGCGCCCGGAGGGCACCGTCAACCCGAACCTGCGTCCGGCGAGGTCGAGGTGCGTGGCGCACGAGGTCGAGATCCTCAACCCGTCGGCTGACGCCGCCGTTCCAGCTCGACGACGACAACCTGTCCGGAGACGGTGCGCCTCGAGCACCGCGTGCTCGACCTGCGGCGCGCGCCGATGCAGAAGAACCTGCGCCTGCGCCACCGCGCGGCGATGGCGGCGCGCCGCTTCCTCGACGAGCACGGCTTCATCGACATCGAGACGCCGTTCCTCTACAAGTCGACGCCCGAGGGCGCGCGCGAGTTCCTCGTGCCCTCGCGCGCTGCACGACGGCCAGTTCTACGCGCTGCCGCAGTCGCCGCAGCTCTTCAAGCAGATGCTGATGGTCGCGGGCTTCGACCGCTACTACCAGATCGTCAAGTGCTTCCGCGACGAGGACCTGCGCGCCGACCGCCAGCCCGAGTTCACGCAGATCGACATCGAGACCTCGTTCCTCGACGAGGACGAGATCCGCGCGCTGATGGAGGCGCTCGTGCGCGCGCATGTTCAAGCGACGCGCTCGGCGTCGACGCTGCCCGATCCGTTCCCGGTGATGACGCTACGACGACGCGATGCGCGACTACGGCGTCGACAAGCCCGACCTGCGCGTGCCGCTCAAGCTGACCGAGCTGACCGACGTCGATGAAGGACGTCGACTTCAAGGTGTTCTCCGGCGCCGGCGAACGCCGCCGGCGGCCGCGTCGCGGCGCTGCGCGTGCCGGGCGGCGGCGACGCTGCCGCGCAGCGAGATCGACGACTACACGGCAGTACGTCGACGACGCTACGGCGCCAAGGGCCTCGCCTACATCAAGGTCAACGAGCGCGGCGAAGGGCGCCGACGGGCCTGCAGTCGCCGATCGTCAAGAATCCTGCACGCGCGAGGTCGCTGCGCGAGATCCTGCGAGCGCACCGGCGCGCAGCGACGGCGACCTGATCTTCTTCGGCGCCGACCAGGCGAAGCGTCGTCAACGACGCACTGGGCGCGCTGCGCGCAGAAGGTCGGCCACGACCGCGGCCTCGCGCGAGAAGGGCTGGCGGCCGCTGTGGGTGGTCGACTTCCCGATGTTCGAGTACGACGACGACACGAAGGCGTGGAAGGCGCGCCACCATCCGTTCACCAGCCCGAAGGACGGCCACGAGGACATGCATCGAGACCGACCCGGCGAAGGCCTACGCCAAGGCCTACGACGTGGTGCTGAACGGCTGGGAGATCGGCGGCGGCTCGGTGCGCATCCACCGGCCAGGAAGTGCAGGCAGAAGGTGTTCGCGTGCGCTGAAGATCGCCGCGAGGACCAGCGCGCGAAGTTCGGCTTCCTGCTCGACGCGCTGCAGTACGGCGCGCCGCCGCACGGCGGCATCGCCTTCGGCCTCGACCGCATGGTCGACGCTGATGGCCGGCGCCGAGGCGATCCGCGACGTCATCGCGTTCCCGAAGACGCAGCGCGGCCAGGACCTGCTCACCGGCGCGCCGACGCCGGTGACCGAGAAGCAGCTGCGCGAGCTGCACATCCGCCTGAGGAACTCGCCGCAGTCGTGAGCTGCTCGCCGCGTTTCTGGCGCTGGCTATTCGTTCGCGCGCTGCTTTCCAGGGGGACATTCCTGTCGAGAAGCTGCCGGACGAGGCGCGGCAGACGCTCGCGCTCATCAAGAAGAACGGCCCGTTTCCCTACCGACGCGACGGCGCCGTGTTCGGCAACCGCGAAGGCGCTGCTGCCGAAGCGCGCGCAGCGGCTACTACCGCGAGTACACGGTGAAGACGCCTGGGGCGCAGCGATCGCGGCGCGCGGCGCATCGTCGCCGGGACGCGCTGGCGAGTTCTACTACACCGACGACCACTACCGCAGCTTCCGGCGCATCATTCGGACGATGAGCAAGCTCCTCGAGCGGCTGCAGCGATCCGGTCGCGCTCCGGCGTCTACCGCGTGCGCGCGAGCGACGCGATCGATCGAGGCGCTGCGCGGATCGGCCGCTCGCCGGCGCCAGCATCGACCTGAAGGGGCGGCGACGGACGCCTGCGCGCGATCGCCCGAGGCGCTGCGTTTTCCCGAATGGTTCGGCGGCAACTGGGACGCGCTCGAGGATTGCCTCGGCGATCTTTCCGGCGTCCGACGGCGGGTACGTGCTCGTCTTCCGCGACTGGCAGGCGGTGGCGGCGCGACGACCTCGGCGTGCTGCGTCGACGTGCTGCGCTTCGAGCGCCGAGTACTGGTCGGAGCGCGGCAAGCCGTTCTTCGCGGTGTTCATCGACCCGCAGGCGCGCCTCGCGCTCGCCGACCGTCTGCGATGCGCGAGCTGCAAGCTCCCGGTCTCGGTACTGGTGGTCGTGCACACGGCCGCGCTGGAGGTGCTGCTCCTCGAGCGCGCGTCGCGCGCCGGGTTCTGGCAGTCGGTGACCGGCTCGCTCGACCGCGCTGGACGAGCCGCTCGCAGGCGGCGGCGGCGCGCGAAGTGAGCGAGGAAACAGGCATCGACGTCGCGCAGGGCATGCTGACCGCGCTGGGATGTCGCCAACACCTTCGAGATCTATGCCACGCTGGCGCCACCGCTTCGCCCCGGGCGTCACGCACAATACCGAGCATGTCTTCGGCCTCACGCTGCCGACGCACGGCGCCGGTGACGCTCGTCGCCCGAGGAGCACACCGCGTTCGCAGTGGCTGCCCTGGCGCGAGGCGGCGCAGAAGTGCTTCTCCTGGTCCAACCGCGACGCCATCCGCATGCTGGGGGACAAGCGTGACCGAGCGCCTGCGCGTGGTGACGCTCAACATCCACAAGGGCCTGTCGCAGTTCAACCGGCGCATGGTGATGCACGAGCTGCGCGAGGGCCTGCGCGCGCTCGCGCCCGACGTGGTGTTCCTGCAGGAGGTGCAGGGCCTGAACCAGCGCTTCGCGCTGCGCTTCGCGTGCCTGGCCCGCCGGAGCGCAGCACGAGTTCCTCGCCGGCGAGCGACTGGCAGCACGTCTACGGCTGCAACGCGGTCTACGACCACGGCCACCACGGCAACGCCATCCTGTCGCGCTTTCCGTTCGTGTCGTTCGAGAACACCGACGTCTCCGACCACCGCTTCGAGCGCCGCGGCCTGCTGCACTGCGTGGTGTCGGTGCCGGGCTGGCGGCGCAACCTGCACTGCGTGTGCGTGCACCTGTCGCTGCACGAGCGCGGCCGCAGCCGGCAGCTCGAGGCGATCGCCGGCCGGCTCGAGGAGCTCGCCTCGCGCGACCTGCCGATCATCGTCGCCGGCGACTTCAACGACTGGCGCCACCGCGCCACCGCGATCCTCGAGCAGCGCCTGGGCATGACCGAGGTCTCGGTGGCGCACGCACGGCCGCGCGCGTCGCCACCTTCCCGAGCGTGCTGCCGTTGCTGCGCCTCGACCGCATCTACGTGCGCGGCTTCCAGCGTCGCCGCCTCGAAGGTGCACCGCGGCAAGCCCTGGTCGCTGCTCTCCGACCACCTCGCCGTCAGCGCCGAGCTCGAGCGCGCCTGGGCGGCGCGCTCAGTCCACCAGACGCAGGCTGCCGCGCTCGAGCACCGGCAACGACCGGAAACGCGTCGAGGCGGCAGGCGAACTCGACTTCGTGCGCGAGGCCGCGCGAGGCCATCATGCGGCCGATGCGGCAGTCGAGCAGCGCCTCGGGCGCGCGCGCCTGGCGGTAGACGCGCGCGCGCCGCCTTGGCGGCGTCCGAGAAATCCGCCGTCGCGCCGAGGCGCCCGGCAAAGCACTCGACGAAATAGCCGGCGCCGTAGAAGTCCTCGAAGTTGAAGTTGTTGCCCGATCCGGAGCAGACGATGCAGCACGGTTTCGCGCGGATGGCGCGGCGGTACATGCTCGACGATGCGCCGCGCGTTGAGCAGCGCGCCGCAGTAGACGCGCGCCGCGCCCGCGCGCGAGCGTCATGGCGACCGGTGCCGTTGGTGGTGGAGTAGATCGACCGATCTTGCCCTTCACGCCGTGCTCGACGAGCGCGAGCGGCGCCGGATGCGCGAAACCCGGCCAGGGTCTCGGCGTAGAGCTCGCCGGACGAGGACGTACGAGCCTGGCGGCAGATCCCTGCGCGCAGGCGCGCGCCGCCTGCCTCGTCGAGCACCGGCAGCACCTCGCGTGGCGCCGTGCGCGAGCGCCGCGACCATGGTCGTGGTGGCGAACAGGATGTCGAGCACGATCACCACCTTGCCCGGCACGCGCACGCGAGTCGAGCTCCTCCTTCTTGGTGAGGACGTGGATCTTGTGGTTGCAGCTCGATGCGCGCCGCTCATGCAGCGGCGCGCCGCCACGACATGCCCCAGCCTTCCATGCGTGAGCACCAGTCTCGCCCGCCTGGTTGACGCGCCTCCCAGCGGTGCTTGACCAGGCCGACGCCCGGCGCGCTGCTCGCCGAGGCGCGCGACTCGGCGACGATCACGCGAGTAGGCGAGCGTGTCGCCGGCGCGCACCGGCTTCAGCCAGCGCACGTTCTCGATGCCGGGCGAGCCGCAGGCTGACGGTGCGGCCGATGGATCTGCTCGATCAGCAGGCGCATGCCGACCGCGCAGATGTGCCAGCCGCTCGCGATCAGGCCGCCGAACGGCGACGCTTTCGCCGCCACCGGATCGACGTGGATACGGCTGCGGGTCGAACTGCCTGCCGAACGCGACGATTTCCTCGCGCGCTGAAGGTGTGGCGGCCCATCACTCGACGCTCGCCGACCGGCGAAGTCCTCCCACCAGATCATGACTTGCGGCGCCACGCGCTCGTAGCGCAGCACGCGTGTCGCGCACGTCGTCGGGCAGCGGCGCCGGCGTCATCTCGCGGGTCGGCGTTGACGTAGACCAGCTCGGCGGTGACCAGCGGCGTGCTTCCGCCGCGCGGCAGATCTCGAACTGGAACGTCATGCTGCGGCGCCCGAGCTTCGCGACGCGGCAGCAGACGCGTCGAGCTCGTCGTCGTAGCGCGCCGAGCCCGAGGTACTCGACGGTGGCCTTGCGCAGGTAAGACGTCGTTCGCGTAGCGCTCGACATAGCCATGCGGGATAGGGCAGGCCGATCTCGCGCCAGTACTCGGCGATCGCGGTGTCGATGTAGGTGAGATAGTGGCCGTTGAACACGATCTTCTGCATGTCCACCTCGGCCCAGCGCACCCGCAGGCGGGGCGCGCAAACGAAGTCGGCTCTCTGGCCATCCTAGACGGCACGGAAAATTGCTGGCAACATCAATGCCGTACAAGAAGATACAGTCTATTCGAACGAGGAGGAGTCTCATGCTGCGCTTTGATTCTGGTCGCCGCGCTGCGCGCCTGCGCGTCGGCGCTCAGGCGCAGACCGATCAAGATCGCGATTCTCGGCCCGATGGCCTTCGTCCAGGGCGAGAACCACTGGGCCGGCGCCGAGATGGCGCGCGACGAGATCAACAAGGCGGGCGGCATCAACGTCGGCGGCAAGCGCATGCAGATCGAGCTGGTCCGCGCCGACACCAACGAGATCCAGTCGGTGCCCGACGCCACCAACGCGATCGAGCGCGTCATCACGCGCGACAAGGTCGACTTCCTGATCGGCGGCTTCCGCTCCGAGGCGGTGCTGGCGATGCAGGAAGTGGCGATGGACTACAAGAAGATCTTCCTCGGCGTCGGCGCGGCGCGACGCCAAGCTCGGCGAGAACGTCGAGAAGAACTACGACCGCTACAAGTACTGGTTCCGCGTCGCGCCGACCAAGGCGCCGGACCTGTTCGCGCACGCTGATGGCGGTGCTCGGACTCGATCGGCCAGCAGGTGCGCGCACCGACCTGAAGACCGACACGCCCAAGGTCGCGATCCTCGCCGAGAAGGCGGTGTGGACCGAGGCGATCGTCAGGCGCGTGCAGACGACGCTGCCGAAGATGAAGATGGAGGTGGTCGGCACCTGGCAGCCGTCGCGCGATCGCCACCGACGTCACCGCCGAGCTGGCCGCCATCGAGCGCAGCCGGCGCCGACATCGTCTTCACGCTGCTGTCCGGGCCGGTCGGCATCTCGCTCGGCGCGGCAGATGGGCGAGCGCAACATGAAGGCGGTCGCCTTCGGCATCAACGTCGAGGGCCAGAAGGACGAGTTCTGGCAGGCGCTCCGCCGGCAAGGCGAACTTCGTCTCGACGCTCGACACCTACGCCGAGGTCGAGATGACGCCGAAGACGATCGCCGTTCGTGCAAGGCGTTCAAGCAGCGCTACAAGAAAGTCGCCGACCTACAACGCGGCGACCTACGACGCGATCATGCTGCTGAAGGACGCGATCGAGCAGGCGAAGCACGCATCGACGCCGACAAGCTCGTGCCGGCGATCGAGAAGATGGCAGCACGTCGGCACCGGCGCGGTCGCCGACCTACGACAAGCGCCACGACCTGGTCTGGGCGATCGGCAAGACCGCCGGCATCGCCGTGCAGTGGCAGGACGGCAAGAAGGTGCCGTTCTGGCCGCCGCAGGTAAAGGGCATGCAGCCCTTCAAGATGCCGGCGCGCTAGCGCGCGTTTGTTCCAGGACATTCTCGTCACCGGGCTGGTCAACGGCGGCGTCTACGCCCTGCTGGCGATCGGCTTTTCGCTGATCTTCGGCGTCGCGCGCATCGTCAACATCGCGCACACCGCGTTCTACATGCTCGCGGCGTACTGCTTCTACACGCTGCTGACGCAGGCTCGGCGCTCGGCTTCGCCGCTCGCCGGCGTGATCGCCGGTGCTCGCGGTCACGCTGCTCTCGCTGCGTCTGCTACCGGCTGGTGATCGAGCCGGTGCGCGAGCACGAGTCGGCGGTGCTGATCTCGACCATCGCGCTCGCGCCTCATCTTCCAGGAGCTGATGCTGCTCATCTTCGGCGGGCACTTCCTCGGCGTGCCCTCGACCATCGAAGGCGTGGTGCGCGTCCTCGGCGTGAGCATTCCCTACCAGCGGCTGCTGATCCTCGTCGTCGCCGCGCGTCATGCTCGCCGCGACCTGGTTCTTCCTCTACCGCACGCGCACTCGGCCTCGCGATCCGCGCCACCGCCAACGACCTCGAGGTGGCGAACCTGATGGGCATGAACGTGCACCGCGTGGCGATGGTCGACGGTCGCGCTCTCGGTCGGCGCTCGCCGCGATCGCCGGCGTGGTGGTCGACGCCGGTGTACGTCGGTCGATCCGTTCATGTGGCTCGCGCCGCTCGTCACCATGCTCGCGATCGTGGTGCTGGGCGGCCTGGGCAGCCTCAAGGGCAGCGTGATCGGCGCGCTGGTCATCGGCTACGTCGAGGCGATCACCGTGTTCACGCTGCCGGCGGGCGCGTACCTCAAGGGCGCGGTGGCGCTCGCGCATCATGGTCGCGGTGCTGCTCGTCCGGCCCGAGGGGCTGTTCGGCGTCGCTTTCGAGGAAGAGCGCTGATGTATCCTCGCTGCGTCGCGCCTGGGCGGAGCTGAGCGAACGAAGTGTTCGTGCTGCCGTCGCGCACGCTGGTCCTGGTCGTGGGCCGTCGGGCTGCTGCTGCTGCCGCTCGTCTACAGCGACGCCTACGTGCTGCGCATCCTCACCATGACCTGCATCTTCGCCATCTTCGCCGCGAGCTGGGACCTGCTCGCCGGCTACACCGGACAGGTGAACTTCGGCCACGCGCTGTTCTTCGGCGCCGGCGCCTATGCCTCGGCGCTGCTGCTCGCTCAAGCTCGGCGTCTCGCCGTGGCTGACGATCTGGGCCGGCGCCGCGGTGGCGGCGCTGTTCGGCTATCGTCTCGGGCTACCTCTGCCTGCGCCTGCGCGGCTCGTACCTGTCGCTCGCGACGCTCGCGTTTCCGCTCATCGCCCTCGGCCTGCTTGTTCGCCTTCCCGGATTTCTCCGGCGGCGAGCTCGGCGTCTCCGGGCTGCAGCGGCTGATCATCGACGTCCGACGGCAAACTACTACGTCGCCGTGCATCTCGATGCTGGTGGTGGTGTTCGGCTGTGGGCGATCGCCGACTCGCGCTTCGGCATCGTGCTGCACGCGATCCGCGACGACGAAGTCGCGGCGCGCGCGTCGGGCATCAACACGCCGCGCTACAAGCTCGACGGTGTTCGCGATCTCCGGCGGCGGCCGCCGGTTTCGCCGGCGCGCTGCTCGCGCACTACCTGCGCGTCGCCGGCCCTTCGACGCTGGAGGTCGCGCTGTCCTTCCAGGTGGTGATCTGGGGATCTTCGGCGGCGTGGCGACGATCTACGGCCCGGTGGTCGCGGTGTTCATCCTCTATCCGCTCACCGAGTGGCTCGGCAGCTTCAGGCACTTCGGCGAGCTGCGCCTGCTGATCTTCGCGGTGATCGTGCTGCTGGTGCTGCTGTTCATGCCGCGCGGCCTGACGCCGTGGGTGCGCGACAAGGTCGAGACGCAGTGCCCGCGCTGCAAGCAGCGCAACGGTGTCTGGCAGAAGATCTGCCGGCTGTGCGGCGCGCCGCTACAGACCCAGGTAGCCGCGCGCGGAGCGTCTCGTCGGCCATCAGTGAGCTTCGCCGGTCCTTCGGCGATGATGCGTCCCTGCGACAGCACGTAGTTGCGGTTGGCCATGCGTGAACACCTGGCCGACTTCCTGCTCGACCAGCAGCACCGGCACGCCTTCCGCGTGGATCTTGCGCGATGGCGGCGAACAGCTCCTCGCGGATCTGCGGCGCCAGGCCGAGCGAAGGCTCGTCGATCGCCAGCAGCTTCGCCTCGAACATCAGCGCGCGCGCGGTGGCGAGCATCTGCTGCTCGCCGCCCGAGAGCGTGCCGGCGATCTGGTCCTTGCGCTCCGAGAGCCGCGGAAAAAGCGCGAAGCAGTGCTCCAGCCGCCGCTGTGTTTCGTTCCTGTTCTTCGACAGGAAAGCGCCGGCGAGCAGGTTCTCGAGCACCGTGAGCTCGCGGAACGGGCGCCGCCGCTCGGGGCAATGCACCAGGCCGCGCGTGCGGATCTCGTGCGCCGGCAGGCTGTCGATGCGCTCGCCGGCGAAGCGCACCTCGCCTTCGAGGACGATGTCGCCGGTGGTGCCGCGCTTCATGCGCTCCTCGAAGCGCACCAGCCCGGAGATGGCGCGCAGCAGCGTCGACTTGCCGGCGCCGTTGGGGCCGACCAGGCCGACCAGCTCGCCCGCGCCGACGCTCGAGCGAGACGCCGTTCAGGATCTGCGCCTTGTCGTAGCGCAGCGAGAGGTTCCTGCACCTCAAGCAGCGGCATGCGTCCGCGCTCCGCGCTTCCGAGGTAGGCCTCGATGACGCGCTTGGGTTCTTCACCACCTCGGCGGGCGGCCCGTCGGCGATGATCTCGCCGTAGTCGACCACGATCACGCGGTCGACGATCGACATCAGCTCCTTCAGCTTGTGCTCGATCATCAGCACCGCCGGCCCTTCCGAATGCAGGCGGCCGAAGCGCCCGCCCTTGTGCAGCCGCCGGATGGAGCGGGCGAGCAGATCCGACTCGGCCGGGTTCAGGCCGCCGAGCGGCTCGTCGAGCAGCAGCAGCTCGGGCTCGGTGGCGATGGCGCGCGCGACCTCGAGGCGCTTGAGGTCGCCCTGCGACAGCGCCGAGGCCGGCTCGAGCGCCATGTCGGAGATGCCGACGAACTCGAGCGCGTCCATCGCCTTCGCCTCGATGCGCTTCACCCACTCGCCGCGGCGCCGCGCGCGCGGCGCCGACCAGCGGCACCATGACGTTGGCGACGATCGGCAGGTGGCGGAACGGGCGCGTGTTCTGGAACGTGCCGGCGATGCCGCGCTCGACCACTTCCCACGGCGCGAGGCCGGTGATGTCCTCGCCGTTGAAGACGATGCGCCCGGCGTCGGGGCGCAGGATCTTGGTGATCAGGCGCAGCAGCGTGGTCTTGCCGGCGCCGTTGGGGCCGATCAGGCCGACGATCTCGTCGCGCTCGCAGCTCGAAGCTCACCGTTGTTCACGGCGGTCAGGCCGCCGAAACGCTTGGTGAGTCTGCTCGACGCTGAAGAATCCGCAGGCCATGACGTTGTTTATCAGTTTTGTCCCCGACGGCGATCTAGCGCAGCATACGAGAATACCGGCCATGGACGACAAGTTTCTCGAGCAGATGGACACGCGAGCTCACCGGCTGGGCCGATCCGGTCGGCGCGCCTGCGCCAGGCGATCGAGAAGGACGAGTTCGAGCTCTACTGCCAGCCGATCGTCGCGCTCTGACGCGGCGGGCGGCTACCCGATGGGCGAGGTGCTGGTGCGCATGCGCGAGGAGGAGACGGCGCTGCTGCCGCCCGGGGAGTTCCTGCCGGTGTTCGAGCACTACCGCATGATGCCGCAGCTCGACCGCTGGGTCGTGCGCAACACGGTCAAGCGCCTCGCCGCCGGCTCGCGCATCCCGCGCTTCACCGTCAATCTTTCCAGCCAGACGCTGGCGGACGCCGGAGTTCCCGCGCTTCGTCGTCGGCGCAGCTCAGCATGCACAAGGCGTGCGCGGCCGACCGCCTGATGTTCGAGATCGACGAGAGCGACGTGCTGCACGCATCAGGACTGGGCGGCGCGATTCGCGGCCGCGTTCCGCGCGCTCGGCGTGCAGCCTGCTGGTCGACGGCTTCGGGCGGCGCGCGGTGTCGTTCTCGATCATCGAGGCGCTCGGACGTGTCGCTTCGTCAAGGTCGATGGCAGCATCACGCGCAAGCTGCTGGCGAGCGAAGTGGCGCGCAACAAGATGAACGCCGATCGCTGCGCGTCGGCGAAGCGCTCGGGTTCTCGGTGATCGCCGAGTGCGTCGAGGAGCAGGACGTGCTGATGCAGCCTGAAGGCGCTCGGCGTCGGCTACGCGCAGGGCTTCGGCATCCACCAGCCGCACCCCATCGACGAGTCGCGGCGCCGCTAGCGCGCCTAGCGCGCTGCGCGTCTCGTCCCGCAGCTCGCGGCGCGAGATCTTGCCGACGTCGGTCTTCGGCAGCTCGCCGCGGAACTCGACGATGTGCGGCACCTTGTACTCGGCGAGGGTCTGGCGGCAGTAGGCCTTGATCTCGTCGGCGCTCACCTTGCCGCGCGCGTCGCCCTGCAGCACCACGATCGCCTTGATGCGCTGGCCGACCGCCGGGTCGGAGACGCCGATCACGCCCGCCGCCTTGACCTGCGGGTGGCCGTAGAGCACGTCCTCGACGTCCTTGGCGAAGATCGAGTAGCCCTTGAACTTGATCAGGTCCTTGGAGCGGTCGTAGAAGTGGAAGTAGCCTTCCTCGTCCATGCGCACGATGTCGCCGGTGCGCAGCCAGCGCCGGCCGTTGCGCTCGATGAAGGCCTTCGCCGTGTCCTCCGGGCGGTTCCAGTAGCCGGCCATCACGTTCGGTCCGGCGAGCACCAGCTCGCCGGTCTCGCCCGGCGGCGGTGAACTCGAGCGTCTCGGCGTTGATCACCGCCGCGTCGACCAGCTCGGCACCGGGCAGCCGAACGAGCCGGTCTTCGGCCGCTCCAGCGGATTGATGTGGCTGATCGCCGCGGTCTCCGACAGGCCGTAGCCCTCGGTGATCTTCGAGCCGGTGCGCCGCGTCCAGCCGCTGCACCGTCGACTCGTGCAGCGTGTCGGCGCCCGAGAGCGATCGAGCTTCAGCCGCTTCCAGTTCGCCTTGTCGGTGTCCTTGTGGTCCTTCAGGTACTCGTAGAGCGTCGGCACGCCGTAGAACACGGTCGCCTGGTAGCGCTCCATGGCGGCGATGATCGCCTCCGGTGTCGGGGCTGGTGAACAGCACCAGCAGGTGCCCTGGCACAGGCTGTTCAGCATGATCACCACCTGGCCGTAGATGTGGAAGAACGGCAGGAAGGCGAGCACCACTTCCTTGCCGGGCTGCAGATTGCGGAAACGCGGCCATGGCCGACCGACTGCGCCGCGATCAGGTTGTAGTGCGTGAGCATCACGCCCTTCGGATTGCCGGTCGTGCCGCCGGTGTACGGCAGCGCCGCGATGTCGGTCTTGCGGATCGATCGTCACCGCGGGCGGCTGCGGCGGATGCTGCTTCAGGAGGTCCTGCAGCCAGTGCACCTTGGCGCCCGCGACCTCGGGTCTTCTTCGCCAGCAGGCGCTTGAGCGCCGGCAGGTACTCGCCGACGTTGGTGACGACGACGAAGTCGAGCGTCGACGCCGGTGCGCGCGACTTTCTCGTAGCAGCACGTCCTGGCAGATGATCGCGCGCGCGCCGCTGTCCTGCGAGCTGGTAGCTGCACCTCGTGGCTGGTGTACACCGGGCTGATCGGCGTCACGGTCGCGCCGCACTTGAGCGCCGCGAAGTAGGCGATGATGAATTGCGGGCTGTTGACGAGGTAGAGCGCGACGCGGTCGCCCTTCTTCACGCCGAGCGCGGCGAGCGCGTTGGCGAGCCGATCGGCCGCTTCGCGCAGCTCGCCGGTAGCTGATCGAGCGGCCGTAGAACACCACCGCGGTGCGGCCGGGATCGCGCTCGGTCGCCTCGTCGAACGCCTGGTGCACCGATCGCAGCGGAACCTCGACCCCGGCCGGCACTCCCTGCCGTAATGCTTGACCCACGGCCTGCGACAGATAGACGTCGATTGCGGCTCATCGCTACTCCTCCTCGCCGAAGATTCTATGCCGCCATGGATGATGCCGTCGTCCGCAGCCTTGCCCGCTGGCCCAACGTGCCCGCGGTGTACGGCTGGCTGGAGCTCGACCGGCGCGGCAACTGGCGGATCAAGGGCGAGCGCATCGGCAATGCTGCGCTGCGCGAATTCATCGCGCGCAACTACGCCGCCGACGAGCGGGGCTGCTGGTTTTTCCAGAACGGGCCGCAGCGCGTCTACGTCGCGCTTGCCTACACGCCGCTGGTCGTGCACTACGAGGGCGAGCGCCTGTTCGACCACTGCGGCGGCGTCCGCCGAAGCGCTCGAGACGTTCGCTGGACGACGAAGGCTCGGTCCTCGATTCGCGCGCGACAGCGGAATCGCGCCTGCTCGACGACCGCGATCTCGAGCGCTACGCCGATTCCGGCGAGCAGCTTGCCGCGGCATGCAAGCGCGCCGAAGTCGACGGCGCGGTTCAGTTTCGTCGCGCGAGCCGCAAACAGACATGAAATCAGGCGCGCGCCGATTTTCTTGCGCCGCGCCAATTTCCTCTTTATAATCCGGCCTCTTTTTAGCCCCAGGGCGGCTACGGAGAAGCACAACGTGGCCGCCCGGTTCGTTTCTGGAAACTCAAAAACATGCCTACCGTCAATCAGTTAGTGCGTCACGGGCGCGTCGCCGAAGCGCGCCAAGTCGAAGGTCCCGGCGCTTGCCGGCTCGCCGCAGAAGCGGGGGTCTGCACGCGGGTCTATACGACCACGCCCAAGAAGCCGAATTCGGCGCTGCGCAAGGTCGCGAAGGTGCGCCTCACCAACGGCTTCGAAGTGATCGGCTACATCGGCGGCGAAGGCCACAACCTGCAGGAGCACTCGGTGGTGCTGATCCGCGGCGGCCGCGTGAAGGACCTGCCCGGCGTGCGCTACCACATCGTGCGCGGCTCGCTCGACACGCAGGGCGTGAAAGACCGCAAGCAGAGCCGCTCGAAGTACGGCGCCAAGGCGCCCGAAGCTGGCTTAAGGAACATCCAGATGCCCCGTCGCAGAGAAGTCCCCAAGCGCGAGATCCTGCCGGATCCGAAGTTCGCGAACGTCGAGCTGCGCGAAGTTCGTCAACGTGCTGATGACGCGCGGCAAGAAGTCGGTCGCCGAGCGCATCGTCTACGGCGCGCTCGACACGATCAAGTCGAAGTCGGGCAAGGACCCGATCGAGGTGTTCACGCAGGCGGTGCAGAACGTGAAGCCGGTGGTGGAAGTGAAGAGCCGCCGCGTCGGCGGCGCGAACTACCAGGTGCCGGTGGAAGTGCGGCCGGTGCGGCGCGTGGCGCTCGCCGATGCGCTGGATCCGCGAGGCGGCGCAGAAGCGCGGCGAGAAGTCGATGATGGTGCGCCTGGCCGGCGAGCTGCAGGAAGCGGCCGAAGGCCGCGGCGGCGCGATGAAGAAGCGCGAAGAAGTGCATCGCATGGCGGAAGCCAACAAGGCCTTCTCCCACTACAGGTTCTAGGACCGACAGGTAAATGAGCCGTGGCCCGCAAGACTCCCATCGAGCGCTACCGGAACATCGGCATCTCGGCGCACATCGACGCCGGGAAGACGACCACGACCGAGCGCATCCTGTTCTACACCGGCGTCAACCACAAGATCGGCGAGGTGCACGACGGCGCCGCGACGATGGACTGGATGGAGCAGGAGCAGGAGCGCGGCATCACCATCACCTCGGCGGCCACCACCTGCTTCTGGAAGGGGATGGACCTCTCCTATCCCGAGCACCACATCAACATCATCGACACCCCGGGCCACGTCGACTTCACCATCGAGGTCGAGCGCTCGCTGCGCGTGCTCGACGGCGCCTGCATGGTGTACGACGCGGTCGCCGGCGTGCAGCCGCAGTCCGAGACCGTGTGGCGCCAGGCGAACAAGTACCGCGTGCCGCGCCTCGCGTTCATCAACAAGATGGACCGCGTCGGCGCCACCTTCTTCAAGTCCTACGAGCACATCCGCGACCCGCCTGAAGGGCAACCCGGTGCCGATCCAGATGCCGATCGGCGCTGGAGGACAAGTTCGAGGGCGTCATCGACCTGGTGACGATGCAGGCGATCTACTGGGACGAAGCGTCCCAGGGCATGAAGTTCGAGAAGAAGCCGGTCCCGGCGGAGCTCGCCGCCGAGGCGAAGGAGTGGCGCGACAAGATGGTCGAGGCCGCCGCCGAAGCGAACGAAGAGCTGATGAACAAGTACCTCGAGTCCGACGAGCTGTCGGTCGAGGAGATCAAGAAGGGCCTGCGGCTGCGCACCATCAACAACGAGATCGTGCCGATGCTGTGCGGCACCGCGTTCAAGAACAAGGGCGTGCAGGCGATGCTCGACGCCGTCATCGACTACCTGCCCTCGCCGGTGGACATCCCGCCGGTGAAGGGCGAGAACGAGAAGGGCGAGCCCGACTACGCGCAGCGCCGAGCGACGACGAGCCGTTCGCCGCGCTGGCGTTCAAGATCATGACCGACCCGTTCGTCGGCCAGCTCTCCTTCATCCGCGTGTATTCGGGCGTGCTCGCCTCGGGCGACACGGTGCTGACCTCGATGAAGCGGCCGCAAGGAGCGCATCGGCCGCCTGCTGCAGATGCACGCCAACGAGCGCAAGGAAATCAAGGAAGTGCGCGCCGGCGACATCGCCGCGGTGGTCGGCCTCAAGGACGTGATTACCGGCGAGACCATCAGCGACGTGAAGAAGTCGATCACGCTCGAGCGCATGGTGTTCCCGGAGCCGGTCATTTCGCAGGCGGTGGAGCCGAAGACCAAGGTCGACCAGGAGAAGATGGGCGTGGCGCTGGGCCGCCTGGCGCAGGAAGACCCGTCGTTCCGCGTGCATACCGACGAGGAATCGGGCCAGACCATCATCTCCGGCATGGGCGAGCTGCACCTGGAGATCATCGTCGACCGCATGAAGCGCGAATTCGGCGTCGAGGCCTCGGTCGGCAAGCCGCAGGTGGCCTACCGCGAGACGTTCAAGAAGACGCTCGAGATGGAGGGCAAGTTCGTCAAGCAGTCGGGCGGCCGCGGCCAGTACGGCCACGTCTGGCTGAAGCTCGAGCCGCAGCCCGGCAAGGGCAACGAATTCGTCGACGGCATCAAGGGCGGCCGGGTGCCGAAGGAATTCATCCCGGCGGTGAAGAAGGGCGTCGACGAGGCGATCAACGAGGGCGTGCTCGCCGGCTATCCGGTGGTCGACGTCAAGGCCACGCTGATCGACGGCTCGTACCACGAGGTGGATTCGAACGAGAACGCCTTCAAGATGGCGGCGATCTTCGCCTTCAAGGACGGCATGCGCGCCGGCACACCCGACGCTGCTCGAGCCGATCATGGCGGTCGAGGTCGAGACGGCGGAGGAAAAGATGGGCGACGTGATCGGCGACCTGTCGTCGCGGCGCGGCGTCATCCTGGGCATGGACGACCTGCCGGGCAGCAAGGCGATCAAGGCCGAGGTGCCGCTGAACGAGATGTTCGGCTACTCGACCACGCTGCGCTCGCTGACGCAGGGCCGCGCGACGTACACCATGGAATTCAAGCACTACGCCGAGGCGCCGAAGAACGTCGCGGACGGCCATCATCAACAAAGACGACAAAGACAAGAAGTAGGAACATCCATGGCAAAAGGCAAATTCGAGAGAACCAAGCCGCACGTGAACGTGGGCACGATCGGGCACGTGGATCACGGCAAGACGACGCTGACGGCGGCGATGACGCACATCCTGGCGAAGAAGTACGGGGGTGAGGCGAAGAACTACGACCAGATCGATGCGGCGCCGGAGGAGAAGGCGCGCGGCATCACGATCAACACGGCGCACGTGGAGTACCAGACGGAGAAGCGGCACTACGCGCACGTGGACTGCCCGGGGCATGCGGACTACATCAAGAACATGATCACGGGTGCGGCGCAGATGGACGGGGCGATCCTGGTGGTGTCGGCGGCCGATGGGCCGATGCCGCAGACGCGCGAGCACATCCTGCTGGCGCGCCAGGTGGGCGTGCCCTACATCGTGGTGTTCCTGAACAAGGCCGACATGGTGGACGACAAGGAGCTGCTCGAGCTCGTGGAGGTGGAGGTGCGAGAGCTTCTGTCCAAGTACGAGTTCCCGGGGACAAGACCCCGATCGTGATCGGCTCGGCGCTGAAGGCGCTGGAGGGCGACGACAGCGGACATGGGCGAGAAGGCGATCCTGAAGCTCGCCGAGGCGCTGGACTAGCTACATCCCGACGCCCAAGCGCGAGATCGACAAGCCCTTCCTGATGCCGGTGGAGGACGTGTTCTCCATCTCGGGGCGGGGCACGGTGGTGACCGGGCGCGTCGAGCGCGGGCATGGTCAAGGTGGGCGACGAGATCGAGATCGTGGGCATCAAGCCCACGGCGAAGACGGTGTGCACGGGCGTGGAGATGTTCAGGAAGCTCCTGGATGAGGGCCAGGCCGGGGACAACGTCGGCATCCTGCTGCGGGGCACCAAGCGCGAAGAGGTCGAGCGCGGCCAGGTGCTGGCCAAGCCCGGCTCGCATCACCCCGCACGCGAAGTTCGAGTGCGAGGTGTACGTGCTCTCCAAGGAAGAGGGCGGGCGGCACACGCCGTTCTTCAACAACTACCGGCCGCAGTTTTACTTCCGCACCACGGACGTGACCGGGGCGGTGGAGCTGCCCAAGGGCACCGAGATGGTGATGCCGGGGGACAACGTGAAGATGGTGGTGACGCTGATCACCCCGATCGCGATGGAGCAGGGCCTGCGCTTTGCCATCCGCGAGGGCGGCAAGACCGTCGGCGCCGGCGTCGTCGCCAAGATCATCGAGTAAGGAAAATGCAAAGCCAAAGAATCCGCATCCGTCTCAAGGCGTTCGACTACCGGCTGATCGACCAGTCGGCGCTCGAGATCGTGGATACGGCGAAGCGCACCGGCGCGGTCGTGCGCGGCCCGGTGCCGCTGCCGACGCGCAAGGCAGCGCTTCGACCTGCTGCGCTCGCCGCACATCGACAAGGCGTCGCGCGAGCAGCTCGAGATCCGCACGCACCTGCGGCTGATGGACATCATCGACCCGACGGACAAGACGGTCGACGCGCTGATGAAGCTCGATCTGCCGGCCGGCGTCGACGTGGAGATCAAGGTTCAGTAGCACGCAGTGCACAAGGTGAAGTGCCGGCCAATGCAGCCGGCGCCTGGAGCTCACTGACAGATGAGCGGGTAAACAGAAAGAGGAACGGTATGACGATTGGACTGGTCGGCCGCAAGGTCGGCATGACGCGCATCTTCACCGACGACGGCGTGCACGCTGCCGGTGACGGTGCTCGACGTGTCCGACAACCGCGTCACGCAGATCAAGACCGCCGAGAAGGACGGCTATGCCGCCGTGCAGGTCGCGTTCGGCAAGCGCCGCGCGAGCCGCGTGAGCAAGCCGCTCGCCGGACACCTCGCCAAGGCGGCGCGTCGAGGCGGGCCACGTGCTGCAGCGAATTCCGCGCCAAGGCTGGACGAGCTCGCCAACCTGAAGGTCGGCGCCAAGATCGGCGTCGAGATCTTCAAGGTCGGCCAGACGGTCGACGTGCAGGGCGTGACGATCGGCAAGGGCTTCGCCGGCGTCATCAAGCGCCACCACTTCTGCGGCCAGAACGCGCTCGCACGGCAATTCGGTCTCGCACCGCGTGCCCGGCTCGACCGGCCAGAACCAGAGCCCGGGCCGCGTGTTCCCGGGCAAGCGCATGCCGGGCCATCTCGGCGACGTGAAGCGCACGATCTCCGACCTGGAAGTGGTGCGCATCGACGCCGAGCGCCAGCTGCTGCTCGTCAAGGGCTCGGTGCCCGGCTCGAAGGGCCGCGACGTCGTCGTGCGGCCGGCGGTCGAAGTTCGACAAGCCGGTCGTCAAGCAGGCGCCGAAGCAGGCCGCGAAGGCCGAGCCGAAGGCCGCGAAGCCCGCCGCCAAGCCGGAAGCCAAGCGCCGCCAGCGGCCAGCAGCCGCGCCGGCGAAGAGCTGAGGCGACCATGGAACTGAAGACTCATCAACGACAAGGGCGCGAGCCGGCACCTTCGACGCGCCGGATGCGCTGTTCGCGCGCGACTTCAACGAGGCGCTGGTGCACCAGATCGTGGTCGCCTATCCAGGCGAACGCCCGCATCGGCTCGCGCGCGCAGAAGGACCGCGGCGAGGTCAGCCACTCGACCAAGAAGCCGTGGCGGCAGAAGGGCACCGGCCGCGCGCGCGCCGGCATGACCTCGAGCCCGCTGTGGCGCGGCGGCGGCAAGATCTTCCCGAACTCGGCCTGACGAGAACTTCACGCACAAGGTGAACCGCAAGATGTACCGCGCGGGCATCGCGCTCGATCCTGTCGCAGCTCGCGCGCGAGGACCGCATCCGCGTGGTCGACGAGTTCAAGCGTCGACGCAGCCGAAGACCAAGCTGCTCGCGCAGAAGGTGAAGGCGATGGGCCTCGCAGGCCGTGCTGGTCATCACCGACGGCGTCGACGAGAACCTCACGCTGTCGTCGCGCAACCTCGCCGAACGTCGAGGTGATCGACGTGCGCACAGGCGAATCCGGTGTCGCTGGTGCGCTACCCGACACGTGGTGCTGACCAAGGCGCGCGGTCGCCAAGCTCGAGGAGATGCTCAAATGACCGCCGCGAAGAAATACAACGCCGACCAGCTGATGAACGTGGTGCTGGCGCCGGTCGTGTCGGAGAAGAGCACCATGCGTCGCCGACAAGAACCGCCAGTACGTGTTCCGCGTCGCCGACGACGCCACCAAGCCCGAGATCAAGGCCGCGGTCGAGCTGATGTTCAAGACCAAGGTCGACGTCGGTCACGGTGCTGCAACGTGCACGGCAAGGAGCGAGCGCTTCGGCCAGCGTGATCGGCCGCCGGCGCAACTGGAAGAAGGCCTACGTGCGCCTCGCCGAAGGCCAGGAAATCAACTTTGCGGCGACGGAGTAAGACGATGCCATCTCGATCAAAGTCAAACCGACCTCGCCGGGCCGCCGGCGCCCTCGTCAAGGTGGTCGACGCCCGAGCTGCACAAGGGCGAGCCGCACTGGCCGCTGATCGAGCGAGCAGCACCGAGGCAGCGGCCGCAACAACCACGGCCGCATCACCACGCGCCACCAGGGCGGCGGCCACAAGCACCACTACCGCATCGTCGATTTCCGCCGCAACAAGGACGGCATCGCGGCCACGGTCGAGCGCCTCGAATACGATCCGAACCGCAGCGCGCACCTCGCGCTCCTGCTCTACGCCGACGGCGAGCGCCGCTACGTCATCGCGCCCAAGGGCGTCGCGGTCGGCACGCAGCTCATGTCCGGGTCGGAGGCGCCGATCAAGCCGGGCAACGCGCTGCCGCTGCGCAACATTCCCGTCGGCACCGACGGTGCACTGCGTCGAGATGCTGCCCGGCAAGGGCGCGCAGCTCGCGCGCTCGGCCGGCGCTCAGCGTCCAGGTGCTGGCGCGCGAAGGCTCCTACGCGCAGCTGCGGCTGCGCTCGGGCGAGATCCGCAAGGTGCACATCGACTGCCGCGCCACCATCGGCGAAGTCGGCAACGCCGAGCACAACCTCGAATCGATCGGCAAGGCCGGCCGCGTGCGCTGGCGCGGCGTGCGCCCGACGGTGCGCGGCGTGGCGATGAACCCGATCGACCACCCGCACGGCGGCGGCGAAGGCCGCACCGCCGCGGGCAGCCCCGGTTTCGCCCTGGGGCGTGCAGACCAAGGGCTTCAAGACCCGCCGCAACAAGCGCACGCAAGTCATGATCGTGCGCGACCGGCGCGATGAAATAAGGACGCAGCCATGTCACGCTCAATCAAGAAGGGTCCTTTCGTCGACCACCACCTGCTGGCCGAAGGTCGAGAAGGCGCGCAGCACCAGCGACAAGCGCCCGATCAAGACCTGGTCGCGGCGCTCGACGATCATGCCCGATTTCGTCGGCCTGACCATGGCCGTGCACAACGGCAAGCAGCACGTGCCGGTGTACGTCACCGAGAACATGGTCGGCCACAAGCTCGGCGAGTTCGCGCTGACGCGCATCTTCAAGAGCCACTCCGCGGTCGGCAAGCGCACCGAGGAAGCCGTCGGCGGCGATCGCCGCGGCCCGCCGGGAGGCGCCCGGCGCGGCCGCGCCGGCTGCGGCTCCGGCCGCCGCTGCCCGCCGCCGCGCCGGCGCAAGACGTAAGGAAGCAAATCATGGAAACCAAAGCGAGCCTGCGCGGCGCGCGCCTTTCGGCCCAGAAGGGCCGGCTGGTCGCCGACCTGATCCGCGGCAAGCCGGTCGACCAGGCGATCAACATCCTCGCCTTCACGCCGAAGAAAGGCGCGGCGCTGATCCGCAAGCTGCTCGAGTCGGCGATCGCCAACGCCGAGCACAACGACGGCGCCGACATCGACGCGCTCAAGGTGAAGACCATCTACGTCGAGCGCGGCATGTTCCTCAAGCGCTTCCACGCGCGCGCCAAGGGGCGCGGCATCCGGGTGCTGAAGCACAGCTGCCATATCTACATCTACGGTGGGTGACTGATGGAACGTCATGGGACAGAAGATCAATCCGATCGGCTTCCGGCTCGCGGTCAACCGCAACTGGAGCTCGCGCTGGTACGCGAACAGCCGCAACTTCGCGCCGATGCTCGCCGAGGACATCAAGGTGCGCGCCTTCCTCAAGAGCAAGCTGGCGCACGCCTCGGTCGGCCGCGTGCTGATCGAGCGCCCGGCCAAGGACGCGCGCATCACCATCTTCTCGGCGCGCCCGGGCGTGGTGATCGGCAAGAAGGGCGAGGAGATCGAGGCGCTCAAGGCCGAGCTGCGCCGCATCATGGGCGTGCAGCAGGTGCACGTGAACATCGAGGAGATCCGCAAGCCCGAGATCGACGCGCAGCTGATCGCCGACTCGATCGCGCAGCAGCTCGAGAAGCGCATCATGTTCCGCGCGCGCGATGAAGCGCGCGATGCAGAACGCGATGCGCCTCGGCGCGCAGGGCATCAAGATCATGAGCGCCGGGCGCCTGAACGGCATCGAGATCGCGCGCACCGAGTGGTACCGCGAAGGCCGCGTGCCGCTGCATACGCTGCGCGCCGACATCGACTACGGCCATGGGCGAGGCGAAGACCAGCTACGGCGTGATCGGCATCAAGGTCTGGGTCTACAAGGGCGAAATCATGCCCAAGGGCGAGGCGCACGGCCGCGCTCGCGCCGGCGACCGCGCCGCGCGCCGTGCGCGCAGCCCGAAGCGCCGAGCCGAGCCCAAGCGCGCCGAGAAGCCGGCGCCCAAGGCCGGCGCCGCAGCGCGCGGCCGCGCCAGGCCGCCGGCCGACGGCGACAAGAAAGCCGCGCCGAAGAAGGACGCTGCGCCCGCGCCGAAGACCACGGTCAAGAAGCGCCAAGAAGATCGTCAAGGACGAAGGCGAGAAAGAAGGAATAGGCACGATGCTGCAACCGGCACGAACCAAGTACCGCAAGCAGCAGAAGGGCCGCAACACCGGCGTCGCCACGCGCGGCAACAAGGTGTCCTTCGGCGAGTACGGCCTGAAGGCGACCACGCGCGGCCGCCTGACCGCGCGCCAGCTCGAGGCCGGCGCGCCGCGCCATGTCGCGCCACATCAAGCGCGGCGGCCGCATCTGGATCCGGGTGTTCCCGGACAAGCCGATCTCGCAGCAAGCCCGCCGAAGTGCGCATGGGCAACGGCAAGGGCAATCCGGAGTACTTCGTCTGCGAGATCCAGCCGGGCAAGATCATTTTCGAGATGGACGGCGTCGACCGAGGCGCTGGCCAAGGAAGCGTTCGCGCTCGCCTCGGCCAAGCTGCCGTTCCGCACCATCGTCCGTGCAGCGCATGCTGGGAGGCTAGAGCCATGAAAGCCAGTGAACTGCGCGGCAAGAACGGCGACGAGCTGCAGAAGGAGCTGGAGGCGCTGCTGCAGGCGCAGTTCGGCCTGCGCATGCAGCATCGCCACGCAGCAGCTCGCCAACACCAGCCAGCTGAAGAAGGTGCAGCGCGACATCGCGCGCGTGCGCACCATCATCGAAAGAGAAGGCGCAAAATGAACGAGCAGCAGCTACCGCAGCGGCCAGCCAGCCAAGAACCAGCGCGCAGCTGGTCGGGCGCGTGACCAGCAACAAGATGCAGAAGACCGTGGTGGTGCGGGTCGAGCGCCGGGTGCAGCGACCCGCTGATGGGCAAGACCATCACCCGCTCGCGCAAATACCACGCGCACGTCGAGACCGGGCAGTTCAGGCGAGGGCGACCTGGTCGAGATCGCCGAGTGCCGGCCGATCTCGCAAGACCAAGTCCTGGACGCGTGACGCGCCTTGTGGAGAAGTCCAAGGCCGTTTAGAATTAGAATCCGGTCCCCTGAACTGGGGTCCAAAACTGCCGGTCGCGGTGACCGGCGCAAGTTGGATGGAGAAACCACAATGATTCAGATGCAGACCGTGCTGGACGTTGCCGACAACACCGGCGCGCGCGCCGTCATGTGCATCAAGGTGATGGGCGGCTCGAAGCGCCGCTACGCGTCGATCGGCGACGTCATCAAGGTGAGCGTCAAGGATGCGGCGCCGCGCGGCCGCGTGAAGAAGGGCGAGGTCTACGACGCGGTGGTGGTGCGCACCGCCAGGGCGTGCGCCGCGCCGACGGCTCGCTGATCCGCTTCGACCACAACGCGGCGGTGCTGCTCGACGCCGAAGCTCGAGCCGATCGGCACGCGCATCTTCGGGCCGGTGACGCGCGAGCTGCGCACCGAGCGCTTCATGAAGATCGTTTCGCTCGCGCCCGAGGTGCTCGTGATGCAAGCGCATCAAGAAGGGCGACGAAGTGGTCGGTGATCTCGCGGCCGCGACAAGGGCAAGCGCGGCACCGGTGCTGCGCCGCGTCGACGCCGAGCACGTCGTGGTCGAGGGCGTCAACCGCGTGAAGAAGCACCAGCGCCCGAACCCGATGAAGGGCCAGACCGGCGGCATCGTCGACAAGGACATGCCGATCCACGTCTCCAACGTCGCGCTGTTACAACCCGGCGACCAAGAAGGCCGACCGCGTCGGCGTCAAAGTCGCTCGAGGACGGCCGCAAGGTGCGCGTGTTCAAGGTCGAACGGCGAGCAGGTGGACGCGTAAGATGGCCAAGGCCAAGGACAAAGCGAAGCACGACAAGGCCGCGAGACGAAGCCAGCGCAGGCCGCCCAGCAGCAGGCGAAGCCGAAGAAGGAGCAGCCGCGAAGAAGGCTGCCGCCGCGCCGAAGTCGCGACCGGGCCCGCAGCAGCCGGCGCCGCCGGCGCGCCTCGCGCAGCATCTACCGCGACAAGGTGGTGCCGGACCTGATGCAGAAGTTCGGCTACAAGACCGTGATGCAGGTGCCGCGCATCGCGCAAGATCACGCATCAACATGGGCGTCGGCGAGACCGTGACCGACAAGAAGGTCCTCGACCACGCGGTCGCCGACATGACGCAAGATCGCCGGCCAGAAGCCGGTGGTCACCAAGGCGCGCAAGTCGATCGCCAACTTCAAGGTGCGCGCCGGCTATCCCGGTCGGCTGCATGGTGACGCTGCGCGGCGCGCGCATGTACGAGTTCCTCGACCGCCTGGTGAACATCGCGATGCCGCGCATCCGCGACTTCCGCGGCGTGTCGAACCGCGCCTTCGACGGCCGCGGCAACTACAGCCTCGGCGTCAAGGAACAGATCATCTTCCCGGAGATCGAGTACGACAAGATCGACGCCCTGCGGGGCATGAACATCGCCATCACCACCACGGCGAAGACCGACGACGAGGCGCGCGCGCTGCTCGCCGCGTTCCGCTTCCCGTTCAAGCACTGAGGAGACCAGCGCATGGCCAAAGCTCGCACTCGATCACTCCGCAACAAGAAGCGCCGCAAGACCGTCGAGAAGTTCAAGGCGAAGCGCGCCGCGCTGCTCGAGATCATCCACGACCAGCAGCGCCTCCGACGAGGACGCGCGACGACGCGCGCGCCAAGCTGCAGAAGCTGCCGCGCGACGCCTCGCCGGTGCGGCTGCGCAACCGCTGCGCGCTGACCGGGCGGCCGCGCGGCGTGTACCGCAAGTTCGGCCTCGGCCGCAGCAAGCTGCGCGAGCTGGCGATGCAGCGGCGAAGTGCCCGGCGTGATCAAGGCGAGCTGGTAAGGAGACGATCGATGAGCATGAGCGATCCGATCGCCGACATGCTGACCCGCATCCGCAATGCCCAGATGGTCGGGCATGCGGAGGTGGCGATGCCGGCCTCGCAAGCTGAAGGCGTCGATCGCCCAGGTGCTGAAGGACGAGGGCTACATCGAGGACTTCGCGCTGCGCGACGACGGCCCGAAGAAGGAGCTGCGCATCGGCCTGAAGTACTACGCCGGCCAGCCGGTGATCGAGCGCCTCGAGCGCGTCTCGAAGCCCGGGCCTGCGCGTCTACAAGGGACGCGACGACATTCCGCAGGTCATGAACGGCCTGGGCGTGGCGATCGTGTCGACCTCGCGCGGCGTGATGACCGACCGCAAGGCGCGCGCCGACGGCGTCGGCGGCGAAGTGCTCTGCATCGTTGCCTGAGGAGACAGCCATGTCGCGAATCGCCAAAGTATCCCGTCGCCGCTGCCGAAGGGCGTCGAGGTGAACATCGCCGCCGGCCAGATCTCGGTGAAGGGCCCGCTCGGCACCGTCGCGCGCGCGCCGATGGACCCGAACGTCGAGGTCGAGAAGGACGGCGAGCAGATCGTGTTCAAGGCGCTCGGCAACTCGAACCACGCCAACGCCATGTCGGGCACGATGCGCGCGCTGGTCGCCAACATGGTCACCGGCGTCACCAAGGGCTTCGAGAAGAAGCTCGCGCTGGTCGGCGTCGGCTACCGCGCGCAGGCGCAGGGCGACAAGCTGAACCTGACGCTCGGCTTCTCGCACCCGGTGGTGCACCAGATGCCCAAGGGCATCAAGGTGGCGACGCCGACGCAGACCGAGATCGTGATCAGCGGCATCGACAAGCAGCTGGTCGGCCAGGTGGCCGCCGAAGTGCGCGCTCACCGCCCGCCCGAGCCCTACAAGGGCAAGGGCGTGCGCTACGCCGACGAAGCCATCGTGCTCAAAGAGACGAAGAAGAAGTAACGGGACCATGCATGAGCGACAAAGAACATCGCCCGCCTGCGCCGCGCGCGCCAGACGCGGCTCAAGATCCGCGAAATCGGCGCGGTGCGCCTCACGGTGCACCGCACCAACGGCCACATCTACGCGCAGATCACCTCGCCGCCGGCGACAAGGTGCTCGCCAGCGCCTCGAGCGCTGGAGAAGGACGTGCGCGCGCAAGCTCAAGAACGGCGGCAACACGAAGGCCGCCGAAGCTCGTCGGCCAGCGCATCGCCGCGAAGGCGAAGGCAGCGGGCATCGAGAAGGTGGCGTTCGACCGCGCCGGGCTACCGGTATCACGGGCGCGTGAAGGCGCTCGCCGAAGCGGCGCGCGCCGGCGGACTCAAAGTTCTAACGAGGATCCATGGCCAAGATCCAGGCACGAGGATGCAGCAGCAGGAAGAGCGCGGCGACGGGCTGCGCGAGAAGATGATCGCGGTCAACCGCGTCACCAAGGTGGTGAAGGGCGGCCGCGTGCTCGGCTTCGCCGCGCTCACCGTGGTCGGCGACGGCGACGGCGGCATCGGCATGGGCAAGGGCAAGGCGCGCGAGGTTCCGGTCGCGGTGCAGAAGGCGATGGAAGAGGCGCGCCGCAAGCTGTTCAAGGTGAAGCTCGAAGAACGGCACGCTGCACCACACGGTGATCGGCCGCCACGGCGCGGCGAAGGTGCTGATGCAGCCGGCCTCCGAGGGCACCGGCATCATCGCCGGCGGCCCGATGCGCGCGGTGTTCGAGGTGATGGGCGTGCACCAACGTGCTCGCCAAGTGCTTCGGCTCGACCAATCCCTACAACGTGGTGCGCGCGACGCCTGCAACGGCCTGCAGGCGATGAGCACGCCGGCCGAGATCGCCGCGCAAGCGCGGCAAGACGGTCGAGGAGATCCTACCGGAAGCATGGCGGACAAGAAGATCAAGGTGACGCCTGCGTGAAGAGCACCAACGGCTGCCAAGCCAGAGCCACCGTCGACGACGGTGCGCGGCTCGGCCTGCGCCGGATCAATCACGTGGTGCGAGCTGGTCGACACCCCGGCGGTGCGCGGCATGATCAACAAGGTCAACTACCTGGTCGCATCGAGGCTGGAGAGCTAGCATGAAACTGAACATGACTCAAGCCGGCGCCGCGGGCGCAAGCAGTCGCGGCCACCGCGTCGGCCGCGGCATCGGCTCGGGCTGGGGCAAGACCGCGGGCCTGCGGCCACAAGGGCCAGCGCGCGCGCTCCGGCGGCTACCACAAGGTCGGCTTCGAGGGCGGCCAGATGCCGCTGCATCGCCGCCTGCCCAAGCGCGGCTTCAAGTCGCTGACGCGCGACGACGTCGCCGAAGTGCGCCTGTCGGACCTGCAGGGCATGAAGGCGACGCGACATCGACCTCGCCGCGCTGCAAGGCGGAGCGCGTCGTGCCGCGCGAGGCGCTCGCGCGCCAAGGTGATCCTCGTCGGGCAAGCTGACGCGCAAGGTCACGCTGAAGGGCGTGAAGGCGACCAAGGGCGCGCGCGCCGCGATCGAGGCGGCCGGCGGCAGCTACGAAGTCAGCCGAGCGGCAAGCCGGCGCCGCAGAAGAAGCTGGCCGCAAAGACAAGAAGCGCGAAGAGAGTCGAAGCCCTGATTGGCGACGGCATCTTCCCGGCGTCAGGCAAGGCCGCGCGCTACGGCGACCTGAAGCGACGCGCTGCTGTTTCTGCTCGGCGGCGCTGTTCGTGTTCCGCATCGGCGCGCACATCCCGGTGCCGGGCATCGACCCGAACGTGCTCGCCGAGCTGTTCCAGGGCCAGCAGGGCGGCATCCTCGGCATGTTCAACATGTTCTCCGGGCGGCGCGCTGTCGCGCTTCACCATCTTCGCGCTCGGCATCATGCCGTACATCTCGGCCTCGATCATCATGCAGCTGATGACCGCGGTCAGCCCGCAGCTCGAGCAGCTGCGCAAGGAAGGCGAGACCGGCCGGCGCAAGATCACGCAGTACACGCGCTACGGCACCGTGTTCCTGGCGCTGTTCCAGGCGACCGGCATCTCGATCGCGCTCGAGTCGCAGGCCAGCCTGGTGCTCGAGCCGGGCCTGATGTTCCGCATCACCACCGTGACCACGCTGGTGACCGGCACCATGTTCCTGATGTGGCTCGGCGAGCAGATCACCGAGCGCGGCCTGGGCAACGGCATCTCGATCATCATCTTCGCCGGCATCGCCGCCGGGCCTGCCGAACGCGATCGCCGGCACGCTCGAGCTGGTGCGCACCGGCGCGATGCATCCGCTCACCGCGCCTGCTGATCGCGGTCGCGGTGGTGGCGGTCACCGCGTTCGTCGTGCTTCGTCGAGCGCGGCCAGCGCAAGATCCTGGTCAACTACGCCAAGCGCCAGGTCGGCAACCGCGTCTACGGCGGCCAGAGCTCGCACCTGCCGTTCAAGCTCAACATGTCGGGCGTGATCCCGCCGATCTTCGCCTCAGCTCGCTGATCCTGTTCCCGGCGACGCTGCTCGGCTGGTTCGGTTCGGCCGAAGGCCTGATCTGGCTGCGCGACATCGCCGGCACGCTGACGCCGGGGCAGCCGATCTACGTGCTGCTGTACGCCGCGCTGATCGTGTTCTTCTGCTTCTTCTACACGGCGCTGCAGTACAACCCGAAGGAAACCGCCGACAACCTGAAGAAGTCCGGCGCCTTCGTGCCGGGCATCCGGCCCGGCGAGCAGACCGCGCGCTACCTCGAGAAGATCCTGACGCGGCTGACGCTGGCGGGCGCGATCTACGTCACGCTGGTCTGCCTGCTGCCCGAGTTCCTGATCCTGCGCTGGAACGTGCCGTTCTATTTCGGCGGCACCTCGCTGCTGATCATCGTGGTGGTGACGATGGACTTCATGGTCGCAGGTGCAGGCCTACGTGATGACGCACCAGTATGAAAGCCTGCTGCGCAAGGGCCAGCTTCAAGGGCGGCTCGCCGGCCCGCTGAGCAGGACAAGGAGAAACGACGATGAAAGTCATGGCTTCAGTGAAGAAGATCTGCCGCAACTGCAAGATCGTGCGCGCGCAAGCGGCGTGGTGCGGGTGATTTGCACGGATCCGCGCCACAAACAGCGTCAGGGTTGATAAGCACCTTGACGAATCATTGCTATAATTTCAGGTTCCGCCGGAAAGAATCGCTCATGGCCCGTATTGCAGGCATCAACATCCCGAACCACCAGCACGCCGAGCATCGCGCTGACGGCGATCTTCGGCATCGGCCGCTCGCGCGCGCAGGCGATCTGCGTCGCCGCCGGCATCGAGGCGAACGCGCAAGATCAAGGACCTGACCGACGCCGAGATGGAGCGGCTGCGCGAGCAGGTGTCACGCGCCTCACGGTCGAAGGCGACCTGCGCCGCGAAGTGTCAGATGTCGATCAAGCGCCTGATCGACCTGGGCTGCTACCGCGGCTCGCGCCACCGCAAGGGCCTGCCGGTGCGCGGCCAGCGCACGCGCACCAACGCGCGCACGCGCAAGGGTCCGCGCAAGGCGGCGATCAAGCTGCAACGCGCCGGCCGGCAAGATCGTAACCAGGACCACGAGCACATGGCAACAAGACCGCACCGACGTCGCCAGCAGCTGCAGCAGACCGCTTCGGCGCGCGCGCGCAAGAAGGTCAAGAAGAACGTCGCCGAGGGCATCGCCCACGTGCACGCGTCCTTCAACAACACCATCGTCACCATCACCGACCGCCAGGGCAACACGCTGTCCTGGGCGACCTCGGGCAACGCCGGCTTCAGGGGCTCGCGCAAATCGACGCCGTTCGCCGCGCAGGTGGCGGCCGAGCGCGCCGGCCGCGCGGCGCAGGAATGCGGCGTGAAGAACATCGAAGTGCGCATCAAGGGCCCGGGCCCGGGCCGCGAGTCCGCGGTGCGCGCGCTCAACGCGCTCGGCCTGAAGATCGGCTCAGCATCGCCGACGTCACGCCCGTGCCGCACAACGGCTGCCGCGCTCGCCGAAGCGCCGGCGGGTGTAGACTAGGAGAACGCATGGCCAGAAATCTCGACGCGAAGTGCCGCCAGTGCCGCCGGGAGGGCGAGAAGCTCTTCCTCAAGGGCGAGAAGTGCTTCACCGACAAGTGCGCCATCGAGCGCCGCAGCTACGCGCCCGGCCAGCACGGCCAGAAGAGCGGCGCGCGCCTGTCGGACTACGGCAAGCAGCTGCGCGAGAAGCAGAAGACTGCGCCGCATCTACGGCGTGCTCGAGCGCCAGTTCCGCAAGATCTACGCCGAGGCCGCCGCGCTCCAAGGGCGTGACCGGCGAGCGCCTGCTGCAGCTGCTCGAAGTCGCGCCTGGACAACGTCGCCTACCGCATGGGCTTCGGCGCTCGCGCAGCGAAGCGCGCGCAGGTGGTGCGCCACAACGGCATCCTGGTGAACGGCAAGCGCGTCAACATCCCGTCCTACCAGGTGCAGCCCGGGCGACGTCGATCGAAGTGGCCGAGAAGGCGAAGGCGCAGCTGCGCATCAAGGCCGCGGCCGAGGCCGCCGAATCGCGCGGCATTCCCGGAGTGGCTGGAAGTGGACACGAAGGCGCTGAAAGGCAAGTTCAAGGCGCTGCCGGCGCGCGCCGAGCTGCCCTCGACGATCAACGAGAGCCTGATCATCGAACTGTACTCGAAGTAACGCAGGTATCCACACCATGCCCCAGACCGGATTTCTCAAGCCGCGCATCGTCGATGTGCAGAACCTCTCCCCGTCGCACGCCAAGGTGACGATGGAGCCGTTCGAGCGCGGCTACGGCCACACGCTCGGCAACGCGCTGCGCCGCGTGCTGCTGTCCTCGATGCCGGGCTACGCGCCGACCGAGGTGCAGATCGCCGGCGTGGTGCACGAGTACTCGACGCTCGACGGCGTGCGCGAGGACGTCGTCGACATCCTGCTCAACCTCAAGGGCGTGGTGTTCCGCCTGCACAACCGCAGCGAGGCGCATCCTCACGCTGAAGAAGAAGGGCGAAGGCCCGGTCACCGCGGGCGACATCGAGCCCTCGCACGACGTCGAGATCGTCAATCCCGACCACGTCATCGCGCACCTCTCGGCCGGCGGCAAGCTCGAGATGCAGATCAAGGTCGAAGCCGGGCCGCGGCTACCTGCCGGGCAACATGCGCTACCTGCCGGAGGAGACCAAGGGCATCGGCCGCATCGTGCTCGACGCCTCGTTCAGCCCGGTGCGGCGCGTGTCCTACGCGGTCGAGTCGGCGCGCGTCGAGCAGCGCACCGACCTCGACAAGCTGATCGCTCGACATCGAGACCAACGGCGCGATCGAGCCGGAAGAGGCGATGCGCTACGCGGCCCGCATCCTGGTCGACCAGCTGTCGGTGTTCGCGCAGCTCGAAGGCACCGCGCCTGCCGACCGAGAGAAGAAGGCGGCCGCCGGTCGATCCGATCCTGCTGCGCCCGGTGGACGACCTGGAGCTCACGGTGCGCTCGGCCAACTGCCTGAAGGCCGAGAACATCTACTACATCGGCGACCTGATCCAGCGCACCGAGACCGAGCTGCTGAAGACGCCCGAACCTCGGCCGCAAGTCGCTCAACGAGATCAAGGAAGTGCTCGCCTCGCGGGGGCTGACCCTGGGTATGAAGCTGGAGAACTGGCCGCCGGCCGGGCTCGGAACCACCGACAGGGAAGCCGACAGGAACGCACCATGCGTCACGGTCACGGACTCACGAAAACTAAACCGCACCACGCAGCCACCGGCTCGCCATGTTCCGCAACATGGCGGTACTCGCTGCTGACGCACGAGGAGATCAACACCACGCTGCCCAAGGCGAAGGAGCTGCGGCGCGTGGTCGAGCCGATGATCACGCATGGGCAAGAGCTGCGACGCTCGCCAACCGCCGCCTCGCCTACAACCGGCTGCGCGACCACGGCACGGTAGTCAAGCTGTTCGCCGAGCTCGGGCCGCGCTACGCCAAGCGCAACGGCGGCTACCTGCGCATCCTCAAGACGCGGCTTCAGCAAGGGCGACAACGCGCCGATGGCGCTGGTGAGCCTCGCTGGACCGCCCGGACCTCACCGGAAGCCGCACCGGCCGGCGAGGAAAGAGGCCGAGAGCCAGCTGAAGGCGGCCAAGGCCGCCTGAGACGGCGCCTCGGCCCGCCCCGCGGCTGCCTGCCTTTATTTCTTGGCGGGTTCGATCACGATAACCGCGTTGTCACCGGGCTGGAAAAGAAGGGGCCAGCATCGAACGGCCGCCAGCCGGCCTAGCGCCGGCCGAGCCGAGAAGTGCTGGTGCCCCAGCAGCGCGTGTAGAAGATGCCGAAAGTCCCGCGCGTCTGCGCTCTGGTTGGCCAGGTCGGAGCAGGTCGCGTCGCGCCGGTTCCACAGGTACTTGATCGTGACCGCATGCTCCTTGTGGATGCGCATGGTCCACGCCGCACGTCGGCGCGGGCAATGATTGTGGCCGCCCCTGCCGCCGTTGGCGTCGCGCGCTTCACGAAGTATTCACGCGCCGTGACGTCCAGCGAGGAGACGGTTTCGCCGAAAATCAGGCGCAATGCGGAGGAGCCCCTGCGGCGCCGCGCCATAGTGGTGTGGCCAGTCGCTCTGGTCGGTACTCTTTAGGCTACCGGCGCGGCAGCATAGCCCAGGCCCCCGGCGCGGGCTCCTGCAGCGAAACGCCGATGGCCCATGCCGCGTGGGCGGTGCTGCCAGCGGCAGCGCGGTAGTCGATATGCGGAAGGTTTGCGGCAGATATGAGTCATAGCTGCCATACAGACCCCAGATTCCGCGAAAATTGTTGCCAGGGCTCGTACTCCTTGCCGATCAGCATGCCGCGCGTCATTACGTTCTCCAACGCCGTTCGCGCTCGATGCGGTGGCCTGGAAGGTGAAGTAGTCGAACGGGCGCGTGTAGCCGTAGTTCGGGCTTCCCGGCAGGCCGTAGTCCAGCGAGAAATCCACCTGCGCTTCGTTGCGCTTGAGCCTGCGTCGGGATTGCCCTGAACGTTCTCGCGCAGTGCCCATCGCGCCCAGTCCCAGGCGGCGTGTAGTGAATGGCGTCGTGGCTCGGGTAGACCCGGTCGAAGCGGTCGCCGAAGGCAAGCCGGTTGAACGCCGGTGGCTGGCGAGATCAGCCGCCGCGCCGACCTCCCGCCAGAAGCGGGGAAGTGTCATCGGCTTTCTCGAGCACCAGGTTGGACATGCGGAACAGCGCCTCGCCGAGGAATGCTGCCGCCGATGCCGCTCGCAATCTGGTCGTTGCGGGAAGGCCGGGTGGTTTCCCCCGCGATCTCCCACAATGCGCTGCCCGCGAAGGTGTAGGCGAGCGACTCCCAGTAGTTCAGGCCGGCCGAGCGCGCGAAGCCGTGGTACATCGAGCCCTGGTACGGGATGGCCGAGCTGGTTCGTCTTGAAGGAATCGCTGTCGGTGCCCCAGCCGCTGTCCAGGTTCTTCTTGACCGAGGACCAGCTGACGGCGTAGTCGCGCTTGTTGCTGCTAAAATAGCGGTTGAAGCGGTTGACCAGGACCTCAAAGCCGATCGATTTCGGGACCTGGAATGACATAGCTCTTACGGGGATTCTATTTCCTTCCGCTGTGGCGTCAGGCGTCGGTGCCTCGGATGCACGGGCGCGGGCCGCATCCGGAAGACCTCGGAGCCCGGACTGGGTTCCTCGGCGCACGCTGGGCGCGGGAGAAGCGGGCACAGGGCGAGCGCGCCGCAAGCAGCGTCGCGCACAGCGCTCCACCGCGTCGAAAGCTGCGACTTTGCAACCGCGCGACTTCCTGCATCCGGACCCCCGGCGCTGCGGGCACGGCTGGGGAAGTATCGCGAATTCTCCGACGAAGCCACCGTGTGGCGGCGCGCACATTCAGTAAGTCCCCGGCAGCAGCCGGCGGGCTGCGTGCGCCACCGGATTTTGCTCATTTTGCTCCCCGGCCCAAGTTGGCAGCCAGGAATTTCCCTCGGATCGAGACCTTTTGCGCGCGGGCACGCAGGCGAGCGAGATCTCCGCGACCGCCGCGGCTGCCCGTTGACGCATCAGCCGCCCGCCGACCGCCGCGGTCGCGCGCTCCAGGCGCGTCCCGACGCGCCTCCGACGGCCCCCGCCTTTTCCGGCCTCGGGCGCGGCAAGTGCGGAGGCGCGCGGCCCCCCGGTTTTACCGGGCCAGTGCGCTGCGCGGTGTCGGCGACACCCGCGCGATCGCCAAGCGCCTCGCGCGGGATCCCCGCGCGCGCGAGCCCCGCGTCCCGCACGTCCGGCCTGTAATACGCCGCAACCGCGAACGCGACGCGCACTGCCGCGCGCGATCCAGGCCTCGGCTCAGCTCAGCCGCAACCGCGCGGCCTGCACGGCCTGGCTCTGGCCATGGTCGCCGATCAGGCATAAATCAGCTTGAATCCGGAGCGCGCAAGGCCGGCCGCTACGTCGCAATACGCGCGCGAAGGTTTCATCCGACAGGCCCAGCGTTCCCGGAATAAAAATTTCCGGTTGGCTGCTCGATCGGTCCTGGGAACGATCGGAATCAGCGGCGCTACCGACGCAGTGCCCAGGCTGCGTGGCGATGCGCCCCGCGGCCCTGCGCACCACGTAGTTGTGCTTGCCGAGCGCCATGTGAGGGCCATTCTGTTCGGTGCCGCCGGTGGGCAGGATCACAACGACCGCACCCCGCGCAATTCGCGCCTCGAGCTCCGGCCAGGTGAGCTCGTCCATGTAGACCGAGTTCGGCTGGCCGCGGCAGCCGATGCCGCAAGCAGCACGGCAATCGATGCGACATAGCGCAGCGCGAGTGCGTCCGGCTTGCCGTCGTGGTCTGGCCACTGTAGGCCATAGACTATCATTCACGCCTGCCGATGCCGGAGACCGACCCAAACGCCTGGCTTTACTCTGCGGTCTATGCGGTGACCTACCACGCCGCCAGCGCGGTACTCGCATTCCTGCAGCGCGATTCCTACCTGTACTGGCCATTCATCGTCGCGACAATCGTGATCGCGCTCGCCGCGTGGCGCTTTGGCCCCGCGTAAATGTGGGCTCGATGGCGCCGCGTGCTGGCGCCGAATTCGCAGGCGGTTCCTGTCGCGCGAACTCTGGGCGCACCTCGGCGAGGCTCGACTACCAGTTCTATCTGGTCAACGCGCTGCTGGTTCCATTGGTCATGGCGCCGGTGCTCTTCAATGAAAGTCCATCGTCGCGCTGCTCGATTCCGGGCTCGGCGCGGGCGCAACGGGCCTGGCGCTGAGCGCGCTGGGCGCAGTGGTCGCGCGCGCTGCGTATACCCTGCTGTTTTTCATCGTCTACGATTTCGGGCGTTTCGTCGCCCACAGCCTGCTGCACGATCTTCCCTGGCTCTGGGAATTCCACAAGGTGCACCACTCTGCCGAGGTCCTCACGCCGATTACGAGCTACCGCCTGCATCCCGTCGATCTGGCCGTCATGGCCTGGATGCCGGCGCTCGCTGCAGGCCTGCTCACTTGGGCGTTTCACCGATTCGTGGATCCGTCGATCGGCGTCTATACGTTGCTCGGCCTGCACGCCGTCTTCTGGCTGATCCAATGGCATAGGCAACCTGCGCCATTCCCCGGTGTGGGTTTCGTATGGCGCGACTCTCAGCCGCTGGTTCATCCAGTCCCGCGCATCATCGAGGCTGCACCACAGCGCCGAACGGCGGCACTTCGGCTGCAATCGCGGGGCTTCGATATCGCACTCTGGGACAGAATCTACAAGCAATACGTAACCT
>ERZ1370068.46-contig-10038_pt1 | contig 48455 bp, 62 predicted proteins | sample MGYA00561227_ERZ1370068 | MGnify/ENA primary metagenome ERZ1370068 (study PRJEB38410, sample SAMEA6850437) | metagenome | study: Metagenomic assessment of the ecological functions of the soil: analysis of the soil microbiota associated with the... | reverse complement strand
TTGTACTTCGTTCAGTTACGTATTGCTCGGGCGTCCGGGTATTCCGCCGCCGACGAGGTCGCCAAGCTCGCGAAGCTCCGCGACGAGGCAAGATCACCGCAGGAGGGTACAGTCGCTGAAGCAACAGGCGATGATGCAGGTCTAGCTGCGTCGTTCATCGAAGCTCCGGGGCCGCTGGCGCTCTGACGACAGGACGGCGGCCCTCGAGCGTTCGGAGGGTTGCGGCCGAGTGAAGCCGATGGACGAGAGACGCGCCGAGGCCCCCAAGCGCCTGGGGCCTGCCCGGCTCCACCGGAGCGGCCCGGGACCTGGATCGACCGCTACAAGCCCGACCTGAGCATCCACTTCTTCTCCTCCAGCGCCGACGCCGCAGGGCGCGCCGGCCGACGGACGTGGTCCTGAAGTCCTCCTCGCCGCCGCGACCCTCCGGGCTGGTCTCGATCGTGGCGCCGGACCCGACGTCGGTCGACCAGCGAGGTCGCCAAGCTGGTCAACGACCTCCCGGGCTCCTTGGCTGGTTCTGGAGACCGCCAGCGACCTGCTGGTCCTGGCCGCTCGTCCTGCTCGGCGCCGCGGTCGTGGCCTCGCGGCGGCTGTTCCTGCTCCGCGATCGGCTCCTGTCGACGGTCTGGCCGCCGGCGTGGCTGCCCAATGGTAGCCGGTGGTTTCTCGGCGTTGGCGGACGGGCTGACGGCCACGGGCCCGCCGACGCTGTATCCGGCGTCGGGTGGCGCTCGCGACCCGCGCTGATCGCCACGACCTCTCCCCGCACCTCAGCCGGCCGATCCCCGCCGCCTCGGCCCGCTGGATCGTCATCCTGGGCTCACTGGGCGCCGTCGCGCGCAGCCTGGGATCGCTTGCTGCCCCTCGGCGTGGTGTCGGTGGCCTGGCGATCGTAGGCTCGCCTGCGCGGCGCTCGTGCACTCGCGTTCGCTCGCCCGCCGCTGGGCGGCCGCCCCGCGTCGCTGGACCAGGTGCGGGCGGCGCTCGATGAGCTCGGGGTGGAGACGATCGACCCATGCGACGGCTCAGCTCCGGTTCGCGCGGGTGGCCCTCCTGGCGGGCCGAGATCGCCGCAGGGGCTGCCGCTCGTCGTCAAGGTCTATGGGCGCGACGCCTGGGACCCGCCAGCTGTCGCTTTCACCGGCGACCTGGTCGTGCCTCGTGGTACCGTGGACGAGTCGCCCACGACTCCGCCAGATCAGCCCGGCTGGCAACGGGTCGAACACGAGGGCGTTCCGTCACCCCGGCGTTTCGGCCGAGCGCTCCGGCGTCCCGGTGCCGTGCCCTGCATCGCCGCCGGTGTGGTCGGGTCTCGGACGCTGGTGCTCAAAGTGGCTGGTAAGCCGATGCTCGTCCCGATCCGTAGGAGCTCGCAACCTTGCCAGAGATGATCCGATGCGCCTCCTCGCTCGACCCAAGGTGGCGGGCGCAGCTCCGCGATGCACGAGGCCAGGATCGCGCACGGGAATCTGGACGGCCAGCGCGTGGCCGTCGACCAGGGAGCATTCGGGTCGGCGTTGGATCGGCGACTTCCAGGCGGCGAGCGGCGAGCGCACCACCGCCGAAGCGCTGCTCGCTGATCGCTCCGGTCGTCGGTGACGACGGCGCGCTGATCTACGCGGCGATGCGATCCCGGTGGGGCTTCCTGCGTGGCCAAGCCTTGGCGCTTACCTGGATGCCGGCTGGCTGACCGAGAGTCCTCCCGTCATCAGCCGACACCGGCGCGCAGTCGTTGGAAAAACGCGACGCGTGACGTCCTGAGACGATCGGGCACGACCTTCGGACGCGGTGGATCCGGGGTCGGGCGGCGGCCGTAGGCGGGGACCGCTGCCCGCCCAAGATCCGAGCCGCTCCGGCGGTCGCTGACGATCCGGTTCAGGTGCTGACGATCGCCGCCTCCCGCTGCTCTCGCGGCTCTATCTTCGCCTTCGCCGCGATCAGCGAGCGTCGCGACTCGACCGGGTCGTGGCGGAGGATCCGCGAAAGGCCAGATCAAGGCTTGGTTGTGGTGCGGGCCTGGTCATCCGTCCCGCTCGTCCCGGTGGCAGTTGCGCAAATGGCAGCGCGCTCGGGGCGACTGATGCCGCCGCTGCGGCTCGGCCCGGCAGATCGCGCTCGAGTAATCGCGATCCAGTTCGATACGCGCTGGCTCGCCGCTGTCCCGGAGCTCTGGCCGCACGGGCCGCCGTGGAAACGTCCGCTTCTTCCAGCGGCAGGGAATGCCACGCCGCCCAGGCGTCATCAGCAGAGATCGGGCTGATCGACAGCGTGTCCGGGCTCCGTCGTCCAGGGGGTGCTCCCGCTGGTGGTGATCGTGTTCTCGGGGCTGGTGACCCTCGACCTCTCGCCGCTCGATCGGCCACGAACTTCGACCCGACCGGGAAGCTCCTCGTGCTGGTCGGGATCCTCTCGTCGCCGCCGCGGTGGTCGCAGTTCACCGGTCCCGAAGATCCGCCGGCCGATCGCGGCCAAGATCAGCCGAGGCTCGGCCGGCGCTCGCCGTGATCCGCTCGCCGATCAAGCTCGCGCGGGCTGCTCGGGCGGCAACTTCGTGGCGCAGCGTTCCTGCTGGCGCTGATCCCGGGGCGACCGTCGCGTGCAAGTGTCGGCCAGAGCGCGCTACCGCTTCAAGCCGAGGTCTCCTCTCCGACTGAACACGCTCGGTTCGGCCTGTTCTCGGTGAGAGATGCCGATCCCGGGCGGCGTCGGCAGTCGAAGCGAGGCCGCGATCGCCTTCTGCCTTCGATGGCGGCGAGTCGGGATCCCGAGCGCCACCTGCGCCGCCGCGAGTCGCCATCGTTCGTACCGCCTGCATTGACGTTCCACCTCCCGGCCGATCTGGGGCGGGTTCGCGATGCGCCGGCTCCGCAGAGCAGGCGGTACCTGCTTAGCGTGCACGCGCACGCGGGTGTTCGGCCCGCAGCGGCGAACCGGCGAATCAAAGGTGATGGACCGGCCCGGGCTGAGCTTCTCGAGGACGTGACGCAGGACGTCGTCCGCGGCTTCGAGGTCGCGCGGGTCGGGGTGCTTCGTCGTCGGCTCGGTCCTCGCGTTCGCGCGGTTCGCGGTCGAGCTGTTCCGCCGCCCCCTCGACCAGGCCTACGAGGGCGTTCGGCAGAGGGTGGGGCGGGCGATCCTGCTCGGGCTCGAGATCCTCATCATCGCGGACATCGTCCGGACGATCGCGATCGACCCCACGCTCGAGAGCGTGATCGCCCTCGGCGTCCTCGTCCTCGTGCGGACGTTCCTCAGCTTCTCGCTGGAGATCGAGCTCGAGGGCGTGGTCCCGTGGCGGCGATCGGAGAAGCCCGGCCCTTCCCGCTGAGCCGCGGGCTCAGGAAGCCGAGCGGTAGCGGCTGAGGCCACCGGTCCCGGCGACGAAGAACGTCATCAGGATCCCGGCGGGCAGGCGCGCCCCAGAAGCTCACGTTCACGCCGACGTTGCCGAGGAACAGCATCAGCAGCCACGTCGCCGGGAACGACCCGATGACGACGACGCCGAACAGCACGAGCAGGAACCCGATCATCCGGACCTCCTCCACGATGGACGACGCGATGTTCGCACGGCGCGACCGGCGTGTGCGGGAGATCCGTGGTTCGTAGGCGTCAGCCGATCGAGGGCGTCGGCGGCGACCGCGGCGAACAGCAGAGGCGAGGTAGACGATCGAGAAGCGGAACAGGCGCATCGACTCCGCCGGCGAGGTCCCGCGCCACAGCCGGAGCGCGCGCCAGACGAACCACCCGCCGAGCACGACGGCCGCGACCACGTACACGAGACCCATCGAGGCGACCGGCACGAGCAGCAGGGACGTCCCGAACAGCACCAGCGAGTACAGGAGGATCTGCTTCCGGGTCTCCTGCGGTCCCCGGACGACCGGCAGCATCGGGATCCCGGCCGCGCGCGTAGTCCCCGCTGCATGCGCATCGCGAGCGCCCAGAAGTGCGGCGGCGTCCAGACGAAGACGATCGCGAACAGCACGCACGCCGCGAGCCCGACCGTGCCCGTGACCGCCGCCCAGCCGACCAGCGGCGGGACGGCGCCGGCGGCGCCGCCGATCACGATGTTCTGCGGCGTCGTGCGCTTGAGCCACATCGTGTAGACGAAGACGTAGAAGGCGATCGCCGACAGCGCGAGGCTGCGCCGCGAGCACGTTCACGCGTGATCGCCAGGACGAACGAACGAGATCGCGCCGAGCACGAACCCGAACGCGAGCGCGCTGTCGGGCTCGACCAGGTGGGCGGGGAGCGGCCGCTTGCGGGTCCGGCGCATCACCTCGTCGATGTCGCGGTCGAGGTAGCTGGTTGATCGCGTTCGCCGAGCCGGCGGCGACGTGCCGCCCACCAGCGTCACGAGGATCAGGCCGATCGACGGCAACCCGCGCTCGGCGAGCGACCATCGCCGGCACGGTCGTGATCAGCAGCAGGACGATGATCCGCGGCTTCGTGAGCTTGAAGTAGGCGGCGGTCGTCTCGCGCAGGTTCGAGCGTTTCCCGTTCGAGCGCGCGTCGCCCTCCCCGGCGCCCCGGGCGTGACCCGCGAACCGGCGGCTCACCGTGGCGATCGCGACGAGGACGCCCCAGATCAACGCCGACAGGACGACGTGCGCCGGTCACCGACGCCGACGACAGCCTCGACCACACGTTGGCGGCGCCCACGAGGATCTGAGCGACGTAGAGCAGCAGCGTCACCGACGACAGGATCGCGAGGTCCTTCGAGCGGTTCGTCATCGTCCGGGCCCGGATGGCGACCCAGATCACGAGCAGCAGGACGGCCGCGGCGAGCACGCGGTGGACGAACATCAGGGTCGCGACGCCGCCGAGCGTCGGCACCAGCCGGCCGTCCATCAGGGGCCAGTCCCGGAACGCGAGCCCCGCGGCCTCGGCCCGGACGGTCGCCCCGACGATCAGCAGGGCGAACGCCGGCCCCGGCCGTCCACAGCGTCAGCCGGCGCGAACCTCGGATCCGAGCCCGCGATCGACGGGCCCTTGGTCGGCAGCTTCACGTAGCAGAAGGAGTTCGCGGTGATGTTCACGCAGGACCGCGAGCAGCGTCATCGCGGTCGCGAAGTGCAGGGTCACCGAGGGTCGCCGCGAGCTCGCCCCTGACCACGACCCCGCCGAGGGCCGCCTGCACGAACACGAGTCCCGACCGCGGCGAGGCTCGGGACGAGGATCTGCCGAACCCGCCGGTACTGCCGCCACGCGACCACGGCCTGGAGGCAGATCGGGATCACCGCGATCGTCGCGAGCAGCCGGTGGAGTACTCGATGATCGCGTGGGTCTCGAGCGGCGGGATCCATCGACCGAAGCAGGTCGGCCAGCCCGGGCATCCGAGCCCCGAACCCGTCGCTCGAACGAGCCCCCGGCCGTGATGAGCAGGACCGTCGAAGCGGTGGTGGCGATCGTGAGCTTCTGGAAGCGCGTCATCGTCCGGAGCCGGGGCTCGTCCAGAACGATAGCAGCACGCCTCCCGCACGGAGGGCAGGAGGCGGCGGAGCCCGGTCCCGCGTTGGCATACTGCCTGCGTGCCGACGCAGGATCGCACCGCGCCCGCGCCACCGTCGACGGCGATCCAGGCCGTCCGCGGACCGGTCGACCTCGAGCTCGAGCGGTTCCTCGGCGACCGCCGCGCGGAGCTGGCCGGGATGGACTCCTCGGCGGTCGCCCTGGTGGACGAGCTGCTCCGCCTGCTCCGCGCCGGCGGGAAGCGGGTCCGGCCGGCGCTGTGCTTCTGGGCGTTCCGGGCGGCGGGCGGCGGTGAAGACGACCCGATCGTCCCGGGCCTGCGCGGCGCTCGAAGCTCCATGCACGTCCGCCCTCGTGCACGACGACCTGATGGACCGGGACGCCGAGCGCCGCGGCGTCGACGCGACCACGTCCGGTTCGCGAAGCGACGCGCCGGCCGGTGTGGACCCGGAGGCGTTCGGGACGTCGGCGGCGGTCCTGGTCGGGCGATCTCGGCGCTCGTGCTGTCCGAGCGGCTCTGCGCACGAGCGGGTTCGGGACCGGGCCGGCTCGATGCGGCGATGGCCCGCTTCGACCGCATGCGGACCGAGATGGCGGCCGGGCAGTTCCTCGACGTCTCGGGCGCGCGCGACCTCGGCCCGTGTCCGCGCGCTGAAGACCGGCTCGTACACCGCCGAGGGCCCGGTGCTGATCGGCGCGGCGCTCGCCGGGGCCGGGCCGGAGGCCGAGGGTCCGCTGCGAGGTGTTCGGGCGGCTGGTGGGGAGGCGTTCCAGCTCCGGGACGACGTCGCCGACGGCGACGCCGGGACCGAGGCCGTCGCCGCCGTCGAGGATGCTGGTCGCGCGCGCCACCCGGGCGCTCGGCGACGCGCCGCTGCGTCCGCGATGGCATCGACGCGCTGATCCAGATCGCGCAGCTCCTCCGGAGCCCCGGGGCGGCCTGATGCGGGTCTCGAACGCGGAGGTGGGCGCGGCGCGTCGCATGTTCGCGAGCCTGCCTCGGCGGCCGTGGCGACCACGAACGCCGACGGGTCCCCGCACGTCGTGCCGCTGTGGTTCGTCTGGCCCGAGGAGGCGATCTTCGTCTCGACGCGGCAGGACGGCCGGACCTGGGCGAACGCCGCGCCGCGACCCGCGGGTCGCGATCACGATCGACCTGGGCCGAGCCTGGGTCGAGGTCGCCGGCGTCGAGATCGTGGGCCGTGCCGAGCCGCTCGCGGCCGAGAGCGCCGCGATGCGCAAGCCGATCTCGCGCCTGGCACGAGAAGTACCGGCCGTTGCTCGCGGGTGAGGGGTTCGCGCGGTTCGCCGAGGAGGTCCGTGGGCTCGGGTTCCTCCGCGTGGTCCCGGACGCCGTCCGCGCGTGGGATCACGCCCGGGGGCGCTGACCGGCCGCTCGCTTGCACGCCGTCGGAGACCCGGGCATAGGGTTTGTGCAGAGCTTCACAAGTCGGTTAGCATCCTTTGTGAAAGTTTTCACAAGCGGTGGGGACCTCGTGCCGAGCTCGAACCAGCAGCTTGACGTCGACGCCCTGATCGTCGGCGCGGGCCCGGCAGGCTCCACCGCCGCCTACCACCTCGCGCGCCACGGCATGGACGTGCTCATGGTCGAGAAGGCCGCGTTCCCCGCGAGAAGGTGTGCGGCGACGGGCTCACGCCCCGTGCGGTCGTCCAGCTTCGGCGGCTGGGGATCGACACCGACGATCCGCGGTTCGAGCGCCACCAGGGTCTGCGGATCCACTCGCGCCGCGTGACGCTCGAGCTCCCGTGGCCCGACCTCGAGGTGTTCCCGAACTTCGGCCTGATGATGACGCGGGCCGAGTTCGACGAGCTGCTGGCCCGACACGCCGAGAAGGCCGGCGCCCGATTGCTGGAGCGGACGGAGGCGGTCGGCCCGATCCGGGAGGACGGCTGGGTCACCGGCGCCACGATCAAGGGCGAGGACGGCGAGGAGCAGGACGGTCCGCGCGCGGTTCGTGATCGCCGCGGACGGCGCCTCGTCGCGCTTCGCGTCGCAGGCCGGCGTGCGGCGCGACCCGTCGAAGCCGCTCGGGATCGCCGCACGACGCTACTACCGCGTCGAGCGCCGCCCCGGGCCGTGGCTCGAGGTCTGGATGGACCTGCGCGAGGGCGAGGACACGATCCTGCCGGGCTACGGATGGCTGTTCCCGCTCGCCGACGGCTCGATCAACGTGGGGGCGGGACTCCTGAACACGTTCCGCGACTTCAAGGACCTGTCGGCCCAGCGGGTGTTCGACGCGTTCTGGCGGATGCTGCCGGCCGAGTGGAACGTCAACGAGACCTCGGCCGAGGGCCGGGTGCTGTCGGGGCCGCTGCCGATGGGCTTCTCGCGGACGCCGCTGGCGACCCCGGCATGCTCGTGGTGGGCGACGCCGCCGGGCTGGTCAACCCGTTCAACGGGGAGGGCATCGCCTACGCGATGGAGGCGGGCGAGCTCGCCGGGAGCTGATCCACGAGGCGCTGGTGAAGGACCGGCCCGGCATCGCGCACCTGTACCCCACGGAGCTCCGCGAGCGCTACGGGCGCTACTACCGGATCGGCAACGTGTTCGTCCGGGCGATCGGGCATCCGCCGGTGATGCGGGCGCTCACCGAGTACGCCCTGCCCCAGGAATGGCTGATGCACTTCTTGGTGCGGCTGATGGGCAACCTCACGGACGGGCGGACGGGCGACGCCCGCGACAAGATCATGTACGCGCTCGAGCGGATCGTGCCGGCGTCGTAGGGGGCGGAGTGGTTCTGGCGAGCGAGCTGTCCGAGTACCTGCCCGTCGTGATCCTGGCCGTGCTCGCGCTCCTGTTCGCCGTGCTGTCGCTCGCCGTGTCCGCGCTGCTTCGGCCCGACCGCCCGACCCCGGCCAAGCTCGCGCCGTACGAATGCGGCATCGAACCCGAGCGGCTGCCCAAGGGGAGCGGTTCAGCGTGAGCTTCTACACCGTCGCGATGCTGTTCATCATCTTCGACGTCGAGACGATCTTCCTGTTCCCGTGGGCGGTCGGGTTCCGCCAGCTCGGGCTGTTCGGGCTGATCGAGATGGCGATCTTCATCGGGCTGGTGTTCGTCGCCTACGTCTACGTGTGGCAGCGGGGCGGCCTCGACTGGGCGACAGGCCGAACGGCCGCCGCTGGTCGAGAGCGAGGCCGAGCCCGAACCCGTGGAGGAGCTCGCCCGTGCCGGTTGAACGCGTCGAGGGCTTCCAGACCGGTCGCACGGCCGAGGAGGGCGAGGAGGAGTTCAAGCGCGGGCTCCTGCTGACCACGCTCGACAAGGCGGTCGGGTGGGCGCGCAAGCAGTCGATGTGGCCGGTCACGTTCGGGCTCGCGTGCTGCGCGATCGAGATGATGGCCACGGGCGCCGGCGACTACGACCTCGTCGCGCTGGGGGATGGAGCTGTTCCGCGCCTCGCCGCGGCAGGCCGACCTGATGATCGTCGCCGGGCCGGGTGAGCCAGAAGATGGCCCCGGTGCTGCGCACCGATCTACGACCAGATGCCCGAACCCGAAGTGGGTCATCTCGATGGGCGTGTGCGCCTCGGCGGGCGGGATGTTCAACGAACTACGCCATCGTGCAGGGCGTCGACACGATCGTCCCGGTCGACATCTACGTGCCCGGCTGCCCGCCCAAGCCCGAGATGCTGATGTACGGGATCCTCCGGCTGCACCAGCAGGTCGCCAAGGAGCCGGCCACGTGATCGCGTGGGAGCGCGCCGAGCGTGAACGCCGCGGGGATCGCCGAACGCGTGCGGACCTCGTTCCCCGACGTGGTCGTGGCGCGCGAGCGAGGTGACGCGTCATCGTGGGCCGCGAGCGAGCTGCTCGGGGCGCTCGGATCGTTCCGCGACGACCCCGAGCTGCGGCTCGGACTTCCTGTCGAGCGTGACCGCCAACGACTGGCCGGGCCGCGACCCGCGCTTCTGGGTGGTCTACGAGCTCGCGTCCACCGAGCACCATCACCGGCTGCGCGTCAAGGTCGGGGTGTCGCGAGGACGACCCGCACGTCCCCTCGGTCACCGGGCTGTTCCCGCACCGCCGACTGGTACGAGCGGGAGACCTACGACTTCTTCGGGATCGTGTTCGACGGCCATCCGGATCTGCGACGCATCCTGCTGCCCGACGACTGGGAGGGGTGGCCGCTCCGCAAGACCGAGGAGCTCGGCGGCGTGCGACACGAGGTTCCACGGCGCGTTCATCCCGCCCGTCGACCGGAGGACGTCGTGACGGCCGACCGAGCGCCGGACCCGATCGGCGAGCCGCTCGGCAGGCTCCACCCGGGAGATCCGCCAGGAGACCATGCTCATCAACATGGGGCCGCAGCACCCCTCGACCCACGGGGTGCTGCGCCTGCTGCTCGAGCTCGACGGCGAGACCGTGCTGGCGTGCACCCCGATCATCGGGTACCTGCACACGGGGATCGAGAAGAACACCGAGTACCGGACGTGGCAGCAGGGCGTGACGTTCGTGACGCGCGCCGACTACCTCGCGCCGTTCTTCAACGAGCTCGGCTACTGCCTGGCGGTCGAGCAGCTGCTCGGGATCGAGGCGCCGCCGCGCGCGCAGGTGCTGCGGGTGCTGTTCTGCGAGCTGAACCGCATCGCGTCGCACCTCGTCTGGCTCGCGACCTCGGGCCTCGAGCTCGGCGCCGTCAGCGTGATGCTCTACGGGTTCCGCGAGCGCGAACAGATCCTCGACATCTTCGAGGCCGCTCACCGGTCTGCGGATGAACCACGCGTACGTCCGGATCGGCGGCGTCGTGATGGACCTGCCCGAGGGCGGCCTCGACCGGATCGGCGACTTCCTGCGGATGATGCCGCGGCCGGATCGACGAGTACGAGACGCTGCTCACCGAGCAACCCGATCTGGCATGCAGCGCAACCAGGGCGTGGGCGCTGCTGTCGGCCGAGGATGCCCTCGCGCTACGGCGTCACCGGGCCCGACGCTGCGCGCCGCCGGCGCGGCGCGCGGACGTGCGGCAGCGACGAGCCGTACGGCGGCTACGAGACCTACGACTTCGACGTCGTCACGAGCGACGGGGCCGACTGCGTACGCCCGGTACCTGGTCCGGATGGAGGAGATGCGCCAGTCGCTGCGGATCGTCGAGCAGTGCGCTCGACCGTCTGCGCGAGCCCGGGCCCGGTGATGGTCGAGGACCCGAAGGTCGCGCTGGCCGGCGCAGCTCGAGGTCGGACCCGACGGCATCGGCAACTCGCCCCGCTACGTCACCCACATCATGGAGGAGTCGATGGAGGCCCTGATCCATCACTTCAAGATGGTGACCGAGGGCGTCGCCGTGCCCGCCGGGCGAGGTCTACGTGCCGGTGGAGTCGCCGCGCGGCGAGCTCGGCGTTCTACGTCGTCTCCGACGGCGGCCACCGGCCCGCCCGCGTGAAGATGCGCGACCCGTCGTTCGCCAACCTGCAGGCGGCGCCGCAGATGGTCCGAGGGCGGGTTGGTCGCCGACGTGATCGCGGTGATCGCGAGCATCGACCCGGTGCTCGGCGGGGTCGACCGCTGATGGCCGTGCTCTCCGAGGACGGGCGCCGGACGGCGGAGGCGATCCTCGCGAGGTATCCCGCGGGCCGCGAGCGTTCGGCCGTGCTGCCGCTCCTGTACCTGCTGCAGTCCGTGGAGGGTCGGCTCACCCAGGAGGGGCTCCGCGAGGTCGGCGAGCTCCTCGGCATCACGACGGCGGAGGTCGAGGCGGTCGCCTCCTTCTACACGATGCTTCGGCTGCGCCCGACCGGGACGCACGTGGTCTCGGTCTGCACGAACCTGTCCTGCGCGCTCCGCGGCGCCAACGAGGTGTTCGAGGCCGCCCACGAGGCCGCCGGGGTCGAGCACGGCGAGGAGACCTCGCCCGACGGCGCGTTCACCGTCCACCAGGAGGAGTGTCTGGGCGCCTGCGACGCCGCTCCGGCGGTCCAGATCGACTTCGCGAACCACGACCGAGTGACGCCCGGAGCGGATCGTCGAGCTCGTCGCGGCGCTCCGCGCGGGCGAGATCCCGACCCCGTCGCGCGGCCGCGCGCCGAAGGACTTCCGCGATGCCTCCCGGATCCTCGCCGGCCGTCGAGGAGCCCGCGTGAGCGCCGACGACCGACGACGAGGATCGTCACCGTCAACTGGGACGACCCGAGCGTGATCGGGATCGACGGGTACCTCGCGGCCGGCGGCTACGAGGGCCTGCGCGCCGCCGCTCGCGATGACCCCGTCCGAGGTGATCGACCTCGTCAAGACCTCCGGGCTCCGCGGCCGCGGCGGCGCCGGGTTCCCGACGGGCGTCGAAGTGGTCGTTCGTCCCGCAGGACACGGGCAAGCCCACCTACGTCGTCGCGAACTTCGACGAGTCCGAGCCCGGCACCTTCAACAACCGCGAGATCATCGAGCGCGAGCCCCACCGGCTCCTCGAGGGGATGGCGATCGCCGCGCTACGCGGTCCAGAGCCACCTGGCGTTCGTGTACTGCCGCGGCGAGTTCCTGTGGCCGGGCGAGATCTTGCGATGCCGCGATCCGCGAGGCGTACGCGAAGGACGTGTTCGGCGGGTCGGTGCTCGGGTCGGGGTTCGAGCTCGACGTCGTGTTGCACCGCGGCGCCGGCGCCTACATCTGCGGCGAGGAGACCGCGCTGCTGTCCTCGCTCGAGGGCTACCGCGGGCAGCCCCGGCTGCGTCCGCCGTTCCCCGCCGTCGAGGGCCTGTACGCCTCGCCCGACCGCTGATCAACAACGTCGAGACCCTCGCGACCGTCCCGTACGATCGTGCACGCAGGGTCGCCGAGTGGTTCGCGAAGATCGGCACCGAGAAGTCGCCCGGCACCGAAGATCTTCAGCGTCTCGCGGCAAGGTGGAGCGGCCCGGCAACTACGAGCTGCCGCTCGGGACCCCGCTGCGGACGCTGCTGCGAGGAGCACGCCGGCGGCGTGCTCGGCGGGCGGCGCCTCAAGGCGTGGACGCCGGGCGGGTCCTCGACGCCGCTGCTGACCGACGGAGCACCTCGACGTCGGCCTGGACTTCGAGTCGATCACGGCCGCCGGCTCGCTGCTGGGGACGGGCGCGATCATCGTGATGGACGAGACCGACTGCATCGTCGAGGCGGCGCGGCGGCTGGTGCAGTTCTACGCGCACGAGTCGTGCGGCAAGTGCACGCCGTGCCGCGAGGGCACGTGGTGGGTCACCCGGGTGCTCGGCCGCATCGAGCACGGGCTACGGGCGGTCCGAGGACCTCCCGCTGCTGGACGAGCTGGGCGAGAACATCCTGTTCAAGGCCTTCTGCGCGCTCGCCGACGGCGCCGTGAGCCCGATCCAGTCGAGCCTGCAAGTACTTCCGCGACGAGTACGAGGCGCACATCGCGGAGCGCCGCTGCCCGTTCACCGGCGTCGGGCCGGGCGCCGACCAGACGGCGCCGGCGAGGACGGCAGCGGCGTCGACGAGCGGGCCTCACCGGTCTGACGTGAGCACGTCGCAGCCCCAGGAGGACCTCGTCGCGCTGACGATCGACGGCATGGAGGTGACCGTCCCCAAGGGCACGCTGATCATCCGGGCCGCCGAGCAGCTCGGCATCGAGATCCCGCGGTTCTGCGACCACCCGTTCCTGGAGCCGGTCGGCGCCTGCCGGCAGTGCTACGTGGAGATCGAGGGCCAGCGCAAGCTGTTCGCACCTCGTGCACGACCGAGGTCGCGCCGGGCATGGTCGTCACGATCGCAGAACACTCGGACGAGGCGCACAAGGCCCAGGTCGCGAACCTCGAGTTCCTGCTCCTGAACCACCCGCTCGACTGCCCGATCTGCGACCGCGGCGGCGAGTGCCCGCTGCAGGACCAGGCGATGGCGTTCGGGCCCGGCGAGAGCCGGTTCACCGAGGCCAAGCGCGACCTACGAGAAGCCGATCGCCGCTGTCGCCGCTCGTCAAGCTCGACCGCGAGCGCTGCGTCCTGTGCGCGCGCTGCACGCGCTTCTGCGACGAGATCAGCGGCGACCGGTTCATCGAGCTGTTCGCGCGGGGCGCGGGCGAACGCGTCGTCGATCGCCGCGGGCGAGGACTTCCGGTCGCCGTTCTCGCGGCAACACGGTGCAGATCTGTCCCGGTCGGCGCGCTGACCGCCGACGCCGTACCGCTTCGTCGCCCGGCCGTTCGACCTCTCGACCGCCGACTCCGTGTGCCAGCACTGCAGCGCGGGCTGCAACGTCCAGCGTCGACCTGCGTCGCGGCGTCGGTCGTGCGCGTCGCTCGCGCGCGACAACGCCGACGTCAACGACGCCTGGAACTGCGACAAGGGCCGGTTCGCGTTCCGGCACGCCGACCTCCCGGGCCGCGTCACGACGCCGCTGCTCCGCGATCACGGGCTCGAGCCCGCGTTCGTTCGACGACGTGTTCACCAGCATCGCCGAGTGGTCGAGCGCCGGGCGCGTCGCGTTCCTCACCGGCGGGCGGCTCCCCGACGAGGACGCGTACGCGCTGGCCAAGCTCGCGCGCGTGGGGTTCGGGACCAACGACCTCGACCATCGCCGGACGCTTCCACGGCGGCCACGCCGAGCTGCTCGCCGCCGCGTCGCCGCTCGGCACGACCTACCGCGACGTCGAGCGCGCGAAGGTGATCCTCGTCGCGGGGCTGGACGCCGAGCAGGAGGTGCCGATCCTGAACCTGCGGATCCGCAAGGCCGCGCGCAGGGCGCCTCCGTCGTTCGTGATCCATCCGCGCCGGACGCGTCTGTGGGACGTCGCCGACCACGCGCTCTGCCTCCCCGAACACCAGACGTACGTGCTGGAGCGGATCCACGACGGCGATGCCCCGGCGGACACGTTCGAGGGCGGGTCGGCGCCGCGCTGCGCGAGGCCGGCGGCGACGCCGTGCTCCTGATCGGCGAGCGTCTCACCGAGCACCCGCTGGCCGCCGACGTCGCGCTGACCGTCGCCCAGAGGTACGGAGGTCGCGTGGCGCTCGTGCCGCGTCGCGCCGGCGACCGCGGGGCCCTGCGCGCCGGGGTCCACCCGTCGCTCCTGCCCGGCGGTCGCCGCGTGACCGACGAGACCGGAACGCACGGAGGTCGAGGGCTCGTGGGGAGCCTCCCGTCGGAGCGAGGACGTTCGACCCAGCAGATCCTCGAGGCGTGCGCGAACCGCGAGATCGAGGTCCTGTTCCTGATCGGCGTGGATCCGCTCCGCGACATCCCGGACGCGGGCCTGGTCCGCCGGGCACTCTCGAACGCGCGCCACGTGGTGGTGCAGTCGCTCGAGCTCGGCTCGCTGGAGCCGTTCGCCGACGCGTTCCTGCCCGCCGCCGCGTGGGTCGAGCGCGAGGGTCACGCCACCGACTGGGAGGGCCGGTCGCAGCCGATCCACCCGGTCCGTGGCCCCGCCGGCGTGTCGCGGCCCGACTGGGAGATCTTCGCCGGGCTGGCCGAGGCGGTCGGCCGGCCGCTGGGGCTCGAGAGCCTCGAGGCGCTCCGGGCCGAGGCGGCGCCGCTGCTCGAACCGCGGGCGGTGACCTCACGTTCGACGGCGTGGACCGGGACCGGCGCGCCCGCAGCGGCTGGGTGAGCTCACCCTGCTGTCGTACCCGCTGCTCGTCGACGAGGGGCGGCTCTCCGATGGCGCGGACGAGCTGAAGGCGGCGCTCGGGCAGGAGGCGTTCGTCGAGCTCCACCCCGAGGACGCCGACAAGCGCGGGCTCGCCGACGGCGGGCGCGCGACCGTGACGACGGACGCGGGCGAGGCGGTCCTCGACGTGCGCGTCACCGAGCACGTCGCGCCGGGCGCGGCGTTCGTGCCGTTCAACCAGCCCGGGCTCGCCGCCAACGAGCTGCTGAGCGGGTCGTTCACGACGGCCGTCCGGATCGAGCCGGCCGCCGAGGCCGAGGCCGCGCGGCCGCAGGCCGAGCCGGCCGCCGCCGGGGTCGCCGAGGGGCCGCCTGATGGACTGGCTCGACTGGGTGCTGCTGGTGGTGCGGGTGGCGGTGGTCTTCTTCGCGCTGCTGATCCTCGTGATGCTCCTGATCTGGATGGAGCGCAAGGTGATCGCCGACATGCAGACGCGCGATCGGCCCGACGCGCGCGGGCCCGCGGGGCATCCTGATCACCCTCGCCGACGGGATCAAGCTCTTCTTCAAGGAGGGCATCACGCCCGACGCTCGCGGACCGGCCGGTGTACCTGCTGGCGCCGGTCGATCGCGATGCTCCCGGCGTTCCTCGCGTTCGCGGTGATCCCGTTCGGGACCCGGGTCGAGGTGTTCGGACGCGATGGTGCCGTTCCAGATCGCGGACCTGTCGATCGGCATCCTGTGGATCCTCGCGATGAGCTCGCTGATGGTCTACGCGATCGTGCTCGCGGGCTGGTCGAGCGGCTCGAACTACCCGCTGCTCGGTGGCGTCCGGAGCTCGGCGCAGATGATCAGCTACGAGGTCGGCATGGCGCTCGCGATCGTCGCGGTCGCTCATGTACTCGGACACGCTGCGGATGTCCGAGATCGTGGCGAGCCAGGACAAGATCTGGAACGTGATCCCGCAGTTCCCCGCGTTCGTCGATCTACCTGATCTGCGGGCTGGCCGAGACCAACCGGCCGCCGTTCGACCTGCCCGAGGCGGAGTCCGAGCTCGTCGCCGGGTACCACACCGAAGTACTCCGGGATCAAGTTCGCGATGTTCTACCTCGGCGAGTACCTGAACACCGTCACCGTCGCGGCCGTCGCGACGACGCTGTTGCTCGGCGGCTGGCGCGGGCCCGCGCCCGACGTCGTCCCGTGGCTCTGGCCGCTGCTGTGGTTCCTGCTCAAGGTCCTGGTGATCGTCTACGTCTACATCTGGTCCGCGCCACGCTCCCGCGGCTTGCGGTACGACCGGCTGATGGCGTTCGGCTGGAAGGTCCTGATCCCGATCGGCCTCGCTGTGGGTGCTGCTCACCGGCGCGATCGTCGTGCTGCCCGACGAGTTCGGACGCGACGCGGTCGTCACGGCGTTCGCGATCGGCGTCGGGCTGATCGTCGCGATCATGCTGATCTGGCCGCTGTTCGCGAGGCGCCGAAGCCGCGAGGAGGTGCGCGACCCGATGAGCGACGACGGACCGTCGCCGCGCGGCCGGCCGGTCTCGCCGACGTGGGCGATCGCCCGAAGGGCATGGCGACCGTCTTCCGACAGATCTTCCGCCGCGACGTCACCGAGGAGTACCCGAAGGAGATCGAGCCGCCGCCGCCGCGCAGCCACATCGGCCGCCACCTGCTGAACCGGCACGAGAACGGCCTGGAGAAGTGCATCGGGTGCGAGCTGTGCGCGCTTCGCGTGCCCGGCCGACGCGATCTGGGTCGAGGGCGCGGACAACGATCCCGACGCATCCGGTGAGCCCCGGCGAGCGGTTCGCGAAGGACTACCAGATCAACTACCTGCGCTGCATCATGTGCGGCCTGTGCGTCGAGGCGTGCCCGACGCGCGCGCTCACGCTCACCAGCTGCGTACGAGATGTCGTTCACCTCGCGCGAGGAGGCGATCCTCACCAAGGAGCAGCTCCTCGAGCCACCGCCGCCGCTCGGCACCGCCCCGGGGACGGAGGAGGGCTAGGTGGCGGTCGACGACGTCGTCTTCTGGGTGTTCGCCCCGATCTCGATCGGCAGCGCGATCGCGATGCTCCTGCAGCGCAACGCCGTCCACGCGGCCCTGTTCCTCGTCGTGAACTTCTTCACGCATCGCCGTGTTCTACCTGGTCCTGGGCGCGCCGTTCCTGTTCGCCGTGCAGATCATCGTGTACGCGGGCGCGATCATGGTGCTGTTCCTGTTCGTGATCATGCTGCTCGGCGTCGACCGCCAGGAGCCCCTGGTCGAGCGGCTGCGGGGCCAGCGGCGTGATGGCGATCGTGCTCGGGACGGGGATCGCGATCGAGCTCATCGTGGCGATCCGCGCCGGGATCGGGTTCGCGACGAAGGCGCCGGCGAACTTCGACGAGACCGTCAACCGCGGCGGCAACGCGCAGGCGCTCGCGCGCGGTGCTGTTCCGGCAGTACTTCTTCCCCTTCGAGGTGACCTCCGTGCTCCTGATCGTCGCCGCGATCGCCGTGATCGTGCTCGCGTCGCGCCAGCGCCGGGCGATCACGCGGGCCGAGGCCGCGAGCAGCGCGCCAGCGGGAGGCGGCGTGAGCACGCCGATCGCGTACTTCGTCGTGGTGTCCGCGATGCTGTTCGCGATCGGGACGGTCGGCGTGCTGATCCGCAAGAACGCGCTCGTGATCTTCATGTCGGTCGAGCTCCAGCTGAACGCCGTCAACCTGGCGCTCGTCGCGTTCAGCCGGATGCACGGCAACCTGAACGGTCAGGTCGTGGCGTTCTTCTCGATGGTGGTGGCCGCGGCCGAGGTGGTCGTCGGCCTGGCGATCATCGTCGTGGTCTACCGGCGCCGGCAGAGCGCCGAGCGTGGACGACGCTCACGGTGCTGCGGGGGTAGGACGCGTGCTCGACGCTCGGTCTGGCTGATCCCGGCGCTCGCGCTCGCGGGCGCTGCGCGTGAACCTCTTCCTCGGACGGCGGCTCGGCAAGACCGCCGGCTGGCTCGCGACGGCGCTCGTCGGGCTCGGGTTCGTGCTCGCGGTGGCGACGCTCGTCGACCTGCTCGGGCTCCCGCGGACCAGCGCTCGCACGTGACCGACCTGTTCGACTGGATCTCGGTCGGGACGTTCAACGTGGACGCCGCCCTGCGGGTCGACCCGCTCTCGATCACGATGATGCTGGTGGTCACGGGCGTCGGCTCGCTGATCCACCTCTACGCGATCGGGTACATGGAGCACGACCCGCGGTTCGGGACGTTCTTCGCCTACCTGAACCTGTTCGTGTTCTTCATGCTGATGCTCGTCCTCGCGGACAACTACCTCCTGCTGTACCTGGGCTGGGAGGGCGTCGGCCTGTGCTCCTACCTGCTGATCGGGTTCTGGTACGAGCGCCCGTCGGCGTCGAGCGCGGCGAAGAAGGCGTTCATCACGACGCGGATCGGCGACGCGCGCGATGCTGCTCGGCATCGTGCTGATCTTCCTGCACGTCGGGTCGCTGGACTTCGGCGTCGTGTTCGGCCCGGGCGCGAGCGAGCTGACCAAGGGCACGGCCACCGCGATCTCCCTGCTCCTGCTCGCCGGCGCGATCGGGCAAGTCCGCCCAGCTCCCGCTGCACGTCTGGCTCCCGGACGCGATGGAGGGCCCCACGCCGGTCTCGGCGCTGATCCACGCGGCGACGATGGTGACCGCCGGCGTCTACCTCGTGGTGCGTTCGCACGTGCTGTTCGAGCTGTCGGGGACGGCGCTCACCGTCGTCCTGGTGGTCGGGCTGGTCTCGGCGCTGTACGCGGCGCTCGCGTCGATCGGCCAGTTCGACCTCAAACGCGCGCTCGCGTACTCGACGATGAGCCAGATCGGGTTCATGTTCTTCGCGGCGGGGATGCGGTTCTACACCGGCGCGATGCTGCTGCTCGTCTGCCACGCGTTCTACAAGGCGCTGCTCTTCCTCACGGCCGGCAACGTCCTGCACGGCCTGCACGACGAGACCGACATGCGGCGGATGGGCGGCCTCCGGGCGCGAGATGCCGCTCTCGGCCACCTGGTTCGCGATCGGCGCGCTTGTCGCTGGCCGGCATCCCGCCGCTCGCGGGCTTCTTCGCGAAGGATCAGATCGTCGGGTTCGCCGCGACCGAGCGGACCGAGACCTCGCCTGGGTGCTCGCGTCGGTCGGAGCGTTCCTGTCGGCCCTGTACATCGCGCGGCCGCTGTTCCTCACGTTCTTCGGCCACCGGCGCGAGCGAGGCGGCACGCGCACGAAGCAGCGCCGCTCGATGCACGCGCCGCTCGCGGTGCTCGCGTTCCTCACGGTGGTCGGCGGGCTGGTCCTCGGGCCTGACCGCGGAGGGCGGCCGTCTGGCGCGGCTTCCTCGAGCCGGTCGCTCGGGCGCCGTCGAGCACGGCGAGGCGCGCGGCTGTCCGAGACCGCCCTCACCTCGATCTCGATCGTGCTCGCGGTCGCGGCCGTCGCGGTGGCGTTCTGGGTCTGGGCCTCCGGACGCGTCGACTGGGAGGCGTTCCCCGAACGCCAGCCCGAGCTCGCCGGCTGGCTCGCGAACGCCTTCTACCTGAACTCGCTCTACGCCTGGCTGGTCGAGCATCCCGGCAAGGCGTTCGGCCGAGCCCTCACCGTCGTGGACGACCGCGTGATCGACGGGGCGGTGAACGAGGTCGCCGAGGACGTGGTCGACGCCTCCGGGGTCGCCCCGCGGATCCAGCGCGGGTTCGTGCGTTCGTACGCGCTCGCGTTCCTGCTCGGCGCGGTGGCGCTCCTGCTGTTCCTGGGACTGAGGGCCTGACATGCCCTGGCTGACCGTCCTGATCTTCCTGCCGCTCGTCGGGATCCCCGTCCTCGCGCTGTGGCGGGGGCGAGCGACGTCCAGGCCCGGGCCGTCGCCCTGGTGGTCTCGCTGGCCACGTTCCTGGTCGCGCTCGGGATGCTGGGGCGTTCGACCCTCCGTCGCCGGGTACCAGCTCGTCGAGCACGTCGACTGGCTGCCGTCGGCGGGTCTGTCGTACCTCGTGGGCGTCGACGGGTTCAGCGTCTGGCTGGTCGTGCTCACCGCGTTCATGACGCCGGTGGCGATCGTCTCGTCGTGGGGCGTGAGCCACCGGGTCCGGCTGTTCATGGCGCTCACGCTGCTGCTCGAGACCGCGATCGTCGGCTCGTTCCTCGCGCTCGACCTGCTGCTGTTCTTCGTGTTCTTCGAGGCGCTGCTGGTCCCGATGTTCCTCGTGATCGGCATGTGGGGTTCGGCCCGGCGGGTCTACGCGAGCCTCAAGTTCTTCCTGTACACGATGGCCGGGTCGGCGTTCCTGCTGCTCGCGATCGTCTACCTCTGGTTCCAGACGTCCGCAGCAGCTCGCCCACGCCAGCTTCGACATCCGTCAGATGGAACGGCTCTCGCTCGCCACCACGACGCAGCGCTGGCTGTTCCTGGCCTTCTTCATCGCGTTCGCGGTCAAGGTGCCGATCTTCCCGCTGCACACGTGGCTGCCCGACGCGCACACCGAGGCGCCGACGAACGGCTCGATCGTCCTGGCCGGCGCTGCTGCTGAAGGCCGGACCGTACGGCCTGCTCGCGGTTCAACCTCGACCTGTTCCCCGAGGCGTCGCGGTACTTCGCGCAGGCGATCGGCATCGCTCGCGGTCGTCGGCATCGTCTACGGCGCCCTCGTCGCGATGATGCAGACCGACGTGAAGCGTCTCGTCGCGTACTCGTCGGTCAGCCACATGGGGTTCGTGATCCTCGGCATCTTCACGTTCACGATGCAGGGCACGAGCGGCGGCCGTGATGCAGATGGTGAACCACGGGCTGTCGACGGGCCTGCTCTTCTTCGTGATCGGCGTGCTGTACGAGCGCACCCACACGCGCGACCTGTCCGAGATGGGCGGGCTCGCGACGGTGACGCCGTGGATCGCCGCGGCCTTCCTCGTGGCCACGCTCTCGTCGATCGGGCTGCCCGGGCTGAACAACTTCGTCGGCGAGTTCCTCGTGATCCTGGGCTCGTTCGGCGCCGATCGCATCCTGGGCGCCGCTGGCCGTGTCCGGGGTCGTCCTCGCCGCGATCTACATGCTCTGGGCGTACCAGCGCGCCTTCCAGGGTCCGGGCGCCGAACGCCACCGGGGCCTGGTCGACCTGCTGCCGCGCGAGATCGCGGCCGTCGTCCCGGTCGTCGCCGTGATGCTGGTGCTCGGCGTCGCGCCGAACCTGGTCCTGGACCGGATCAACCCGTCCTCGGCCGGGGTGGTGGCGTGGGTGCACAGCGTCGACGTCGACCAGCCGGGCCTGCCGGGCGGCCTGCGGGCGAAGCTGCCGCCGCCGGACGAGGCCGCCGTCTCGGCGACCGCGGCCGGTGTGGCGCGGAGGGGGATCCCTGATGCCCACCCCGGCGATCGAGCTCGGCCCCGTCATGCCCGAGCTGATCCTGGTCGGCGTCGCGGTGGTCCTGTTGCTCGCCGGGGTGGTCGCGCGGAAGATCTCGCCGACGACGCTGCTCCTGCTCGTGCCTGGTGGGCATCGCCGCGGCCGCCGTCGCGGCCGTGCGGCTCTGGGACTGGGACGGCGGCCCCACGGTGCTGGCCGAGTCGATCTCGACCGATCGCTTCGGGGTCGTGGTGCGCGTGATCATCCTCGGCGTCGCGGCGATGGGCGCGGTGCTCGGCCACCACTACTTCGAACGCTCGGGGGAGGGCAAGGCCGAGTTCTACCCGCTGCTGCTGTTCGCGACCGCCGGGATGACGCTGTTCGCGGTCTCGGCGCGACCTGATCATGGCGTTCCTCGCGCTCGAGATCCTGTCGCTGTCCCTGTACGTGCTGACCGGCTTCTCCACGCGGCTCGGGTCGATCGAGGGCGCGATGAAGTACTTCCTGCTCGGCTCGTTCTCCTCCGCCTTCTTCCTGTTCGGGATCGCGATGGCGTACGGGGCGTCGGGGTCCACGCGGCTGTCGGCGATCGCCGACGCGCTCGCCGGCCGAACCGGCTCGGTCGCGCTCGCGGTGACCGCGATGGGGCTGCTCGCGGTCGGGTTCGCGTTCAAGGTGTCGGCGGTGCCGTTCCACATGTGGACGCCGGACGTCTACCAGGGGGCGCCGACGGCGGTGACCGGCTTCATGTCCGCCGGGACCAAGGTCGCGGCGTTCGCCGCGTTCATCCGCGTGTTCAACATCTCCTTCCAGCCGATCACGTGGGACTGGCAGCCGATCGTCTGGGGCCTGGCGGCCGTCTCGATCGTGGCGGGGAGCGTCCTCGCGATCGCGCAGACCGACATCAAGCGCCTGCTCGCGCTACTCGAGCATCAGCCACGCCGGGTTCGTCCTGCTGGGCCTGACGGCGGCGGGGAGGAGGGGATCGGCGCGGCCTTGTTCTACCTCGTGGCCTACGCCGCGACCGTGATCGGGGCGTTCGGCGTGGTCATGGTGGTGTCGGCCCGGGGCGAGCGCCACACCTCGCTCTCGCTCGTACGCCGGGTTGGCACGGCGGAGCCCCGTGGCGGCCGGGCTGCTCACGCTGTTCCTGCTCTCGCTCGCCGGGATCCCGCCCACGGCCGGCTTCGTCGCCAAGGTGGCCGTCTTCCGAGCGGCGACCGAGGCCGGCTACTGGTTCCTGGTGCTGATCGGGGTGCTCGCGAGCGTGGTCGCGGCCTACGTCTACCTGCGGGTCGTCGTGCTGATGTTCATGCGCGAGCCGGAGGAGGACACCCGCCCGGACGAGTCCTGGCTGCCGAGGGTCGCCCTCGCGGTTCCGGCCGCGCTCGTCCTGCTCTTCGGCGTGTTCCCGGGCTGATCGTGGGCGTCCTGGAGCGCGGCGGCGGTGCTCCGATGGTGAAGCGCGCACACCGGTCTCCCGATGACGGTAGGGTCGGGGCGATGAGCCGCCGCGTGATCCCGGGCCTCGAGGTCCCCGACCCCGTGCTCGAACGCGAGATCCGGGGACGCCTCGACGAGGTCGAGACCGCGCCTCGAGAAGGCCGTCCGGGCCGACTCGGACATGCTGGCCGAGACCGGCCCAGTACCTGCTCGCGGCCGGCGGGAAGCGGTTCCGGCCGATCCTGGTGCTGCTCTCCGGCTACTTCGGCGACCCCACGGACCCGCGGCTGGTCCCGGGCTCGGTCTCGATCGAGCTCGTGCACCAGGCGACGCTGTACCACGACGACGTGATCGACGAGGCCGACGCGCGCCACGCGGTGCCAGTCAGCCAACGCCCGATGGAGCAACACGGTCGCGATCCTGACCGGCGACTACCTGTTCGCCGAAGGCCTCCGAGATCTCGACCGACCTCGGGACCGACATCTGCGCGCTGCTGGCCCGGACGATCGCGACGCTGTGCGACGGCCGGATCCGCGAGGTCGAGGCCGCCGGACGGGTCGAGCAGTCCGAGGACGACTACCTCGAGCATCATCCGTCGCAAGACCGGCGCGCTGATACGCCACCTCGTGCCGGCTGGGCGGGATGCTCTCCGACGCGCCCGCCGAGGCTCACTCGACGGTGCTCGAGCAGTACGGCGAGGCGCTCGGCCTGGCCTTCCAGCTCTCCGACGACATCATGGATGCCGACCGCGACCCGGGAGCCTGGGCAAGGAGCCGGGCCAGGACATGCGGGAGGGCGTCTACACGCTCCCGGTCCTGCACGCGCTCGGCAGGCCTCGGGGCCTCAGCGCTGCGTGAGGTCCTGCAGGATGGACCGCCGAGCGGGAGCGGCTGGACCGGGCGCTCGGGATCGTAGCGCTCCCGAGCACCTGGCGCGCGCCCGCTCCGCCGTGGTCGCCGAGGTCGACCGGGCGCCACGGCCTGGCCGAACGGTTCCCGGAGGGTCCGGCCCGGACGCGCGCTCGGACAGCTGGCCGAGTTCCTCGCGGCGCTGCGCCCGGGGTCCGGGGGCTCAAGGGCGAGCGCGGACGCGCGAGCGGTAGCCCCCGGGAAAGCAGAGCTGAGAGGGAGGGCGGGGACGCTTGCTAGAATCCGCGCTGCTCGGGAAAACATTCACAAGCGTGGAGACCTACTACCAGTCGTACAGGGGTCGTCCTGCGCGGTCCTGATCGCCGGCGTGGGGCTCGTCGCGGTGGCGTTCGGCGCCGCAAGGCTCATCGCACCCCGGCGGCCGGTCGGGACAAGCTCGCTCACCGTACGAATGCGGGATCGACCCGGTGGGCGAGGGTTGGTCGCAGAGCCAGGTCCGCTACTACGTCTACGGCGTTCCTGTTCGTGATCTTCGACGTCGAGTCGCGTCTTCCTGTTCCCGTGGGCGCGCATCTTCGAGAGCCTCGGGTACGCAGGCGGTCGTCGAGATGGCGATCTTCATCGGGATCCTGGCCGTGGGTCTGCTGTACGCGTGGCGCAAGGAGGTGCTGAGGTGGGCCTGATGCGAGAAGACGCCGCATCGCCGGGATCCAGCCGGTGAAGTTCCTCCTCAACTGGGGCCGGCGGTACTCGCTGTGGGTGTTCAACTTCGGCCTGGCGTGCTGCTCGATCGAGTTCATCGCCGCCTCGACGTCAAGCACGACTTCATCCGGTTCGGCGTGATCCCGTTCGCGCACGGGCCGCGGCGAGGCCGACCTGCTGGTGGTCGCCGGGACGCTCGACCGACAAGATGACGCCCGCGCTCGAAGCGGCTCTACGACCAGATGCCGGAGCCGAAGTACGTGATCTCGATGGGCTCGTGCGCCAACTGCGGCGGCCCGTACTGGGACTCGTACTCGGTCACCAAGGGCGTCGACCAGGTCGTGCCGGTCGACGTCTACGTCCCCGGCTGCCCGCCGCGGCCGGAGGCGCTGCTGCAGGGGATCATCCGGCTGCAGGAGAAGATCGCGCACGAGGACATCAGGGAGAAGTGGAGTGGCAAGCTCTCGACACCGCTGTCCGCCTGCTGAGATCGCAATCGCGCCTGCGCGCCGCAGTTCGGCGACGACGTCGTGTCCTTCGAGGAGCAGCACGGGCACAGCGTGGTCGCGGTGACCCCGATCCGGTACCGCGAGCTCGTCGACGTTCCTGCGCGACGAGCGCGAGTCTCGACTGCGACTACTGCGACTTCACCTCCGCCGTGGACTTCGGCGAGGAGGGGTTGGAGGTCGTCACCCACCTGTTCTCGACCGACCACAACCACAACGTGCGCGTCAAGGTCCGGCTGCGAGCCGACGAGATCGCTGCCCCACGATCTCGGACATCTATCCCACGGCGAACTGGCACGAGCGCGAGACCACGGAGATGTTCGGCGTCACGTTCGAGGGTCACCCGCTGCCCGTGACGCTCCTGCTCCCCGAGCCGTTCGAGGGCCACCCGCTGCGCAAGGACTTCGCGCTCATGTCGCGAGAGGCCAAGCCGTGGCCGGGCGCGGCCGAGAGGGAAGAGGAGGAGAGAGTGATCGCCGCAGGCCGGCGAGAGCTTCGTGAACCAGTGGTTCGACGAGTACTGGCTGGTCCTCGTCACGAAGGCGGTCGATCGTGCTGGTCTTCTTCCTCGTGGCGCCGCTCGGCGTCGGCTACGCCGAGCACAAGGTGATGGCGCACATGCAGGGGCGCGCTCGGGCCGATGTACGCGGGCCGGCTTCCACGGCTGGGCGCAGCTGATGGCCGACGGGGTCAAGTTCGTCCAGAAGGAGGACGTGATCCCGCCGGCCGCGGACCGCTGGTGTTCTCGCTCGCGCCGGCGGTCGCGCTCGTCCCGTACATCGCTGCTGTTCGTCGTCGATCCCGTTCTCGGACACGATCTTCGTCCTGAACCTCGACGTCGGCATCTTCTTCGTGCTGGCGCTCTCGTCGGTCTCGCGTGATCGGCGTGCTCATGGCCGGCTGGGCCTCCGCGAACAAGTTCTCGCTGATCGGCGCGCTGCGAGCGGCCGCGCAGCTGATCGCCTACGAGCTGCCGCTGGTGCTCGGCGCCGCCGCGATCGTGATGCAGGCGGCGACGCTCTCGATGGTCGGCATCGTCGAGGCGCAGGAGCAGTACTGGTTCGTCTTCTCGCAGCCGATCGGGTTCATCATCTTCCTCACCGCCTCGCTCGCCGAGCTGCACGCGGCCGCCGTTCGACATGCCGGTCGCCGACTCCGAGATCATCTTCGGCGCCTACACCGAGTACACGGGGCTGAAGTTCGCGTTCTTCCTGCTCGCCGAGTACGGCGGGATCGTCGCCCTGTCGGCGATCGCCAGCGTCCTGTTCCTCGGCGGGTACCTCCCCTGCCGAAGATGGAGTTCATCCCCGAGCCGCTGTGGATGCTCGGCGAAGATCGGGGCGCTGTCGTTCCTCATCATCTGGCTCCGGGTCACCTACCCGCGTCTGCGCGAGGACCAGCTGCAGCGGGCGTCGTGGCTCGTGCTGATCCCACTGGCGCTGCTGCAGATCGTGGTGGTCGCCGTCTTCAAGGTCGCGTTCTAGGAGGGTCATGGCGGTCGACGAACGAGACGTCCGGAAGGCTCCCGAGACGGAGCCGAGGTCCACCGGCCTGGGCCTGATCAAGGGGCTCGCGGTCACGCTGAAGCACGACGCTCCGGCCCGCGATCGCGCAGCAGTACCCCGAGGTCAAGCCCGACCTCCCGCCGCGCACCCGCGGGGTCATCGCGCTCAAGGAGGCGAACTGCACCGTCTGCTACAAGTGCTCGCGCGAGTGCCCGGACTGGTGCATCTACATCGACGCGCACAAGGAGACGCACGAGCCCGCCTCCGGCGGCAGCGGGCCGCTCGATGAAGGTCCTGGACCGGTTCGCGATCGACTACGCGCTCTGCATGTACTGCGGGATCTGCGTGGAGGTCTGTCCGTTCGACGCGCTCTTCTGGAGCCCCGAGTTCGAGTACGCCGAGTACGACATCGTCGAGCTCACGCACGAGAAGGAGAAGCTCGAGGAGTGGACGTACACGGTCCTGCCGCCGCCGATGATCGAGGAGGGGCGGAGGTCCGATGGAGTCACCGAGCTCGGTCGCGGCGGTATCGGCAGGCGTGGCGCCGGACACGGCCGGACTCGCCGCGGCGTACGCCGCGGCTCCCTCGGCAGGTCCGGCGCCGGCCGCCGCGCCGCCCGCCGCGACGCGCCCGGTGGCGTCCGGTCCGCGCCGGCCGCTGCCGCCGCGGCCGGCTGCGCCGGCTCCGGCGGCGCTCCCGCGGAGCATGCGGAGGTGGCGCTGGATCAGGGAGACGTTCGAGCGGGTGCTGGCGGAGCTGCTGGAGCAGGGGACGGATCGGCGGGTGGCCGAGGGGCGGGCGCGGCGTGCGGCGATGGTGGCCGCGCGGAGCAAGGCCGAGGGCGGCTCGTGACCGGAGCCGAGATCGCGTTCGTCGTCATCGGGGTTGCCGCCGTGGTGGGCGCGTTCCGGGTGGTGACCGCGCGGAACGTCGTGCGCGCCGCGCTGTACCTCGTGGTCACGCTCTCGGCGGTCGCCGGCGTGTACCTCCTGCTGGCCGCCGAGTTCGTCGCGTGGGTGCAGATCCTGATCTACGTCGGCGCGATCGTGATCCTGTTCCTGTTCGGGCTGATGCTGACGAAGGCGCCGATCGGGCGCGAGGCGCTCGACAACCAGCGGCGTGGCGTGGCGTTCCTGGTCGCGCTCGCGGTCCTCGGCGGCCTGATCTACCTGATCCAGGGGCGTTCGACTGGACGCCGCCCGCATCGACCCGGTGGAGGGCATCGGTGGCGGCGGTCGGGTCGTCGATCTTCCAGCCGGTTCGTCCTGCCGTTCGAGGTGATCTCGTTCCTGCTGCTGGCCGCGCTGATCGGCGCGATCGTGCTGTCGAGGAAGGAGGACCGCCCGTGATCCGGCTCCCGCTCGGTGCTCTTCCTGTCGGCGGCGCTGTTCTCGACCGGCGTCTACGGCGTGCCTCGCGCGGCGCAACGCGGTCCTGGTGCTGATGTCGATCGAGCTGATGCTGAACGCGGTCAACATCAACCTGGTCGCGTTCGCGGCGGCGCTGCACGACCTCACCGGGCAGGTGTTCGCGCTGTTCGTGATCGCGGTGGCCGCCGCCGAGGTGGGGATCGGCCTCGCGATCGTGATCCTGATCTACCGCAACCGGGCGACGATCAACGTCGACGAGGTGAACCTCCTCAAGTGGTAGCCGCCGAGTCCACGGAGGCCGTCGGCCGCGCGATCGCGGACCCGAACTCGTTCCTGACCAGTACGCCTGGCTGATCGCGTTCCTGCCCGCGATCGTCGGCGCTGTTGACGCTGTTCTTCGGCAAGCGCACGCCGGGCAAGGGGTCGGTGTACGGGATCGCGGCGCTCGGCGCGTCGCTCGTGCTGTCGCTCGGCGTCCTGTGGACCTTCGTCGGCGGTGAGCGCGGCGCTCTACGAGGCCTCGATCCCGTGGTTCCACGATCGGGCAGCTCCACCTGGAGGTCGGGCGTCTACGTCGACGGGCTCACGGCGGTCGATGCTCGTCGTCGTCACGTCGATCTCGCTGTGCGTCCACATCTACTCGCTCGGCTACATGAAGGGCGACGTCCGGTTCACCTGGTTCTACGCGGTGCTGTCCCTGTTCACCGAGCGCGATGCTCGTGCGTCGTCCTCGCCGAACAACCTGTTCCAGCTGCTCGTCGGGTGGGAGATCATGGGCGTCTGCTCCTACCTGCTGATCGGGCACTGGTGGGAGGACCACGTCGAACTCCAGCGCCGCGATCAAGGCGTTCATCACCACGCGGGTCGGCGACGTCCCGTTCATGTTCGGGATCTTCGTGCTCGATCTCCATCACCGGGTTCACGACCTCGAACATCCCGGCGATCAGCGACGTGGTCGTCGAACGGCGGGGCGTCGGTGGCGCTCGTGTCGGCGGCGGCGCTCCTGCTGTTCGGCGGCACGATCGGCAAGTCCGCGCAGTTCCCGCTCCACGTCTGGCTCCCCGACGCGATGGCGGGCCCGACGCCGGTCTCGGCGCTGATCCACGCCGCGACGATGGTCGCGGCCGGCGTCTACCTCGGTGGGCCGGCTGTTCGTCGTCTTCACCGACGCCGACCCGGTCGTGCTGCACGATCGTGGCGATCGTCGGCGGCGATCACGATGCTCGGCGCGGCGCTGATGGCGTTCGTCCAGGACGACATCAAGCGCGTGCTCGCGTACTCGACGATCTCGCCAGCTCGCGTACATGGTCGCCGGGCTGTCGCATGGGGCCGGCCGGTCGCACCGGCGGCGTTCTTCCACCTGTTCACCCACGCGTTCTTCAAGGCGCTGCTGTTCCTGGGCGCCGGCGTCGGTGATCCACGCGGTCCACACGAACAACATGAGCGAGATGGGCGGCCTGCGGAAGAAGCATGCCGATCACGTTCTGGACGTTCCTGATCGGCTCGCTCGCGCTCGCCGGGGTGCCGCCGTTCGCCGGCTTCTGGTCGAAGGACGAGCTCCTCGTGGTGGCGACACGAGAGCGGCCACGACGTCCTGTTCGTCGTGCTGCTGCTGACCGCGCTCTGACCGCCTTCTACATGACGCAGGGCCGTCCTGCATGACGTTCTTCGGCGAGTACCGGGGCCACGGGCAGCCGCACGAGTCGCCCGCGTGACGATGACCGGCGTGCTCGTCGCCGCTCGCCACGGTCGTCGTGTTCGTCGGCTGCTCGGCGCGCCGCAGCTCGGGGCGCCGTTCGGCGACGTGGGTCTTCTTCGACGAGATCGAGGAGGCGCTCTTCGTCCCGTGGATCGCCGTCGTCATCGACGCTCGTCGGCGCTCCTGGGGATCGCGGTCGGCTACCGCCTGTACCGCACGCTAGCGCGAGCGCGACCCGATCCGTGCGCTCGGGCCCGCGTACACGGTGCTCGACGAACAAGTACTACCTCGACGACCTCTACTGGAAGGGCATCGTCCGGCCGATCCGAGACGACCTGTCCGCGCGGCGTCTACTGGAACGACCGGCGCATCATCGACGGCGTCGTGAACGGCGCCGCCGCGTTCACCAGGACGCTCGCGAGCGGGCGTGAACTGGTTCGACCGGAAGGTGATCGACGGCGCCGTGAACGGCGCTGGCGAACCTCGCCGGAGTTCACCGGCGGTCTGCTGCGGTACATCCAGATCGGGCAACGTCCAGCGGTACGCCGTCGTTCCTGTTCGCGGCGTCGTGGTCGCCTGGCCGTCATCTTCACGAAGATCTGAGCGGAGGAGCGCGGCATGAGCGGCTGGGAGAACTCGGCGATCACGATCGCGACGCTCCTGCCGTTGGTCGGGGCGCTGGTGATCGCGCTCGTGCCCGCCGGTACGAGATGGTGCGTACGCGGCTCGGCATCGTGTTCACGGGTGCGGCGCTCGCCGTCGCGCGTCGCGATCACGTTCACGTTCGACTACGGGCGCATCGGGCCTGCAGTTCCAGCTCGACACGCAGCTGGATCCCCGCGATCGACGCGCGCTACCACGTGGGGATCGACGGCATCAGCCTGCCGCTGTTCGTGCTGACGTTCGCTGCTGTCGTTCCTGTGCGCGATCTACACCTGGCAGGTCGTGCCCGAGCCGGGCAAGACCAAGGCGTTCATCGCGCTCATGCTGCTGCTCGAGACCGGGATGGCCGGCACGTTCATCGCGTTCGACCTGATCCTGTTCTTCGTGTTCTGGGAGCTGGTGCTGGTCCCGATGTACTTCCTGATCGGGATCTGGGGCAGCGCCAACCGCCAGTACGCCGCGATCAAGTTCTTCCTGTACACGCTGTTCGGATCGGTGTTCATGCTGCTGGGCGTTCCTGGCGATGTTCTTCAGCTCCGACATCGGCGGCGGCGCCACACGTTCGACATCGTCGCACCTGCAGCAGTATCGCGGCGTCCGGCGGCTTCTCCGCACGGCTTCCAGCTGGTCGTGTTCGCGGCGGTCGTGCCTCGGGCTTCGCGGTGAAGGTGCCGATGTGGCCGTTCCACACGTGGCTGCCCGACGCCCATACCGAGGCGCCCACCGATCGGCTCGGTGCTGCTGGCCGGGGTCATGCTGAAGATGGGCGGCTACGGGTTCATCCGGATCGCGCTGCCGATCCTGCCGGACGCGGCGCAGACGTACGCGCCGTGGATCGGGCTGCTCGCGGCGATCGCGATCGTCTACGCCGCGCTCGCGTGCCTGGCGCAGAAGGACCTCGAAACGGCTGATCGCGTTCTCGCTCGGTCGGGCCACATGGGGTTCGTGATGCTCGGCATCGCGACCCTCACGACGATCGGGATCAACGCGGCGATCTTCGGCATGGTCGCCCACGGCCTGATCACCGGCATGCTGTTCTTCTGCGTCGGGTCGATCTACGACCGCTACCACACCGCGCGAGATCGCCGAGATCGGCGGCGGGATGATGCAGAAGCTCCCGTACCTGGGCGGGCGTGTTCGCGTTCGTCGCGATCGCCTCGCTCGGCCTGCCGGGGCTCGCCGGGTTCTGGGGCGAGGTGATGGCGCTGCTCTCGCGCTTCAGCCCGGCCGCCGGTCGCTGTCCACGCCGCTGTTCCGAGCGTTCATGATCGTCGGCGGCATCGGGACGATCCTGACCGCCGGCTACTTCCTGTGGATGCTCCAGCGCGTGAACATGGGCACGCTCCCGGAGAAGTGGAAGTACGAGGCGTTCCGGCGACATCGCGGCGGTCGAGTGGGTCTCGTGGGTGCCGCTGCTGGTCGGGATCGTCGTCCTCGGCCTGTTCCCGCAGCTTGCTCACCGACGTCACGCAGGCGCCGGTCAACTCGCTGCTCGGCTCTTCGGGGCGTGAGGCGAGGCCGATGCGGCATGAACCAGGCGATCGACTTACCACGCGATCCTCCCGGAGCTGATCCTGGCCGGGACGATCATCCTCGTGCTGGTCGTCGACGCCTTCCTGTCGCCGCGCCCACAAGTGGATGGCGATGCCGCTGGCGTTCGCCGGGGTGGTGGCGTCGCTGATCGCCACGCTCACGCTGATCGGCGACGATCGGTCGACGTTCGGCGGCGCGTTCGTCGTGGACGAGTTCGCGCTGCTGTTCAAGGTCTTCTTCCTGTCGGTCGCCGCTGCTCGTGCTGCATGGTCTCGCTTCCGCTACTTCCGCGACGGCCGCTTCTACCAGGGCGAGTTCTACTTCCTGCTGCTCACGTCGTTCCTCGGCTGCCTCGCTGATGCCGTCGTCGCGGGACCTGCTGATGCTGTTCATCTCGCTCGAGCTCGTGTCCGCGCCGGGGTTCGTGCTCGCCGGCGTTCCGCAAGTCGCGATCCGCGGTCCAACGAGGCCGGCATCAAGTTCTTCCTGTTCGGCGTGCTCTCGACCGGCGGTGATGCTCTACGGGATGAGCCTGATCTACGGGCTCACCGGGCAGCCTGAACCTCGTCCGAGATCGGCCGCGCGCTCGCCGGGCCGCTCCGCAGGGCGCAGCGAGACCGCTCGCGTTGGCGTCGATCCTGTTCATCGTCGCCGGGTTCGCGTTCAAGGTGAGCGCGGTGCCGTTCCAGTTCTGGGCGCCCGACACGTACGAGGGGTCGCCGGTGCCGGTCGCCGCGTTCCTCGCGACCGCGTCGAAGGCCGCCGGCTTCGCCGGGCTGCTCCAGCTGATGTTCGTCGCGCTTCCTCGCCCAGTACGAGTTCTGGACGCCGATCTTCGCGGTGCTGTCGATCCTGACGATGACGATCGGGAACCTCGTCGCCCTGCAGCAGCGGCAGGTGGTCCGGCTGCTCGCGTACTCGAGCATCGCGCAGGCCGGCTACATGCTCCTGCCCTTCGCGCTGGTCTCGGCGAACCCGGCCATCAACCAGGACGCGTTCGCGGCCGCCGTCACGCTACATCCTGATCTACGCGGTGATGAACGCTGGGCGCGTTCGCGGTGGTGATCGCGATGTCCAAGGAGTCCCGCGGCCTGCTGATCACCGACTTCGCGGGCTGTCGCGCCGGGCGCCGGTGCATCGCGGTCGCGATGACGGTGTTCATGGTGTCCCTCGCGGGCATCCCGCCGCTCGCGGGGTTCTGGGCCAAGTTCCTGGTCTTCCAGGTCGCGATCCAGCGAGGCGGGATCGGGACGGCGCTCGCGATCATCATGGTGATCAACTCGGTGGTGAGCCTGTCCTACTACCTGGCCGTGCCCAAGCAGATGCTGTTCGTCGACGGCGAGCACGAACGGCCCCTCATGCCTCCCGTCCTGGTCACGGCGGTCGCGGTCTCCGCGACGGTGGCGGTCGTGGCGGTGGGTATCTGGCCCGAGCTCCTGGCACATTTCCCGCCGCTGTCTACCCTGGTAGGGCAGTAGGTCCCGACCGGGCGGCCCGCCGAACCCGAACCCCAGGCTCGTCGAATCCCACCCGGACAAGGAGGATCCCGATTGATCGGTCTCAACCGAGTCAAGACCTGGATCCTGATCGCCGCCCTGGGCGGCGCTGTTCGTGCTCGATCGGCGCCGCGATCGGGGGCCGGCAGGGGATGGTCGTCGCCTCGGGCATCGCCCTGGTCTTCAACGTCTCGATGTACTGGTTCAGCGACAAGATCGCGATCGCGACCACGCGTTCCAAGCCGGTGACCGAGCAGGAGGCGCCCGAGCTCTACCGGATCGTCCGGGAGCTCACGCAGCTCAACCAGATGCCGATGCCGAGGATCTACGTCTCGGAGATGATGCAGCCGAACGCGTTCGCCACCGGTCGCAACCCCGAGCACGCCGTCGTGGCGGTCACGCAGGGGATCCTCGAGATCCTGGACGAGCGCGAGCTCCGAGCCGTGCTGGCGCACGAGCTCTCGCACGTCGCCAACCGGGACATCCTGATCGGCTCGATCGCCGCGGCCATCGGGATGAGCATCACGTTCCTCGCGCGGTTCGCCCTGTGGTTCGGCTCCGGCGACGACCGCAACGGGCTCGGCATCGTGGGGCTGCTGCTCGCGTGGGTGCTCGCGCCGATCGCGGCCGCGATCATCCAGATGGCCGTGAGCCGCTCGCGCGAGTACCAGGCCGACGAGTCCGGCGCGATCTTGTCGCGCGACCCCGACGCGCTGGCCGGCGCGCTCCGCAAGCTCGAGGCATCGGCCGGGAAGGTCCCGGTGCCGGCGAGCGTGAGCCCCGCCGAGGCCCACCTGTTCATCGTGAACCCGTTCCGCGGCCGCCAGGCCATCGAGCAGCATGGCGAACCTGTTCTCGACCCACCCGCCCACGGCCGAGCGCATCGCCGAGGCTCGAGCAGATCAAGCAGGAGATCGGCTAGGCGAGCTCCGCCCGCGAGGTTCAGACGAGGTCGAGCAGCGACCGGAGGTCGTGCAGCACGACGCGGTCCCCGGCGGCGCTGATGCCCTCGGCGGGGTCGGCGTCGTCGCGCAGGATCAGGAACGACCGGATGCCGATCGCCTCCGCACCCTCGCAGTACGCGGCCTGGTCGTCGACGAAGACGGCCTCGTCTCGGGCCGCGCGTCCAGCGCGTCGAGCGCCGCCCGGTAGATCCCGGGTCGGGCTTGGCCACGCCCACCTCGAACGAGAGCACGACCGCGTCCGCCTCCCGCTCGAGCCCGAGCTCGTCCACGATCGGGCGGGTCGAGTGGTCGCAGTTGCTCCGACGATCGCCGTGCGGAGCCCGCGCGCGCGGAGCTCGCGCAACGGTCGGGACCGAGTCCTCCCACAGGTGGACGCCGTTCTCGGCGAACGCCTTCATCCGGGTCTCGTTGAGCTCGTGGACCGAGCTCCTGTCGGCCGGGACCCCCGCGGCTTCGAGGACGGCCGTCGAGGTCGCCCTCGGCGCTGCCGTACGCCCCGGATGCTCCGAGCCTGCCGTGTCGTGGTGAACGCGCGCAGGAGCTCGGCCTCGGCCGATCCCGAACCGATCCTCGAGCTCGGCGCGCATCGTCGGCCACTCGGTCCAGGCCAGCGTGTCGTACAGGTCGAGCAGGACCGCGCGGACCTCGCTCACGCGGCCAGATCGAGGATCGCACGGACGTGCTCGATCGTCGTCGCGGGTTGACGAAGCAGCAGCCGGCATCGACCTTCTCGCCCTCCCAGGAGGTGGGCATGGACGAAGGCCGACCTGGCTGCGGCGAGCGTCTCGGCGCCATCCAGCACGTCGTACTCGTCCGGCACCCATCCGACCTGCGGAACTGGGACCACGGAGAGCTCGGGTTCCAGGATCGAGCTCGAGCCCGAGCCGGCGACGGATCTCGCTCGGCCGTCTCCGCGCGTGATCGACGAGCGACCCGCTCGACCGCGTCGCGGTAGGCGTCGGTCCCGTAGGTCGCGAGCGAGAACCACAGGCGGGAGACCACGCGCCGGCGCCGGGAGAGGTGGTGAGTGCGTAATTGCTCGGGGTTCCACTCGGCCGCCTCCCGCGCGTTCAGGGCGTCCTGAGGTACTGAGGCGTCCTGGGCGATGAGCCGCCCGCGCCCGCTCGGGGTTCTCGGTAGATGCAGCGCGCAGCGAGTCGTAGGGCGCGAACAGCCACTTTGTGCGGGTCGACGATGAACGAGTCGACGTGCTCGATGCCGTCGGAACCGGTCGCCGGACGCTCAGGCGCGGCACGGCGCTCCGCCTCCAGTAGGCGCGCGTCGACGTGGAAGCCAGAGCCCCGCTCGCGACACACGGTCGCGATGCCCGTCGAGGTCGTCGATCGATGCCGGCGTTCGGTCGAGCCGCGCTCGTGGCGACTGACCGCGAACGGACGCGCTCGGGTCGGCGTCGATCCAGCGCCGCCGCGAGCGCCGGCTGCCGGTCAGGCGGCCGCGCTCGTCGTGGGGACGGAGAGCAGGTCGACGTCCATCACCCACGCCGCCGCCGATGCGACCGGACGAGTGCACCGTGTCGGCGCACGCGATCTGCCAGCGCGCGGGGCGTTCGCCGCCCCGGCGCCTCGGCGGCTGCGTGGCGGCGCCGCGACAGAGCCGAAGGTTGCCCGCCGTGCCGCCCGAGACGAAGCAGCCTCCGGACCCGGCGGGCATCCCGGCGAGTTCGGCGAGCCATCCGGCACCTGGTTCTCCGCCCACATCGCGCCCCGCGCCCTCAGAGCCAGCTGCCCCGATAGATCTCGGACGGGCGCTCACCGCGAGGTCGAAGAGCACGCTGGCCTTGCTGGGGGCGCGCCGGGCACGAACGCGAGGTAAGCTCGGGTGGTCGGTGGTGATGCGTCGCCGGGCGCGAGCACGTCCGTCCAGATCCGCGCAGGGCCTCACCTCCGCCGATGCCCTCGGGCGTGATCGTGGGTCCGGCGGCCGCGGTGAGCTCGTCCGGGGGCGTCGGGTGGTCGAGCGGCTGCGGATCGCGCGATGCGCCGGCGCGCGTAGTCCGACGATGGCCTCGGTCGACGCGTCTCGGTGTCCGAGTTGTACTCGATGCATCTTCTGGCATCGCGCTCCTATCGCTGCGGCGCCGTCCGGGGCCGAGTCCGTGCATCGGTCCGGCTCGGGGCCACCAGCTCGGCGCAGAACTCCGGCGAACGCGTCCACGTACCGCTGGACGTCGTCCTCGGTGTGCTGCACCGAGATCGTCCACTGCTCCTCGTCGCCGGGCGTCATGAAGATGCCGCGGTTCACCATCCACGGGTACGACGCGTAGAACAGCTCGGGATGCGTCTCGAGGAAGTCGCGGTAGTTCGTGCAGCGGCTCCGTGCCGGTACGACACGCAGCCCTTGGCGCCCAGGTCCACCGTGTGGGCCGGGAGGCCGTGCTCGTCGATCGCCTGCGCGCAGCCCTCGGCGAGCAGCGTGCCGAGCTTGCCCAGGTGGTCGTACGCGTCCGTGCGTGAGCACCTCGGTCAGCGCGGCGAGGCCGGCCGCCGACGACGAGCGGGTTGCCGTTGAACGTCCCCTGCTGCGCCGCGCCCTTGGTCGACCCACTCCATGACGTCGCGCCTCGCCGCCGAACGCGCCGATCGTGACGCCGCCGCCGATCGCCTTCGCGTACGCGGCGAGGTGCGGGCTGGACGCCGTAGCGCTCGGTGGCGCCGCCGTACGCGATCGTCGCCGCCGCACTTGACCTCGTCGAAGATCAGCACGGCGCCGTTGCTTGTCGCAGAGGTCCGCGCAGGCGCCTGCAGGTAGCCGGGCTGCGGCACGACGATGCCGATGTTCATCATCACCGGCTCGAGGATCAGCGCGGCGATCTCGCCGCGGCTCGTCGGCGAACGCCTGCTCGACCGCGGCCGCGTCGTTGAACGGCACGACGATCAGCGTCGTCGGCTCAGGACCTTGCGGGATGCCCTTCGAGGTCGGGCTCGGTCGTGTACCAGGCCTGCGTCGGGCGGCCGACGTTGAACCGCATGTCGAGCACGTCGGCCTCGGGCACCACGGAGAACAGGACCGAGTCGTGGTGCCCGTGGTACGAGCCCTCCATCTTCACGATCGTGTCCCGGCCGGTCGCGGCGCGGGCGCACGCGGATCGCGTCCATCGTGGCCTCGGTGCCCGAGTTCACGAACCGCATCTGCTCGAGCTGGAACCGCTCGCAGATCGCTCCTCGGCGAGCGCGACCGTGGTCTCGGTGGTGACGGCGAAGTGCGATGCCCTGGTCGGCCGCGCGCTCGGATCGCCTCGACGATCTTCGGGTGCGCGTGGCCGCACGACGTTGACGCCGAAGCCGCCGTGGAAGTCGACGTACTCGTTGCCGTCGACGTCCCAGACCGTCGGAGCCCCTGCCCGCGCCGCAGGTACGATCGGGTAGGGGTCGCCGGCCTGGAAGTTCGACGCCGACGCCGTTCGGGAGGCTGCGACGGCCCGCTCGTGCAGGCGTCTCGGACCCCGGGGTCCGGTCCAGGAGCTTGCGCCCCTCGCGCTCGGCGATCTCGGCGGCCTTGGCCTTCAGACGTTCGACGTCGGTCACGGTGCACCTCCCGTTGGATGCGCCAATCTACCCCAGCCGGACCGACGGAGGCAGACGTGAGCGTAGCAGCCTGCCCGGGCCTAGGGCCGGAAGTTCACGAACTGCAGCGGGACGTCGAAGTCGTGCTCCCGGACCGCCTTCATCACGACCTGGAGATCGTCCTTGGCCTTGCCCAGTGATCCTGACCTGATCGCCCTGGACGTGGCTCTGGACCTTGACCTTGAGGCCCTTGACGAACTTCACGAGCTCGCGCGCCTTCTCCTCGGAGATCCCCACGTTCAGGTTGACCGTTTGTCGCGAGGCGCCCTTCGCCGCCGGCTGGACCGGCCCGGAGTGCAGCGCCTTGAGCGAGACCTGGCGCTTGACGGCCTTTCCTTCAGAGACCTCGACCGCGGCCTTCAGCCGGTCCCTCCGTGGAGGAGCGGACCTCGATCAGCTGGTCGTCCTGGCTGAGGCTCGTCCCGGTGTCCTTGAAGTCGAACCGCTGCGCGATCTCGCGCCGGGCCTGGTCGACGGCGTTGTGCGACCTCGGGCATCGAGACCTCGGAGACGATGTCGAACGAGAAGCTCCTGCTTGGCCATCCGGCAATCCTACCGTGGAGGTGCCGAAGCTCCGTTGCTATCCTTCCGCGAACCGGAGGATGCCCGAGCGGCCAAAGGGAGCGGTCTGTAAAATCGCCGGCGTAAGCCTACGGAGGTTCGAATCCTCCTCCTCCCACCACCGACCAACCAAGGGTGTTCCGAGAACTGAGGCCCGACATCTCAGAACTCAAGTCCCTCCTGAGTCGGATGCGAGATTCACGCCGGCGAGCGGGTGGTGGATCTGCTGCATCGCGCCTCCTGTTGCGAGGTCGCCGAGGTCGATGGCAGCGAAGCCTGCGTCCTGGAACAGCGCGACGACGTCCGCTTTCGCGTCGGCGTCGTCCCCGGAGACGAAGATCACGCGCGTCACCGCCGGCTTCCTGTGGATCCGAGCCGAGCACGTCGGCGCCGAGCGTGTTGGCGGCCTTCACGACGCGCGCGCCGGCGACGAGGTCGGCGACGAGCTCGCTCGGACGTTCTCCCGTTGAGATCGTCGGCGGCCCAGTCGTTGGTCGCGTCGATGACGACCTGACCGTTCCAGTTGAGGCCTTGCACGGCCTCGGGCACGCGGTCCCAGGGCACGGCGATGACGACGATGCCGGCCGAAGCTGCCTCGTCCACCGTGCCCGCCGAGACTCCGTCGCCGAGGGCCGAGACCACTGACGCGAGCGATTCCGGGCCGCGGCTGTTGGCGATCACGACGCGGCGGCCGGCGCGCAGAGCGGTCCGCGCCATCGCTTGACCGAGCCGACCCGCGCCGATGATCCCCACCGAGTCGGTCATGGTTGCCCGTCGTATTCGGACGCGAACAGGTAGCTCACGGCAAGGCTCCGATACGGCCGCCAGCGATCCGACACCTGAGCCACTTCGTCTTCGGTCGGAAGGTGGTCGAAGCCGTACGCTCGTTGGATCGCGCGCCGGAGCGCGAGGTCGCCCGAGAGAAAGACGTCGGGCCGATCGAGCGCCACGAGCAGGAACCCGCGCGCGGTCCACGGCCCGATTCCGGACACCTCGGTCAGGGTCGCCTCGACCTCGTCGTCGGTCATGCGCGAGAGCGCCTCGTCGCTCAGGCGTCCGTCGACGAACCTCTCCGCGAGCGCGCGCAAGCGTCTCGCCCTTTCGAGCCGAGAAGCCGCTGTCGCGCAGCACCTGCGGATCAGCCGCGAGCAGCTCGGCCGGCGACGGCAGATGCCCTCCGAATCGCTCCTGCAGATGCGAGATGATCGCCCGGGTCGAGCTGACCGGATAGCTGTTGGCCGGCGACCTGGAAGACGAGCGTCCCGAAGGCATCGAGCGGAGGAAGCTCGTCCAGCCAGGCCCGCGGACGGAAGTCCGGCCGCGCGTCGATCAGCCGCGCGAGCACCGGATCCGCCTTCCGGAGGAACTCGCGCGCGACGGGATCGGCGGCGGCCGCAGACGGCCATCGCTTGAGCAACCTCTCGGCGAGCACGGTTTCCATTACATCAGCCACCGTCCCTTCGCGGTCAACGCGCTAGGAACGTCGCAGCGCGAGCACCGGGATCGTCCGCACCCCGGCGGTTTGCCGCGCATAGTCCGCGAAGCCGGGGTAGCGCCGGGCCTGTTCGTCGTAGATGCGGTCGCGGTCCTCGCCGATGAGTTCGCGCACGGTCACCGGATAGGTGTCGGTGCCGCGCTCGACGATGGCCTTCACTGGCTGCGATGAGGTTGTAGTACCAGTCCGGGTTCGTTGGGCGCCGCCCTGGTGGCGAACACGTAGATCGTGTCGGGGTCGTCGTCGTCGGGCAGATACATCGTCGGGGTGACGTAGTCGCGCCCGCTCGTGCGGCCGCGGTGGTGGACGAGGACCACGGGAGCGCCTTCGAACGTAGCCGCCGACGCGTCCCTCGTTGGCGCGGAACTCGGCGATGGTCTTGTCGCGTTCCAGTTATTCGCCATGTCACGCTCCTTTGTCGCCTGACCGATCGTCGCCGGTGCGACGCGTTCCGCACCGGCGAGATGCGCCGACAGGAACTGTCCGGCTCTGTCCAGCGCCGCGGCCGCTTCGTCGAGGATCGGGTGATAGGCCTGGAAGACGTGGGGCACCCGAGGGGTGATGTCGAGCGTGACCTCGACGTCGGCGGTGGCGGCTTGTTGCGCGAGGCGGACGGCGTCGTCGAGGAGAACCTCGTGCGTTCCGGCCTGGATGATCAGGGGCGGCAGGCCGGACAGGTCGGCGAAGACGGGGCTGATGAGGCCGAGAGCGGCGTCTTGTCCCGCCGTGTAGTCGGTGACTCGGGCTTGGAGGGCTTCCCGGCTGAGCAGCGGGTCGACCTCGCGCCTGGTTTCCATGGTCGTCCCGGCCAGGGTGAGATCGGCATACGGTGACATGACGAAGGCCGCGGCCGGCAGGGGCAGCCCGTGATCGCGGGCGTTGACCAGGGTGGCGATGGCGAGGCCGCCGCCGGCGGACTCTCCCGCGAAGGCGATGTCCGAAGGGGCGATGCCGTTGTGCAGGAGGGCTTCATAGGCCGCAAGAGCGTCGTCAACCGCTGCCGGATACGGGTGCTCGGGGGCGAGCCGGTAGTCGACGGAGATGACCTTGGCGTCCGTCCGCCGGCCGACCTGCGAGGCCAGGTCAGCGGCGAGGAAGGCGTCCCCATCACGTACACGCCGCCGTGGAAGTAGAGAACGACGTGGCGAGGTTCGATTCCGTCGACGGTGATCTCGGCGGTTGGGACGCCGCCCAGCGCGGCTGCGGTCACGGTCACGTCGGCGGGCAGCGGCTGCGCCGACAGCAACTCTTCGGAGCAGTCGCCGTTGCTCGTCGACATCGCTGTCGGCGGGGAAGGCTGACTGTCGCAGGATCGCGTCGAGGGTCTCTCGCTGCTCGATGCTCATCGACGATCTCCCTTGGTTGCGGCGGTCTCGACGGCGCTCATGGGTGCACCTGCAGGCCGATCCCGCGGTTGAGTCGCATCGACTCCATCAGCCAGAACGCGACGTCCGGGGTGAACACGTCCGCGGCTGCGAGCACGCCGGTGTACTTCTCGATGACCGGGGCGGCCGTCGCGTCGCCCACCGCGTTCAGGTAGGCCTTGACGGCGGCCCACATGTTCCCGACCGCGCCGTACTTCTGGAAGTAGGGCGTCGGATCGACGGTGGCGAGGGCGGTCCTCGCGCTGGCCTCGAGGTCCGCCATGTACTGCTGGTGCAGGATGACGTCCTCGCGCGTGCCGAGCCGGCCCAGGTGGCCGCTGATGAGCGTCTTCCACGGGTAGGTCAGCGCTGTGGCCGGCATCGCCAGGTAGCCCGGGATGTCGTCGGACAGGTTGACGACGATACACGGGCACCCAGCCCACGTTCACGATGTCGACCATCATCAGCGCGTCGTGCTCGGGAAAGTGGATGACGCTGTTGTCGGGCGTGTGGTTGGCGCCGTGCCACGCGAGCTCGATCCGCTCGCCGCCGATCTCGAGGGTCCGGCGATCGCTGAAGGTCTCCTCCGGTGCCGGTCGGGCCGGGTCGTCGTCCCGGAGCAGGAGCCGCCGGGTCTCCTCGTGCCCGATCCGCACGACGTCCTTGCCGAAGAGCGAGGACGCGCCGGCGTGGTCCGCGTGATGGTGGGTGTGGACCAGGTAGGTCACCTTGTTGCTCACGCCGTTGGCTCGCGCGATCTCGTCGATCGCTCGCTGGAGGTTGTGCCCGATGCTCGGCGGGGCATCGAACAGGACGACGCCGTCCTGCGTCGTCAGGAAGGCGGCCTGGTAGACGCCGTCGGTGACCCAGTAGAGGTTCCGCTCGACGCGCCCGACGTAGTAGCCCTGCTCGTTGAGGCGCCGGGCCGAACGACGACTGCCGGGATCGGGCGCGTAGTCGGGCAGGGCGTCGGCCGGTTCCGGCGCTGTTGGTCGCGTTGCTCGTGCTCTGAGGTGCGTCATCGGATCACTCCTTCGTTCGAGCGTCGTCAGTTCGCCCAGGGCAGGGAGACGGCGCCGAGCTGGCTGCAGGATCGCCGCCAGGTCCTCGAACGCCCACTGCTCGCTGATCTTCCGTCGTCGGTGACCCGGTAGATGTCGACGGCGTCCCACCGGACGTGCGCGTCCGCTCGCCGGGATCCCGAGCAGGTTGCCGGTGTGGGTGGCGGTGACGACCAGGCGCAGCGCGACGAGGTCGTCGCTCGCGATGACGTCCTGCACGCTCGGCCTGGATGTCCGACAGCGGCGCCGATGAAGCCGCCGAGGACGGGCACGATGTTGTCCACGCCCGGTGACGGTCCCGATGCGACGGCGCCGTGCCAGAGCGACGTCGGGCGTGAAGTAGTCCCGCGCCCGTTCCGCGTCGTGCCCGGTGAAGACCTCGGCCACGAACCTCCGCGGGACCTCGATCCGCTGGTCGATCGTGAGCGTCTGGCTCATGCTCGCGTCCTCTCCTTCTGGTCGGCGGTGTCGGCCGTGCAGTGGCGATCGTCGCTCGCCGCGAGGGGCGATCGAATCCTGGAATGCCGTAGTCCGAGCCCCAGTGTCGTCCGACCGTTCGGTCGCTGCGACGGAACGGAAGGCGCGGCTATCGTGCCGGTGATGGTCACGAGGCAGGTCGAACCGCGGCTGCTCGGCCGTGATCGCGAGCGCGAGGTGCTCTGAACGCCTGCTGGAGGGCGTGCGTGCCGGGCACGGCGGCGTCTTGGTCGTGCACGGAGAACCCGGCGTCGGCAAGACCGCGCTGCTGGAGTTCGCGGTGGAGAGCGGCCAGGACTTCCGGGTCGTCCGCACCGCCGGGGTCGAAGGGGAGATGGAGCTCCCGTACGCCGCGCTCCAGCAGCTGTGCGCACCGATCATCGGGCTGACCGAGCGCCTGCCCGATCCCGCAGCGCGACGCGCTCGCCGTCGCGTTCGGACGCAGCGCCGGGCCGGCGCCCGATCCGTTCCTCGTCGGGCTTGCCGTCCTCGGTCTGTTGTCGGAGGCGGCCGAGGCGCGCCCGTTCCTCTGCGTGGTCGACGACGCGCAGTGGCTGGACGATGCGTCGGCTCGCGCGCTGGCGTTCGCTCGCGCGCCGGTTGCTCGCCGAGAAGATCGCGCTCGTGTTCGCGGCCCGCGAGCGAGGGCGACACGCTTCGCGGGCTTGCCCGAGGATCCACGTCGGGCCGCTTGGGACGGCGTGATGCCCGGGTCGCTGCTGGAGTCCGTCCTGCCGGCTCCGCGTTGACGAGCAGGTGCTCGACCGCATCGATCGTCGGAGACGCGCGGCAATCCGCTCGCGCTCCTGGAGCTGCCGCGCGGCATGACGCCGACGCAGCTCGCCGGCGGGTTCGGCGTTGCCCGCGGCGCATCTCGCTGTCCGCTCGGATCGAGGAGAGACTTCGCGCCGACGACTCGCGAGCGCTGCCGCCTGATGGCCGGCGCCTGTTGCTCTCGTCGCCGCGGCAGATCCGACCGGGGATCTCGCGCTCGTCTCTCGCGCGGCGGAGCGGCTCGAGATCCCCGGAGTCGGCGGCGCAAACGCTGCGGAGTCGGACGGCCTGCTCGACCTGAGCGCCGGTGTCGTCTTCCGTCATCCGCTCGGTCGCGTCCGGCCGTGTACCGGGCAGCCACCGCCGATGAGCGAACGCGAGGTCCATCCGCGCCCTCGCCGACGCGACCGATCCGGACGTCGATCCCGATCGACGCGCCTGGCACCGCGCGCAGGCCACGTCGATGCCCGACGAGGACGTCGCCGCTGAGCTCGAGCGTTCCGCGGCGCGAGCGCAGGCACGCGGCGGGTTCGCCGCGGCCGCCGCATTCCTCGAGCGCTCGTCCGCGCTGACGCTCGACCCGGCTCAGTCGCGCCGCGCAGGCGCCTCGCCGCGGCCCAGGCGAAGCACGAGGCGGGCGCGTTCGACGAGGCACTCACGCTGGCTGCGAACGCGGAGGCGGGGCCGCTGGACGGCGTCCAGCGAGCGGAGGTGGATGTCCTTCGGGCGCGGATCTCGTTCGCCGCCGAACCGCGGGAGCGAGGCGCCGCGCGCTGCTGCTCACCGGCCGCCAAGGACTTCGAGCCGTTGGACGCTCGACTGGCGCGCGAGATCTACCTCGACGCGCTGACTGCCGCGCATGTTCGCGGGTCGTCTGGCGGGTCAGCGTGCGTGCCCGCGAGGTCGCGGTCGCGCGCGAGCTGCTGCCCGAGCCCGCGACGCCATCCGCGCCCGGCGGATCTGCTCCTCGACGGCTTGGCGACGCTGATCACCGACGGGTCCCGACGACCGGAACGCCAGGTGCTGCGAGCGGCGTTCGCGGCCTTCGCGCGCCGAGACATCGAACCGATCGAGGCTCTGCGCTGGCGGTGGCTGGCCGGGCGAGCCGCGGGCTTCATCTGGGACTACGAGGGCATGGGACTCGCTCACGATGCGCCACATCAGAGCCGCACCGCGAGGCGGGCGCGCTCGCCGAGCTGCCGCTCGCCCTCAGCACGCGTGTCGGCGTCGCCTCTTACGGCGGCGACGTCGCGGGCGGCCGCGTCGCTCGTCGAGGAAGCGAGACGCGCTCGCCGGGGCGACCGACGGTCGCATCGTCCCGCCGTACGGAGCGCTCACGGTGCGCAGCGTTCCGCGGTCGCGAGGACGAGCTCACCGCCGATCCGTCGCGACGGCGACCGAGGAGTTCCTGGCGCGACGGCGAGGGATGGGCGTCACGCCATGCGTGTGGGCGACCGCCCTCCTGCAACGGCCTGGCGCGCTACGACGATGCGCTCTGGCGGCAGCCGAGCAGGCGACCGAGGATCCCGGCGAGCTGTGGTTCTCCAACGTTCGCGTTGATCGAGCTGATCGAGGCGGCGGCCCGCACCGGTCGGGATCGACCGGCGCGCGCAGAGGCGCTGCGAGATCCTGAGCACGTCGACGCGGCGCGAGCGGCACGCCGTGGGCGCTCGGCGTCGAGGCGCGGTCGCGGGCGCTCGTCGGCTCGCGGGGACGATCGCCGAGACGCTCTACCGGGAGGCGATCGACCGTCTCGAGCCGACCGCGCCTCCGGTTCGACCTCGCCCGCGCTCGCGCCTGCTCTACGGGGAGTGGCTGCGACGCGAACGCCGCCGGCTCGACGCGCGCGAACAGTTGCGGATCGCCTACGAGCTCTTCGCGGACTTCGGCATGGAAGCGTTCGCCGAGCGCGCGCGGATCGAGCTGCGAGGCGACGGGCGAGCACGCCCGCACACGGACCGTCGACACGCGTCGATCAGCTCACTCCGCAGGAGGCGCAGATCTCGCGCCTCGCGGCCGAAGGGCAACACGAACCGCGAGATCGCCGCGCAGCTGTTCATCAGCCCGAGCACCGTCGAGTACCACCTGCGGAAGGCGTTCCGGAAGCTCGACGTGAAGTCGCGGACAGCTCGCGGCGCCGTATCCTCGTAGAGGTTCCGATGGCGTTTGTGGAAGAGGTAAGAGCAGCCGCGTGTGCTGCTGGTCTCGTTCTATGCATTAAAAGCTGCCGATGCGGAGACGCTCGGTGGCCAGGCCGCTTCCGCATTCGTGCTGGCTGAAACCCTGGCGCGACTCGACGCAACTCCGCCTCCGCGGCCTCTTCCAGTGCCAATCGAGTCGGAAAGACGCGGATGCCCCACACGTGATTGCGATCTCCGGTACCGGCACCACGGGAACATGAGTGACAAAGTGGCTCGACGGGGCCGCCGGCACGGCCGGCGACTCGGCGGTGTTCGAATCGGGCGGCAGCGTTGGAATCGGAACGACGAGTCCGGTCGGCACGCTGAACGTCACGAAGAGCGGCGCGCCCAACCTGATCACGCCCAGTTCGTACGCGGCCGATTCCTTCGACAAGGGCTTTCTGGCGCGCACGGCACGAGGGACCGCCGCGTCGCCACTGCCAGTGCAGAGTGGGAACCTTCATTCAACTTGTACGGGCAGGGTCACGACGGAGTGATTACAGCGTTGCAGGCGCTGTCGCGATGGCGGTTGACGGCTACGGTAGCGGCGGGCAAGGTCCCAGGGGCGATTGTGTTTCAGACCTCGGATTCCAACGGATCGTTCGCGGAACGCATGCGGACCGAGTCGGCGGGCAATGTCGGAATCGGGACGGCTAGTCCAATCGGCACGCTGCATGTGACGAAGAGCGGCGCGCCCAACTTGACTCACGCTCAGTTCGTACTGGGGCGGATCTTGTTTGACAAGGGCTTTCTTGCGCGCACCGCACGAGGGACCGCCGCAGCGCCACCGCCGTGCAATACCGGGAACCTTCTATTCAACTTAGCGTGGTCAGGGTCACGACGGAGTGGATTACGCCATTGCGGGCGCTGTCGCGATGGCGGGGTGGTGACGGAGCGGTGTCCGCAGGAAAGGTGCCGGGTGCGGTGATCTTCCAGACGGCGGACTCGCGGGAAGCTTCGCCGAGCGCATGCGCGTCAACCTGGGCGCGGGCCGAGTTGGTATTGGGACGGCAGTACTGGCTGAAGCGCCTGATGTTGCGGAAACCCCAGGGCCACCGTGGAAACATCACTTCACCGCCGCGGGAATACCGAGTCTGCCGAGTACGGCCATGCCACGTCGGGCGTGCTCATGTTGGGGCAAATCGCTTCCTCCATAGCTTCGACGAACAATACGTTCGTTTGCACAAATACCGGAACTTCTTCGATGACTGGCACGGACAACACCGCAACGGCGCACACTTGCTCCCTCGGCTGCGGAAAACCACGGGTTCTCGAATACGGCTTACGGCTCATCCGCTCAGCCACACAATAGGGTAGCAAATAACTCAGCCTTTATCTAAAATGCATTGCAAATCAATCACTGGGGGAACGAGAACACAGCCACATTGGCAGGCTGCACTACTCAACAACAATTCGGCACAGCAATACGTAGCCAGAAATACGGGGCTTTGCAATCAAATATGATGTGGCGGATCTAAACACGGTGCAGTAGGGAACTCAGTAATTGGCCTCGAACACGCCCAGCTTCAACAATGCCGTCGGTGACAACGCCTCATCTATCACTGATGCTGCGGAACTGAAATAACGCTTTTGGCAGTGTTTGTCTGAACCCCATAACAATTACGGGAAACCAAAACACCGGTACTGGAAGCTTCGCCGGCACCACACGGGGAACTCCGCGAACGCCAACACCACCGGTTCCAGTAATAATTTCTGCCATCGGATCCCCAGCCGGGAGTCCCATCCGCGTCCAGTCTGCAAAAATGCGACCGCGATCGGTGCGAATGCGGTGGCCTCGGCTTCGAACTCCCCGGTCCTGGGCATCAATGGGATCAATGGTGCCCAAGCAGCGGAAGGTCGGTATCGGGACGACAACACCGGATCGCGCCTCGATAGTTGCCACCGTGGCTGACGCAAATTCGGAGTAGTATGCTGGGCGTACACTGGTCCGCGTCGGGGCAGACCTTGGTGCGTTATGGGTTTCACAAATAGCACCGGATAGCGCCGTTGCCTGCTGGCGTGGCCGGCACGGCCAACGCCCTGACGGAGAGACCCGCGTGCTGGGTCAGACCAATAGCACCGGCGACGGGCGGCTGGTGTCAAGGCTGGGCGAGGGTGCCGTACCACTGGAGTAACGTGGCTATGGCGTGGACAGACGGGATAAACTCAAAGCGCGCACCCAGGGTCCGCAGGCATATTGAGTCAGTGCCGGCAGCGGCACCGGCACCAGCTCCGGCGTTATGGGCTCTGCTCTGATCTCCGACCGCCAATGCTGGCTCTCGTTGACAACTTGGTACGAGCAAATCCTCAGCGGTCTGACCGTGTTAGCGGGCAAACTCATAATGAGGTTTCGCAGTGCAGAGTACCGGCGATGTCGTGAGTAGACGGGAGATTTCGGGCACTGGCGGCTGAAAGGGCATCATCTTGAAAGGCCTGGACGGGGCCACCTTGCGCCTGATTGAGCAGCTGCTAACGTCACCGGTGCAATAGTTTCAACAATCGTTGCTCGTCTTGTAATATCACATCCGCAGAATCCGATATCGCCGTGGTTGACGGGGTTATCCTCAGCCCTGGGCAACTGAAATTTCGATTCTTGGATTGAGGCGCGTTGATGCAGGTCTGGTCCAATTTCCAAACCTGTTCCCTGTATCTTTTGTGGGAGTTGCCATTACATGGTCGCCACGCCTTCTTGTTCCTATTTCCGCTGCCATCTTTCCCACGCCGTTTGGCGCGATTTAACCGTCAGTGCACCCGTCGCAGATAGCAGACTGATGAGCCCCATCAGCTCCGTGAGCTTAGCAATACGTAACCGGAACGGGAAGTAAGTCATC
>ERZ1370068.4984-contig-403_pt1 | contig 48463 bp, 87 predicted proteins | sample MGYA00561227_ERZ1370068 | MGnify/ENA primary metagenome ERZ1370068 (study PRJEB38410, sample SAMEA6850437) | metagenome | study: Metagenomic assessment of the ecological functions of the soil: analysis of the soil microbiota associated with the... | reverse complement strand
ACAGATGTCGCGACGGCTACGGCTTGCCGGGTGGTGCAAAAGAGGCCGCGTGCGAGTACAAGAAGGCGCTGTTCTTCAATGTACTGGCGGCGTTCTGGATCCAGTTCATGACCCACGACTGGTTCTCGCATCTGGAAGAGGACACAACCGGCCGGAGTGGATGGCCGTCGGCTGCGCGACGCAACTGGTCAAGAACATCGAGTTGCCGCTGACGGGAGCGGATGCCAAGAAGCTGGGTTGCCGTCCTGACGACAAGATCGACGCGGCCTACATCGCTGAAGGCACGGAGCCCAGGTCGATTTACGCAGGGCGGCAAGACCTATCTCACGCGGGCGCCGAAGACCACCGCGAATCACGTCACTGCCTGGTGGGATGCCTCGCAGCTCTATGGATACGACGAGCGGTCCGGCCAGCGAGTGAAGCACGATCCGGAAAGACGCGGCCAGATTGTTGCTGATGCCGGTCAGAGAGGGGCGGGAGCGGGCGACAAGCTGGGCTATTTGCCGGTCTTTGAACCGAGTGACCCGATCAATCCTGAGTGGTCCGGTCAGGAGGCCACAGCCTTTCCAGATAACTGGAGCATCGGGACCAGCTTCTACCACAACGTCTTTGCCAGGAACACAACGTTTTTGTCGATGAATTCCGGAAGCAGGCCGCTCGCACGCCCGATCGCGACAGTGGCTTGAGAAATCCCCGTCAACCCCGATCACGTCATCCGATACAGAGACGTCACGCCAAACGAGTTGTTCGAGGTCGCCCGGCTGGTCGTCGCGGCCGAGATTGCGAAAATCCACACCATCGAATGGACCACGCAACTGCTCTACAACTGAGCCGTTGAACCGGGGCATGAACGCTAACTGGAGCGGGGTCTTTGCAGAAGCAGGAGGTCGTGGCGGATGCGCTAAAGGAAATCGTGCGCCGCCTCGACGACACGAATGATGCGAAGAAGGCGAACAGCCTCTATGCGGCGCTGGCTGGCGGACCTGGCATCTTCGGCTTAGGCAATCACGTCTATGCAGGCTTGCCTTTGTCCACGTCTGATCGATCCGAGCAAGCAGGATCTCTGGAGTCTGAAAAACGACGATCATATCAACGGCGGCGTCAACCATTTCGGTTCCCCTTCAATTTCCCCGAGGAATTCATCACGGTGTACCGGCTGCACCCATTGTTACCGGACCTGATCGAATACCGTGAGTGGAACAAGGAGCTGAACGTCATCCGACATAAATGCCGGTGATCGAGACCTTCCGGGGCAAGGCGACCGAGGCCATGCGGCAGAAGGGTCTGGCGAATTGGGCGCTCAGCATGGCCGCCAGCGGCTGGGGGAACTGACGCTGCAAAAACCATCCGCAGTTTCTGCAGAACCTCAAGATGAATCGCCTGCAATCCACCACGCAACAGATCGACGTGGCGGCGCTCGACCTCATCAGGGACCGGGAGCGGGGAGTCCCGCGCTCATAACGAGTTCCGCAGGCAGTACGGCTTGAAGCAATTGACCAGCTTCGATGATTTTGCCGACAAGCACGAGCAGGATCTCGAATGAGCGGACCAAGCAGGCGCAGCTCGTGAATACGTTGCGCGAAGTGTATGGGCAGCACCAGTGCGATTCGTCCAAGAAGATCACCGAGGCGCAGCTGAACGATGACAAATCGCCCATCAACGATTGTTTGGGGCATCCGAACGGCAAGCCTGATCGACAACATCGAGGACGTCGATACCGTGGTCGGGTGGCTGGCGGAATTCGAGGCGGCCGCATGGCTTCGCCATTTCCGAAACCCAGTTTGTGGTGTTTATTCTCAACGCCTCGCGCCGCCTCTTCAGCGACCGGTTTCTTCACCTCCAGTTTTCGCCCGGAGTTCTACGGCACCCTCGGCGTCGAGTGGGTGATGCACAATGGACCGGGCCCGGAGATGATGGAGCAGGGGACGCCCAATGGCCATGAGCAGCCGGTCTCCTCCTGAAACGCGCTGCTGCTGCGGACGATGCCGGAACTGGCAGGCGAACTCCAGGCTGGTGGTGAATCGTGTTCGATCCCTGGGCGCGGGATCGCGAGAGTAGTTACAGCCTGAATGGAAGCCGCGGGCTGGGGCGGCGGAGGGGGACGAGGCGTTCGTCAACAGCAAGAAGTGATGGCGGGGCCTCGTCGGTCCCCGTGCTCGCGGAAACCCCACGAAGAGACTGTGGTCGTTCGACGCGCAAGCTGGGGATCTAATCCAGGCCGCCGCCCTCTTGGAGAGAGATAGGCGAACTAGGGAGGGGGAAGAACGGGTCAGGTGCCCTCCTTGCTCGCAGAGCCCCACGATACAAGCTGTGGTCGCCTGATGCGCGCAGTGGCAAGGACCTTCTGCCCTCCTCTTTAAGTGAGGGAGACGAGAGAATAGAAGACTTTCGTTCGACGCGCGCAGTGTGACCAAATTCCGGTGGGCCACCATCCTGGAGAGAAAACGAGCAAGCTTGGATAGGGCGGGTTCCGGCGCGAACAGCACTGGTTGATTTGGGGACGACGGACCTCTCCACTTTAGGCTGCTCTTTATTCTTGCTGTCCGGCGAGGGTTCATTCACCTCCGATTAAAAGTGGTACGAGACCCCGCCCATGAAAATATTGGCCGAATAATCAGCCTCGAAGCCGATCGCGGTGGGAAGATTGAACGACGCCCGATTGTATTTATATTCAGCGAACAGCGCCAGGTGGTCGGTCGCGAACAATCCGGATTCCGGCGAGCGCGTTGAGCCCGGGGCGGTGTCGCTATCCGATTGCCCCTGGAACTTCGCTTCGGCAAAAATACCCCCAAACCCACACCGGCATAAGGCTGGAACGTCTTCCCTGGATAGCGGACGATCGCGTTGATGCCCCAATTCAGTACTCGCAGATTAAATCCAGGCAAGGTGCCGATGGGAACGGTGACGCCGAACCCGGAAGCTGTGACGGACTGCTGTTTGACGTGGGGTGTCGTATTGTAGAGTTCTGTTTCGATTCCCAGCCAATTGGCTCCGGGGAAGAAATACCCAATCTTCCCGCCGTAGGCGACTGAACTCTTCAACTCCAGATCGGAAAGACTAATTCCGGAGTTGGCCCCTGTTCCCTGGACACTGGTCAAGTCGTTGGGAGCGGTATAACCGACCATGCCGGCCACATACATCTCGGCTGCAGAATGGGGAAGGAAGCAGCCACACACTCAGCAAGAAGAGCAGCAGCACCGGCCCTGGGAGATGAAATGAGATCGGTGGGTCATGTGAGCACCTCCTTATGAGAAGCGCTGGCGGAACATATAAGAGGACAGCAATCAATGCCAGATCGAGGGCTGACAGAAGTCTCAGTTATTCAATCGAATAGCAGACGATGAAGACGTCCGATGCGAGCGACGGTGAATCTATTTCGGAAATTGCCGAATCTGAACGGATTCAGTTCTCCTTACGCGCAGAGCCCCCACGATAAAAAAGGATGGGAAGGACACCCACGTTGGTCCTGTGCTCCCGGAACAGAGGAGCGGATGGAGCCTGATTGATCTTCTGTGCTCGCGCAACGCGCGGCCTCAGAAGGATGGGGAGGGAGCGCCAGACCATCCTTCTTGCTCGCAGAACGCGCACGATGAAACTGTGCTCGTCCGATGCGCGCAGTGAAGGACAGTCTCGGCCACTCCCTTAGACGAGAAGGTGTGAGAGAGGATTGGAAGGCCCTCGCCGGGCTAATGGCATGTCCTGGGGAATCGATTGCGAAGCAATCGGAGGGTAGGGCGGGTGAAAAGTGTCTGCCAGTGGGTGGGCGGGTGAGAAAGCTGCGCGCAGTGGAAGATCAATCAGCCCCCATCCGTGAAGGAGGGAGCATTTTGCAGCGCAGGGCGCCTCGGGCGCAGACGGCATGGGTTGTCGATTGGGTTCCGGTCTGGGTTGATGTTGGAGTGCGATATCTCAGCCTCATCTTTATAGCGCATCTTGCTCCGAACTCCTTCCTGCTGAATAAGTTAGCGGAGTTCTCTCGATCTGCTACTCTTATTCATAGGAAGGGGTGTCGGACCATCTCTCCAGCCAGTAGCAGCCAGCTCTCGATGTGAAAGGGGTTATTTATGACGATGCGTGTCATCGGCTGCATTATAGCGCTGCTGCTCATCAGTACTGTGGAGGTACAGGCCCAGGGGTATCTCGATGGCCTCATGGGTCGCGCCACCGAAAGCGCCAAACGCAAAGCGCAGGATCGAGTGAATCAGAACATCGATCAATCCATCGACAAAGCCATCAAGAAGACCGAGGACACGGTCAAATGTGTCGCGACGGACCGGGAGTGCCTCAGACGTGCGAAAGATGAAGGGAAGCAGGTCGAGATGGTTCGAAGCGCCGACTGCCAATGACACCATGAAGTGTCTGGTGACTGATACCGGGTGCATGAAGCAAGCGAAGGCCCAACGCAAGAAGGTCGAGCTTGTAGAAGAAAGTGAACTCGACACACTTCGGTTGTTCAGTGTCGGACGCCGAATGTCTCAAACGCGCCAAGGCGATGGGAAAGAAAGTCGACATCATCGACTGAACAGCTACGTGCACCCCGACGACCTCGTGACTCCGCTGCTCGATCTAGCCAAGTCGATCGTCAAGACTCAGATACTCAAGCTGATCGACTCGAAACGCCTACCCCGACATGTGGGACGGCAAGACCTAACCCTCTTTCTCCTGCCAGGAAGGAAAAAGGGAGCGGCTAGGTTCCCTCCTTGCTCGCAAGAGCCCCCACGATAAAAAAGGATTGGAAGCGCACCCGTGCTGATCCCTTGCTCCCGGAGCGCGCACGATCAGAATGTGCTCGCTCGACGGCCGCAGTGGGACCAACACGGGTGCCATTCCAAGAGAGAGAAGCAAGCGAGCTTGACGAAGAAAAAGGTGCCAGGAACCATTGTTCACCAGTTCCTTGTCAGCGCGCGCGCGATTGCGTGGTTGTCCCCTGCCTCGCTAGGATCCCTCTAAGATGATCTTCTCTCCGAGACTGGTTGATCCATGTGGTATTTCGCATAGGCATCAAATATGAATCGTCGGCAAATTGAAGTGCGGGTGCTGCGGTGACCATTTTGCCGTGTCAAGGAGCAAGGGGGTCCTCCGTTTTTTGTGTGGTAGAGTGAGTGGAGTGCTTTGTTCCGGGACCTCTAGGGGTGTCATGAGGTCGGAGTTCTGCAGAACTCGATGAGAGGCTCTCTCAATATAAAGGAGGATATTATGGATTTTCACGAGGTGGCCCTCGCGGTCGCAGTCGATCATACCGGTTGCATCCCTGTATTGGCCCAGTCGATCGGGACGGAGGTGCAGCGGGATATCAACCAGGGAAACGCGTTGAACAGGGTTTGAAGTCCGGCCAGTTGAGCACCGGTGAGGCGGCGAAATTGGGCGTGGGGGAGGCCCGGATCGACCGGATGGAATCCAAGGCGCTCAAGGATGGAAATCTGTCACAGCAGGAAGCGGCCATTCAGGGCGCGCAAAATCGGGAGTCTGAAGCGATCAACCGGCTGAAGCATAACGATGTGACCGGCAATCCCAACTCAGCCTCCTCTCAGCGCATGCAAGCCGATGTTCAACGTGGTATTAATCAGCAAGGCCGCATCGAGCAGAGGAGTCCAATCCGGTGCCCTCACCAATAAAGAGGCGTCGCAGTTGGAACGCGACAGGCGCGTGTGGACCGTCGCTGTAGCGCGAGCGGGAGCCGATGGTCACGTTGGAGCTCGAGAACAGGCCCGCATCCAGAATAGGGAGAACAAACAGAGCCGGAAAATCTTCCGGGACAAAGCACAACAATCGTATGCGTTGAATAGGGCGGGCGACGTTGAAGGTCCAGATAGGGTGGTCTTGCAATCCAACATTGCGGAATCGGTGACGCTCTGAACAGCATCCCTGCCCGCGGACGTGACCCTGGTTTCACTCGCCAACTGGGGGTGTAGAATAAAGTCAGGAAAGGCTCCCATGTTCAAGGCACAAAGACCTAATATCAGTCGGCACATCACCCCTCCTAAAGGAGGTGCTGGTCATGTTTCACTGGATGGGATTTGGACATGTTGGGGCTCTGCAGCGTCGTGGCCATGCTGCTCATGCTCAGTATACTCACGGGCATCGGTGCGCTTAGAGAGTTTGCTGATGTCTCGGATCTGGGGAGAAGAGCGTGACGATGCTGCAACAGCTCGCATGAGCGGAACGGGCGAAGGAGCCTCCGGATCCGTAAAGCGGCGTGATCGGATGTCTCGACGAAGTTTGTCTGCGAATTGCCGTGGGTGCTTTCGACCGGCAGATCCCTCCTTTCTGCCGTAGGGACATGAGCCAGGAGAGGAAAGCTCAGGAGCCTTTGTTAAAGCGACTCGCCTGGCGCATGCGGGGGCTGCGTGGATGCCTCCTGCCCTTGAGCAACCGAGCGTGCAACTTGCTCGGCTTCACGAGGGAGCACGTAGGTAGGTCCTCATGTTCCGCTTCGACGACGCTGACTCTCCCTTACTCCCTTCAGCCGCTCTTATTGATCTGTGCTTTGGATTCAATTGACAGGCAATCACAAAATCACGTTCATAGGGATACGCTGCTGCCATCTCAAAGCCTATGCGATTTCGTTCACTCTGGCATTCCTCAGACGTGGCAAACGTATTCAGTACTGTGATTTTCTCGAGTCCTGGTACTATATTTAGGAAAACAATCATTAACAACCACATAGGGCTCCTTTCAGCCGCTCCAGCGGCGTTGGGCCCGACCTGGTGCAAACCCTTCACCCCTCCCGTCGTTTCCCCGTGCAGTATTTCGTCACGTACCACACTGGGGCACTCCTCAAGCTTCCGCTGGCCTACTCCATAGGGTTCTGATTACCGATAACACTCCTAGTGCTAAAGTCAATCCCGGTTTTAAGGACAGAAAAGGTGTCAGGAGCCAGTTTCGCCTCGTCCGCGCTCGCGGAATTGCGTGATTGCCCCTGCCTCGTTAGAATCCTCCAAGTTGATCTTCTATCCGAGATTGGTTGATCTAATGTGGTATTTCGCAGACGCAGCACATATGAATCGTCGCAAATTGAAGGAGAACTGCCATAAGCTGCCGCTGGCTACCTTCTCGGGTTTCTGGTCACTGATCACACTCTTGTTTCTGAGTACGGTTCCAGCCTATGCGGAGTGGGTGGCGGTTGAGAAAGACTATCTCTTACCAGGACTCCAGACTGTGTACGTCGATCCCGACACCATTCGCCGAGAAGGGAATCTGGTGGCGCTGTGGCAATTAATTGACTTTAAGACAATGCAAGGAGGGGAGGAGCCCCTGCCGATTTTTGTCGACGAAGACTCACAAGGAATTCGACTGTGCGGGAAAGCGTCTTCGGTTGCTTGCGTTCACGGAGTTCTCACGCCGTATGGGAACCGGTATAGCTTCTAATGGATATGTAGACAAAGACAACTGGCTACCAGTTGAACCAGAGAGTATTAATAACGCTCTGTGGGAGGTTGCGTGCGGTAAGGAGTGACCGCACAGTCACACGCAACCTTTGACATAGGCAAGAGTTATACAATGAGCGAACAACGCCCCACACGCGATTGTCGGCATCATGTAAATCCTGGAGGGGACGACGCACTAACAAGGGAGGTTGCTATGGGATTAAAGCTGGTGAGAAGGACACTTCATTTAGGATTAGGAAGCGTGCTCCTGCTTTCGCTCCCGTTGTTTCCCTTGGCCGTGACCGATTCCCTAGTGGTCCAAGCTGCCGAGCAGGCCGACCTGCTTGACATCAATACGGCAACAGCCGATCAACTCAAGGCGCTCCCTGGTATTAGCGATGCGTACTCAGAGCAGATCATCAAGGGGCGTCCGTACCAGCGGAAGGATGAGCTGGTCCAGAAGAAGATTCTACCGCGAGCCACGTATGAGCAGATCAAGTATAAAATTGTGGTGAAGCAGAAATAGCGAATTGCTCTGTGCTTGGATGGTGGTGGTTCATTAGAGAGTTAGCAATGACGCGCTTTTCCGTCATGGGCAAGAGGCCATCTATACCCAAAGTAGGAGGGTATCCATGAAAAGCCGTTATGAATTGCTGCGACATGGAAGATACATGCTGCCCTGTTGTTTAATCATGGTACTGTTTCTTTCAGCTTGTGCCGAGCAAAGGGAAAAGCAAAGGGGTTGGGAGTCTTTATTGGAGCGACTCGTCAGCGCGCGAGGGATGGTGGTTGCCTCTCTGCTCGTCTGAATCCCTCCACGTTAAGCTTCTCTCCGACTCGGGTTACTCCAATGTGGGGTTTCTCATAAGCGTCAAAATTTGAATCGTCGGCATATTGAAGTGCGGGTGCAGCGAACTGAATGGCACGCTGGATGGTGGCTCGACTCGATGGTTACGCCCTTCACTTCATTAATTGAAGCACGGTGGATCAGCACATCAGGCAGGTGAGATGGAGCGATAAGGAAGGGAGAGAGTGAATGCAGCCTCTGCTCTACGAGGCGTTCGTGCTTGATTTGGAGAGACTGTTTTTGACCTTGGTCCAATTTGACTGATCGTCGTGCCTCGACTACAGTGATGCCATGCCTATGCATCGTCGAACCGCTGTCTTGTGCCTCACCACCTGGTGTCTGCTTCGCCTCATGGTTCTGCTTCGGTGGGCTGGAACTTCTTGAGCAGGTCAACCTCATCCCAGAGGTTGCGGCAGAAGACCAAGAAGACAAGGATCTAGACGAAGCGGCACTCGCAGATTGGCCTCGACTGAAGCCAGAAGTTCCGAGTCTCGATGCCGCCTATGGCACCCCTCTCGCCAGGGAGGGCGCCGAACCGGCTGTGTGGTTGTCCTTGCACACCGTCCATCAGCTCGGCAGGTTGATGGTGCACAATTCTCCTTCTCTGCGTCTCCACCAACAGCTTTCCGTCTATCGGATTTGATCGGCCTTCCATCGAGTTGCTGAGCGCCACGGACGCGATGATCTCCGCGGGAGGTCAGGTTCCGTGCGAATGCTTCTTTCAGCCATTAGCTCTATGGGAGCCGTTTATGAGGTCCTTTGCAATCCGCTTGCACGCTGATTCCGTTCTGTAGGCTGGATGGTTGGCACAGCACTTATGGGTTGCGTCGCATCTCGACCCTGCCGCTCAATCCAGGGTGGAGAATCTGAATGATCGCCCCTGTGGCGATCTTACCTTTGGTTTCGATCTAGAGATCACGAACCTCTCCCGTGAAAACAGCAAACGAAATGCTGTCGCCTGAGGAGGAATCGAAACAGGTGGCTGAAGCCCTGCGGGAGATTCAGCGAGAGGCCCGTTGGTTCCTTCTGAGCCGTCTTGCTGCGGGACAGGGGTTTCAGTTTGTCCCACCAGAAACAGACGGACGCCCTAGCTGAGGAGTTACAGCTGAAACCGGGTGTCCTCCCGAACCCTGAGCAGCTCACGGAGTTCCGCCTTCGCTTGGGAGCCGATCTCGTCGTCGCTGGGGGTATCTTGGATTATGGGAAAGTTCGCTGGCAGTGCCACGACCGCAGGGATGCTCGCCGATATCTCGTGGGAGACCGTAGCCATTGAGTGGCGACCGGCTGGAATCCTGGAATCATCCTTGGGAATGTGGGCTACGAACTCCTGACGAGTACGCCCTTATGGTTTGGTGGGGCTATCTCTCGGCGTCGCCATGCGCCCGGTCCGGGTGGAAGCACGAGCGTTCGAAACCTTCCAGGGATATCCAATCTGGCAGGCGATGGATGAGTCGGCCTATGCCTGGGGCGCACTGAAAACATTACCAGAAGGAGTTCGTGATAAGAAGGAGACCCAGTTAGAGCTCAACTTGGCCGAGATCATGGAATCCCTGGGAGATGCCTTAACCAAGCAAGAGTTTACGGCCTCCCGATTGAGAGAGCCCTCGGAACTGGCCAGACCGGAGCAGCATTGAGCTATGCATCTTTTGCCCCTTGCATATCGCTCGGCTGGTGCGGAAGAAAGGGGGTAGCTGAGCCTAGCTCCTTTCCCGTCCCCCGCGAACTCTGCCATTTCTTATGTCTTCATCTTCTCGAAGACGCCAAGTGGCGTATAGAGGGCATTCCGCCAACTCGATGGGCCAAAGGAATAAAACGTGTATGCCCAAATGGCCACATACGGTCAAGCTGCCCCATTCAGCCTTTCCCTGCCACACCTGGTATAGCTCGTGACAAATGCCTATTAGGGCAATGAAGCGAAGCAGGTGGCGGCCCACCGACAGCCGAAGGAGGGATAGCAATGTGGCTCCCATCAGAGAGCCGGCGAACAAATCTAACGTGGAAATACGACCATCGGACAGCGGCCCGAACAAAAGTGCTCTGACCCCCAGCCACATGAGGAGAGCATGAAACTCCCACCAAGTGAGGCGTCCCAAGAAGCTCATCCCTTTTGCGCAGTCTCCATCCAACAGCCCTCATCTCATCTGGTTACTGACGACAGTCTTTCCGCTCGGTGCGATCCTTCGCACGTGTGTCTGCGACCAACAGCCACTGCACGTCGCTCGGTGCGTCGGCGCTGCCGCACGCGAGCGGGATACTATAGCAGAAACCGATAACGAAAAGTGGCATTGCGCGGTTGCCCCGGCCTCGTTAGAATCCCTCTACAGTTGATCTTCTATCCGAGATTGGTTGATACAGTGTGGTATTTCAAAGACGCATCACATATGAATCGTCTGCCAATTGAGATGAGGCACTGTTTAGCGGTATCCGCTCTATTTGTCGTTGGCGCTCTGGCGAATCCGTGTGTTGCGCAAACGCCGTCATCCAGTGGTTCCGGATCAGAATCAAGCCGTACAGCCTCCACAAGCCGACGCCGAGTGCCGGGGTTTCCGACCAGGCCAACGTCGGACCCACGTCAGTGCCGACTCCCGGAGTTGGCTCTCGTCGAGTTTAAGTGCCGGGAAGAGGTTTGGTTCCGCCGGACAAGGACTCCCCGGGATGCCTGGCGGACCGCCGATTAAGGGATCGATCGGGATCCCAGGATCCCTCAAGCCGGTACATGCGGCCCCCGGTGATTCCTCCTGTGCTGTGCGACCCGGCTGTAAATATTCCTTGCTGGGAGCCTGTCCGAGATTGACCTTTTCTACTGCGGCGAACGATGTCCAGGCATCTGCTTTGTTCTCGGCCTCGAAAAATCCTCAACGTAACCCGGCGAATACGCCTCCGGTTTTTCGAGGCCTGCGGTCGCGCATCTGCCTGTCCCTCCCCTCGCCTCGTGACGAACGGCAACATCGGACAGGCTCCTGCAGGATGCTGAAAAAGCCCGCCAGCGCCATAGACCGTGGCGCGTGAAGCGCGCAGACATGCGAGAAGGGCGCGATTCGAAGTTCGTGGTTCGAAATTCAGAAAATCTCGGAGCTTCGGACCTCGAACTATCCCCCGTCGCGCCCGTCCCGCTCGGCTATCCTGCGGGAGTGTTTTCCTGTTGTGCCGCAATAGTTTTGCGCAGCCTGCTAGAGAGGGGCTCTGCGTGCAGAGAGACACTCCTGTTCTGATCCTGCCCGGAATTGGCAACTCCGGGCCGCAACATTGGCAAACGCTCTGGGAGCTGCGCCATTCCCAGTGGAGGCGCGTGAATCTCGGAGAGTGGGACGGTCCGGTATGCGAGGATTGGGTTCGTGCGTTGGATGTTGCCGTGCAGGCCTGTTCTTCTCCGCCCGTGCTGGTGGCTCACCAGCCTCGCCTGTCTCCTGGTGGCTCATTGGGCTCATCGTTCAGCGGTAGTTCCGAAGTGCGCATTTCTCGTGGCGGTGCCCGATTCGCAGAGTGCAAGCTTCCCTGCCACGGCGCGTGGATTTGTGCCGGTGCCGATGACACCGTTCGCTTTTCGGAGTCTCGTGGTCGCCAGCGCGAATGACCCGCTCGGATCGCTGGCCCATGCCAAACATTGTGCGATTGCTTGGGGAGCACTTTCGTCGATATCGGCCAGGCAGGGCATATCAATGCCGACAGTGGGCATGGCGAATGGAGCGAGGGATATGCGCTTCTTCAACGATTCATGAACTAACAGGATGCTGGGAAAGTCAGCCAACGTGGGAAGACCGTTATTTGGTTTGTCTCGTTTGTTTGGTTGCACGAAACTAACCAGAAGGACCAAATCAACCAGATAAACAAAACAAACCTGATCGACCAGACACACCGCCGTCCCCTAGAGGTACACGGTCTGATAGTCCTGCTTCGCCAGAGTCTGTGTTGTTCACATCCCACTCGATTGCGAATATCACCGACCGTGCTGAAGACAAGGACAGCAGCACGCCGCCCGTCCTTGGCTACGACACTCTCGGCTTGACGAAAGTCGAGCGTTCGATCTGGTCCGGTCCGATTGCAGACGATGAGCGGGAGCCCCGTGTCCCGGGTGCATCGTTCCCATTCGCCGTTCGGCCCATGGAGACCCGGCGCCCATGCGGCTGACGAGACCAGTAGTTGCGCCCCTTGGTTCAGGAGGTTTTTGGCAATCTCCGATGTATACGCATCCGCACAGATCAGCATGCCAACACGTGTGAACGGAGGGACTGGAACGGCGACCGCCTTCGTTCCGGGGGTCGACCAGAGCTTCCGATCCCACACGCAGTGTGTTTATTTTTCGATGTGTGCCGAGGATGGCTCCATTCGCTGCGATCACGAACCAGGCTGTTGTAGAACTTGCGGGATTTTCGGTCCTGTTCGGGACAGGAGAGGAACAGGGTCACACGCAGCTGCGCGGCGAGTCGTGACATGCGCGTCATCCACGAGTCGGGCTGCGGCACGATCCACTCCGTCCCGATGCTGTCGGCAAACGTATAGCCGGTCACGATGAGTTCGGGTGTGATGATCCATGTCGCGCCACGTTGTGCGGCGGCGGTGATTGCCCTCTCGATCTAGCCGACGGTTTCCAGTGAGGTCGCCCGGGACAGGAGCGAGGTGGAGCAACGCGATGCATATTGTGCGTATCGGCATGTGATCGGGCCGTCAGATGAGAGGCAGCCAGGCTATTGCGCCCACGAACGTAACACAGACGAACGCATACGTGAAACCTTGATCCGGTGTCACCCTCTTCTTGACAAGGCATCGTCATATCGGAAATATGCACGATAGGTCTGTTGAGCGCATGTCCAGATCGTATGATCGGGAGGGATTGGCCATGGGCAGCTCCGCGGTCTTCTATCCACGGGCGGGACTCAGTATCTCCGGTGGACGGAAGCAGAAATGAGAATGATCATGAAGCCGGTAGTCCAACTTGAACGGACGGGGTGTGGTCTTGCGAGCGTCGCAGCGCTGGCTGGCGTGAGGTATTGGGAGATGCAGCGCGTCGCGAAAAGGCTCGGCATTGTTGCCGACGATTCCAGATTGTGGTCCGAGACGGGCCATGTTCGGAGACTGCTTAGGAGTTCGGAATCAGCCCGGCAAGTACCGAAGTGCCCTTCACCTCATGGGAGGCCTTGCCGGATCTTGCGTTGCTCGCCGTCAAATGGCACAAAGAGCGGGGTCGCTCGTTTTGGCACTGGGCGGTGTTTTGGCGAGGACCTTGCGGGCCTGTTGTGCTCGACTCGAAGCGTGAACTCCGCAACCATGTCCGCACCGACTTCGGTCGCATGAAGCCGAAGTGGTTCATTCCTGTTAGCCCGATGTAGCGGAGTGCTGAAAAGTCCGCCAGCGGAGTTCTCGCATCGTTCAGACCCTCAACGTACCGATCAAGTCCACTGGAGGCAAAGTACACTATCCGCTCGCATGTGATCGAAGCGAGCGGTTCAAGCGAAGCTTGGTATGTACCTCCTCGTCCCTTCACTCGCTGCGGCCTTGCCTGGGACAAGCGCGCGTCTCGGCGCGACGGGGTTGGGAGGGTGAGAAGTCTGAGCTTTTGAGCATCCTGCGGGAGTATTATTCTGTTGTGCCGGCTGTGCGGATCCATCGAAATGGTCATCTGCTAACTGCTGTATCTTTGTCTCGATTGCATGGAGCCAGATGATGACTAGACAACTCATTACAATCGCTGATGGTAAGTCTCGCTGCGGCTGGGTCGGCGGCAAGCCCCATTTCATCGCCTATCATGACCGTGAGTGGGGGTGCCGATTCACGATGACCGGAAGCATTTCGAGATGTTGCTATTGGAAGGCGCGCAGGCAGGTCTTACGTGGGAAACGATCTTGCTGTCGGCGGGATGGCTACCGACGAGCGTTTGCGGAGTTCGATCCGGAAGAAGGTGGCGCGATTCACGGCGAAGAAAAAAGCCGTGCTGCTGAAGAATCCCGGCATCATTCGCAACCGGCTCAAAATCGACTCGGCGGTGACCAACGCGCAGGCGTTTCTCACTGTACAGGAAGAGTTCGGTTCGTTCGATCGCTACATCTGGCAGTTCGTGGGAGGGAAACCGATCGTAAACCGCTGGGCCAAGATGGCTCAGGTGCCGGCGACGAGCGCGGTCAGCGATGCATTGTCGAAGGATCTCAAGAAGCGCGGTTTCCGATTTGTCGGCAGCACGATCGTCTATGCCTACCTGCAAGCCGCCGGATTGGTGAACGATCACACGACTGATTGCTTCATACGTGCACGTCGTTAGCGGCTGGTGCATGAGTAGCTGTCCTTGCTTCCCGTCAGCAAAGGGAGGCAGCCTGATCATGAAGACGATGTCGGTGCGTTGTTGTATTGCAGGAGGCGGCCCGGCCGGGATGATGCTCGGCCTGCTATTGGCGCGTGCAGGCGTTGACGTCGTGGTGTTAGAGAAACACGCCGACTTTCTCCGTGATTTCAGGGGCGACACTATCCACCCTCCACCCTGGAGGTCGTGCATGAATTGGGATTGCTGGAGCAGTTGCTGACGTTGCCGCATCAGAAAGTGTCGCGGATCAACGGGCAGTTCGGCGACCTGGCGTTGACGGTCGCGGATTTCTCGTCTCTCTCGACGCAGTGCCGCTTTGTCGCCTTCATGCCGCAATGGGACTTTTTGAACCTTCTCGCCGAAGAGGCGGCGCGTTATTCGACGTTCCGGCTGCTGATGCAAGCTGATGTGACAGGCCTTATCGAAGAGGCGGGCTCTGTGATGGGTCTCCGGGCGAACACTCCAGATGGTCCGCTCGAGGTGCGCGCGGGTCTTGTCGTGGGAGCCGACGGGCGACACTCGACCGTTCGTTCTCACGCCGGCTTGTCGGTGGAAGAATTTGGCGCGCCCATGGATGTCCTGTGGTTCCGCCTCGTCCCGGTCGACCAAGCGATCCAGGAGATCCTATAGGCCGTTTCGACGCCGGTCGGATCTTCATCATGCTGAACAGGGGTGAATATTGGCAGTGCGGCTTCGTGATTCCAAAGGGATCGCGAGATCGACTTCAGGGGCAAGGGCTGCCTGCATTTCGTAATGCTGTCGCACAGCTCGCGCCGTTCATGGCCGACCGTGTCGGCGAACTCCACGACTGGGAGCCGATCAAGTTACTAACGGTTCAGGTCGACCGGTTGCGCCAGTGGTATCGCCCTGGTCTCCTCTGCATCGGCGATGCGGCGCATGCGATGTCGCCGGTCGGTGGTGTTGGGATTAACCTGGCCATCCAGGATGCGGTGGCTGCATCAAATCTCTTGGCAGCTCCGCTGCGCGACGGCCGGCTTACGACCGAAGATTTATGCCGGGTCCAGCAGCGGCGTGAGTGGCCGACCCGCATGACGCAACGGGTGCAGCTGATGATTCAGAATCGCGTCATCAGGCCTGCCCTCAGCGGCTCGGACAGGTTCTCGCCGCCCTTCGCAATCCGGCTGCTGGCGTTGGTTCCATTCCTCCGCCGGATTCCCGCACGGATGATCGGACTCGGATTCCGACCAGAGCATGTGCATACGTCTGCTCCAAAGACTGCGCACACGTCAGCGGCAGACGTATCGCGCTAATGCCTCTTAGCGAGACTCCGCCTATCTCTGTCGAGCAGAGAATGGTGATCGTGCGGGCCGCGGTTTCTCTGGTTCATCTCGTTTGTTTTGTTCATCTGGTTTATCTGGTTCAACCAAATAAACGAGACAGACCAAATAAACCAGACAAACTATAAACGAACTTGCCGTTGCTTATTGGTTGGAGCTTTCCGACGAACTGACGAAGGCTTTGCGGTAGCCGGTCACTTTCTCCAAGTAGTGACGGGTTTCCTGGTAGGGAAGATGTTCGTGCAATTGGTCATACACGCCGGCCGGTTGGAGACCGTTGATCTGGTTGACGGCAGCCACACGGTCGTGCGAAAACGTGCGGAATACGTTGCTCGGGCCGGTATTGTAGGCCGCAATCACACAGTATTCACGTGACACATTGTGTGCCACGTCTTCCAGCTGATTGAACATCAACACATTCAAATAGGCGGTTCCCAACTCGACGTTGTTCGGTGGGATCGAATAGGTAATCCCGCGAGGGGGCCACGTCCTTGCCTTTCGCCCGCCGGTAGGCTTCGCGACCACCGCTGGTGGGGACCAATTGCATGAGCCCGTAGGCCGGGGCTGAGCTGACGGCATAGGGGTTGAAGTTGCTCTCCGTGCGGATGATGGCGAAGACCAGGCTGGGGCTGATGTCATATTGTCGGGCAAATTGGCGAACCAATGGCCGGTACTTATCGGCCTGTTTCACTGAGAGATTGGATACCATCGCGATCGTGACATAGTGGGCCGTTTTCTTGGTTCCGTCCTGATCGACCACCCGCGTGCCGGATTTCTTTTCGAGGAGATAGACCGCAAACAGCTCGGCTTCCTCCGGCGTGCGCATTGGTTGATTCTGCTGGTCGAGGACGAGGCCGAATAGGTAGGGCGCCTTGTCGCCGGTAAGGACGATTTCTTTATCGGAAAACAAATCGACGGCTCGGGGATCCTCCGGGGTCAGGATTGTGGTGATGACGGCATTCTTGAGACTGCGTTGGGGATCTTGATCATCCAGCGTCTCGACCAGGATCTCGCCTGAATCGAAGTTGACGATCGCCCGGCTCTTGTAGTGTTGCGTGTACTTCACATATTTTTTGCGTTCGGGCAGTTGGACTTCCTTTGTCCCCCAGGTCTTTCCGACGTTCACCCCGAGAGCAGCGAGGATGGTCTCGAAGTCCTTCTGTGCGGCGCGCACATCCCTGAGCAGTGCTTCGGGATCGCGCGCGTACTCGTCGAGGCGCTTCTTGGCAATCTTTGCCGGATCTTTTCCCTCGGCGAGATCGATGATGGTCCGGCCGGTCCGGCCTTCGCAACTCGTTCAGCCGCTGTGAGGGCTCGGTCGGCCGTCTCACAACCGGATGTGAGCAAGGCGAAGGCGAGGATCAGCAACGAAAAGAGCGGGACCGATGGACGCATGGGTGTATTGTACACATTTTGTAACGGCCTAGCCGCATGGTCAACCGTTCCGCTAGCAGGATGCTGAAAAAGTCCGCCAGCTTCGTTCTCGAAACCCGTTTGCTCTGGTTTGTTTGGTTGAACCAAACTAACGAGATAGACCAGATCAACCAGATAAACCAGATGAACCGCAGCCTGTTAGGGTTGAGGCTGGCCGGCGGACTGCTGTCTGTTTTCCCTCGAGTTCGGTCCAGCGGGTATAGAGCCGCTCTGCGGCTGTGCGGGCTGCGTCCAGCGCTTCGGATCGTTCTTGCAGTGCTGTCGCGTTGGAGGCGATGGCGGGATCTTCCACTGCGGCCTGACAGGCGGCGATGGTCTCCTCGGCCTGGAGAATTCTCTGCTCCATCTTTCGCCCATTCCTTTTGCTCACGATAGGACAGGCCTGTTCGCTTTGGCTTCGGAGTCGATTCCGATTCGGCTCGGGATGGCCTTGGAGGGTCGTGACGTCGAGGTACGAGTCTGTTCTGCCGCCTTTCGTTCTTGTGCGGATTCCCATTGCGCATAGTCGGCGAACCATTCGGTCTGTCCTGTGCCGTCCAGCGCAAGCAGGATGGTGGAGACGCGGTCTAAGAGCCATCGGTCGTGTGTGACCAGCATCAATGCGCCGGGGAATTCCATCAGGCTGTCTTCCAGCACATCGAGCGTCGGAATGTCCAAGTCGTTCGTCGGTTCGTCCAGGATCAAGAGGTCGGCTGGTTGCAGCATCAGCCGTGCGATGAGGAGACGGGCCTGTTCGCCTGCCGGAGAGGCGGGAGACCGGGAGATCCAACTGCTCCGGCCGGAAGAGAAACCGCTTCGCCCAGGAGACGAGATGTATCGAACGGTCTTGATAGAGGACCGCGCGTCGCCGTGCGGGGCGAGGGCTCGGCGGAGCGAAGAGGATTGGTCCAGTGATTCGCGGTGCTGTTCGAATGTGACCACGCGCAGTTTGTCTGCGCGGGTGATCGTGCCTGAGTCGGGCTTCGAGTGCTCCGGCTATCAGTTTGAGAAGCGTGCTCTTCCCGCTTCCATTCGGGCCCAGCAACCCAAGCCGCTGTCCCGGCCCGAGCAGGAGATCGAGATCCTTCACGATCGGCCGCCCGCCGAGCGATTTGCAGAGTTGCGTGGCCTCGACCAACTGTTTTGACCTGCGTCCCGATGCGGTGAAATTGATGCCCGCCGTGCCTTGGTCTTTCCGAGCGTCTGCGCTGTTCAGCTCCTCGATCAAGCGGCCGGCGGAGTCGATCCGCGATTTGGCTTTCGTCGTGCGGGCTTTGGGGCCGCGCCGGAGCCACTCCACTTCGCGACGGACACGATTGGCTAATGACGCTTCATAGTTGGCTTGCGCATGCAGCGCGGCATCCCGCTGTTCGAGGAAATCGCTGTAGTTCCCTTTGGCTTCAAATACCCCGGTGGGATAACTGCGATTGAGCTCGATCATCCGCGACGTCACCGCTTCGAGAAAACGCCGATCGTGGCTGACGACGAGAAAGGCGCGGGCTTCGGCTCGTAACAATCGTTCCAGCCACAGGATGCCTTCGATATCCAAAATGGTTGGTCGGTTCGTCCATCAGGAGGACGTCCGGCTCCAGCATCAAGCGACCGGACGATGGCCAGGCGTTTCTTCCATCCTCCGGAGAGCGTGGCGGTGGACTGGCCGGTTGCGGGAAACTCTCCCAGACTGAGCGCCGCAGACATACGGTCGCTATGGTCGTGAGGGTCCAGACCTGTGTCGATCAGGACCTGTGCGAGCACTTCCTCGATCGTATGCGCCCCGTCAAATGACGGATCTTGCGGCACGTAGGCCGATGCGGAGTTGTCGGCGCATCGATCTGGTGCCCTCATCCGGTTCTTCGAGATCCTGCCATGATCTTCAGCAAAGTCGATTTGCCGGAGCCGTTAGGTCCGACCAATCCGACATGATCGCCCTCGGCTAATCCGATCGACAAATCGACCAAACAGCGGTTTCACCCCGTAGCTTTTGCTGATGGACTCGCAGCTCAAGAGAATTGTAGGTGGCATAGCGCTACCGAACTAATGAATAAATTATTGATCAACTGTTGGACGATCGGGCAGGACTGTTCAGGCCAGGCTGGATCGCGAATACATCAGTCTACGGGTTGGATGACAGAACTGCAAGTGGGGATGGAAGGGTAGCCTGGTCGATCCTCCGTGCTCGCGCGAACGCGCACGCTCAGAAGGTGCTCGTTCGACGCGCGCAGTTGAGGATCGACCAGGCTACCCTGAAATAAGAAATGGGGGATAAGGAGGATGGGCGCAGTGAAGGAGTGAATCTGTTTACCAAGGAGCGAAAATCTCAGTGCCATATTGGGAGCCGCAATTGAGTTTTCTGTAGTAGCTGGGAATTTCTGATGAGTGATGACTTCAAAGTTCAGGCTAGTCAGTGAGTGGCTGGGCGAGTCTTTGGTAGGATCTTTTCTATTTGAGGTGTTGGGGTCAAAAGTGTAGGAGGTCCACTGTTGACAGCTGGGATGGAGCGGGATAGACTGAGACAATGCGAGTATATTCTCATCGCTCCCCTTCGGTTCTAGCCGGTACACTCTGCGTTATCTTTATCGCGTTGAGCTTCAATGCCTATGCCTGCCTCCTGCCGGTGAATGGTGTCACGGCCGCTGCAATGGGCAATGGCTGTTCGACTACCAGATGAGCAACCTGTCAATCAGTTCTGCGATGCGTTTAAGACGTTCGGCGTGCAGTCTACCGATAAGCTCCACCTCAACAGTGACTGGCAGACGATCTGTTCCAAAGACACCGCCTCGTTAGCACTTATTGACACCCTCACCTCCCACCCAGCAGCCGCTTGTCAGATCATCCCACAGTCGGTCCTCCCCAGGATCTCCTGCTCAAGATTTCTGTGCTTCGTATCTGATCTTCCCCCCATACCTCGCAATCGCTCCTGTGCCGTCACGTTGCCGTTCGACGCTCGGTTTCAGCGTCCGGCCTACCCGTCTAGTTCTCCAGGCCATGTAAAACCGGAGCGCAGACAGAGCTTCGAACGTGTGGGAACTCTGGAAGGTCATTTCTTATGAGAGGAAATATGACAACGTCAGTGATGTGACTGTCGCGCAGTGCTGGTGATGTTCTTCAGCAGCGGACTGTCGCCGGCACAGGATACCGACTCTGTGCTGCGCATTACGAAGGAGCAATTCACATGGAATCTCTACTGAGCTATCTGCCTATCATCGCAGCAATTGCCTGTCCCGTCGGCATGGCGTTGATGATGTGGTATATGGGGCGCTCGAACGGGCAAGGTATGTGTGGCATGAACATGACGCCGCCTACACAACCTGCCGCCGACAAAGACGCGCAGATCACCGAGCTGCAAGAGCAATTGCAGACAATGCAAGAGCGGGTGCGTGCTTTGGAAGCAGCTGCACCACGAGTTGAGAAACAAATCGGCGCACATTAAGAGTCTCTAAGTTTGCAAAGAGGATTCTTATGAGAGTTAAGACACCGTTACTTATCCGCGCTGTTGTTCTTAGGCGTGCAACTATTCGGCGTATCATGCGCGCTGCTGGATGTGGCGCGCGCCTCGCCTGCGATGCCCGTGACCGCCGCACCGACGCGCGCCGCGCTCACACCGCGCGCCGGCGGACAGATGCGCGAGTTCCGCCTGACTGCCGGCGCCATGACGTATCAGTTTGTGAAAGGCCAACCGACGACTGCCTGGGCTTACAACAACCAGGTGCCTGGGCCCGAACTGCGCGTGCGCGAAGGCGACCTTGTACGCGTCATCTTCACCAACAACCTGCCTGAGCCGACCACCATTCACTGGCACGGCGTCAACGTGCCGACTAGCATGGATGGCGTGCCGGGCATCAGCCAGCCGCCGGTGCGACCGGGCGGCACATTCACCTACGAATTCATCGCCACGCCCGCTGGCACGCGCTGGTATCACGCGCATTTCGCCGAACACAAGCAACTGCAGCTCGGCCTCTACGCGCCGCTTATCATCGAGCCACGAGATGTAAGGCACGCGCTACGACCGCGATTACACCATTACGTTCGGCGAGTGGTCGTCCGACGCGCTGCACCCCGACCACAACCAACCGAACGGCGGCATGGGCAGCATGATGGGCGAACGACATGATGGGCGACGACATGATGAGCACGCCCGACGACCCGAACGTGATATTCACTGTGAATGGTAAAGCGTCCCTCGCCGCGCCGCCACTGCTCGTGCGCCAGGGCGAGCGCGTGCGGCTGCGCTTCATCAACGCGAGCGCGATACAGAAGCACGTCATCCGCCTGGAAGGTCACACGATGAAGATTACGCACGTTGACGGCAACCCACTCGCCGCCGCGTGAAGTGGACGCGATCGAGATTGGCACGGGGAGCGTTACGACGTGGAAGTGACTGCGAACAACCCCGGCATGTGGGCGTTGCATTGTGTGCGCCCCGGCCACGCCGAGCGCGGCTTGAAGACGCTCGTGCGTTATGAGGGTGCGGCTGACGATCGCCGCGAGAGTGCGGATACACGCAACACACGCAGGTTCAGAGTCTGGCCGGATACCATTCTCAGCCAGCGGCAGGCAGCAGGCGAAACGACGCGCCCCGACAAACAGTTTCAGTTGACACTGAGCGGCGGCATGATGATGGGCGGGATGATGGGTGGGGATGACGAGAACACCTGGACGATCAACGGCAAGGCGTATCCCAACACCGACCCATTAGTTGTGAAACAGGGCGACCGTGTGCGTGTGCGGCTGTTCAACATGAGCATGGAAGACCATCCGATGCACCTGCACGGCCACAGTTTCGCCGTGCTGCAATACGACGGACGGCCCATCACGCCGATGGTGCGCGACACGCTCACGTTGCGACACATGGAGAGCTACGACATCGAGTTCGTGGCGGACAATCCTGGGACGTGGTTTTTCCACTGCCACAACGCGGAGCACATGGAAGGCGGACTCATCACGCTGGTCAAATATCAGTGAAACCATAAGATGAAGAACTGGTAGCAAGAAATCTGCTCGATGGAAGACGAAAAACAGAGGGAAGCTCACTCATTCACCCACTCCAATCTGCGGAGAGTCACTTCATGAATAAGAAACTATTAATTCCAGTTTTTATTATTGAGTGCCGTAGTGGTCGGCTATTTCTTGGGCGTGAGTAATACATCTACTAACACTCAGGCAGATACTTCGGCCAAGAAAACTGTTATGTCCCATACGCGATGAAGGGGTTCTAGTCATTCTGTAATACCCGGCGCTCAACATATCCATGCTGTTACCTACGACCCCGAAGGCAATCTACTTTTAGAACGCACGGCGGGTTATTCAAGAGTAACGATGGCGGCAAAGCCTGGCAAAAGGTTTCGGTGAAAGGAAGCGTCAATGCTGATGATTGGATGAGTCTTGTTGTTGACCCCGAAACCGGAAAATAATTTTTGCCGGAGGACATGATCTAGGTGTCATAAAAAAGTATTGATGGTGGTATTACATGGATGCGTTCTGATGATGGGATAAAGGGTACGGATATTCATGGTTTGACAATTGATCAACGTAAGTCCTGATTTACTTTTGCTTACTCTGTTGATAACGGTGTGTTCAAAAGTAAAGACGGTGGCGTTTCTTGGAAGCGTATGGATGATGGACCAGGGAATCCCGGGGTAAGATCGTTTGAATACATGGCAGTACAGACTTCGATGGACAAGTCTATGGGCTGGGATAATTGGGGTGTCCTCTTGGCGGGAACGGCTGACGGTGTTTTCCAATCTTTAGTTGTTTTTGCGGCTGGACAAAAACAACGGAAGTTTTTGACAACACAACAGTTTATACGCTCGCTACGCTTCATAAAGATTTAACTGTTATGTATGCTGGCACACAAGCTGGGGCTTGGAAAACAATTGACGCTGGGCAAAACTGGAAAAACTCGACGGTCTTAATGGTATCAAGATTACTACCATTGCCATCAATCCTGAAAATTCCAAAGAACTTACTGCTTCTAGTGAAGACGGCATAATCTATCGAAGTTCAAACGCTGGCGAAAGCTGGCAAAGAACTAATCCCGCATACAACTAGCAAGTGGCATGAGTGATGCTTCAAAATTCAGGCTAGTCAGTGAGTGGCTGGGCGAGTCTTTGCTAGAACCCGTTCTGTTTGAGGTGTTGGATCAAAAGTGTATGAAGCTGTTGACGGCTGGGTTGGAGAGGAATAGACTGCCGCGATGCGAGTACATTCTCATCGCTCCCCTTCGGTTCGCGCCTGCACACTCGTCGTGCTCTTCTTCGTGTTGAGCTTCAATGCCTATGCCTGCCTGATGCCGGTGAATATTGTCCCCACACACAGCGATGGACAACCGCTGTTCGACTCCAGATGAACAACCTGTCTCTCAGTACTGCGAGGCATTTAAGACGCTCGGAGTGCAGTCTGCCGATAAGCTCCACTTCAACAGTGACTGTCAGACGATCTGTTCCAAAGACGCCGCCTCGTTAGCGCTTCTTGTCATTCACACCTCACCCAGCAGCCGCTTGTCCGATCATCCCACAGTCGGTCCTCCCCAGGATCTCCTGCTCAAGATTTCTGTGCTTCGCATCTGATCTTCCCCGCCCATACCCTTGTAATCGCTCCTGTGCCATCACATGAGCCGTTCGACGCTCGGTCTCAGCGTCCGGCCTACCGTCTAGTCCTCTCAGGCCACGTACCACTGGAGCGCAGACAGGGCTTCGAACGTGTGGGAACACTGGGAGGTCATTGCTATGAAACGGAATAGACAACGTCAGTGTGTGATGGTCGCGTCAGTGCTGGTGATGTTCCTCAGCAGCGGATTGTCGCGGGCACAGGATACCGATTCTTTGCCGCGCAACAGGCTGGTGCTGCCGGAATTGATCCAAGAGGTCCTGGCTCGGAATCCCGAACTTATGGCGGCACGCAGGCAATGGGAAGCCGCCACAAATCGGATTACACAGGCGCTGTCATTGGATGACCCAATCCTGTCCGTCCAGTTGTGGAATTTTCCCCAGAACTTCAACGTCATGCAGACGCAGAACAATATCTTCGGTCTCGCGCAGAATCTTCCCTTTCCCGGCAAACTCGCGCTCAAAGGCAATGTGGCGAGTCGTTCGGCCGAGATGACCGAGCAGGCGGTCCGTGCGAAGGAACGGGAGTTGGTCGCCCGCCTCAAGCAGGCCTACTACGATCTGTTCCTCGCGCAGAAGGCGGTCCAGATTCATCATGAACAGGTGGAGTTGGTCAGACAGTTTGTGGAGATTGCGAACGCGAAGTTCCGTGCGGGCAAGGGAAGCCAGGCTGATGTCCTCAAGGCCCAAGTCGAGCTGTCCCTGCTGTTCCAACATCTTCCCGTCCTGGAACAGCGTCGGGAAACCGCCGAGGCGATGCTGAATACGCTGCTGGATCGGGATCCCGCATCACCCTTGGGCCTTGCGCAAGAACCCTCTCAACGGCCACTCGAAAATCCCATCGACGATCTGCACCGTCTCGCGCTGAACGACAGGCCGGAACTCAAGGCCGCCGAGCTGGATGTGCAGCGGAACGAGCAGTCTCACGCGCTAGCCCAGCGTCAGTACTACCCGGACTTCAACGTGGCGTTTCAGCGTTTCCAGAACTTTCATGCCGACAACGGATTCGGCGCCTATGTGGCGATGAGCATCCCGTTCGCGTTTTGGACCAAGCCGAAGTACGACGCAGGCGTGCAGGAGGCCGCGGCGGCGGTCGCGGTCGCGAGGGCGCAGCAACAGACCGTAGAAAACATGACTCGGTTTCAGATCAACGACCTCTTGGCCAAGCTCCGGGCGACTGACCAGATGGCCACGTTGTACCGCACCACCATCCTGCCACAGGCCGGGCAGAGCCTGGAAGCGGCGCAGGTCGGGTATCGTGCGGGCAAAGCAGGGTTTCTGGATCTGATTGACGCGCAGCGGGCCTGGCGAGGATTTCAGCTTGAGTATTTCACGGCCCTCGTGGACCGCCAGCATCGACTGGCTGAACTTGAGCAGGTCGTCGGCATCACTCTCGATCGGCAGAGCTAATGCAATCGTCGAGGAGGAGCACATGAACCAGCAGACATATAGGAAAAGTTTCGTGATTGGCGCCGTGGCGATTGGTGTGATCGCCGGAGTCGCCGTCGGCTTCTTCACCGCTCACAAGATGAAGGCCGACATGGCCGGCATGACCATGGGAACAGGGGTGTCTTGGCACCCCTGGACGGGCAGGTGAGATGGGAACAGGGGTCGTCTTGGCGGCCCCAGGGCAGGCGGGTGAAATGGGAGACATGAAACAGATGGATATGAAGGAGAAGCCCATGCAGGGCATGCCAGGGATGTCCGCAGCGCCGTCCGGGGCTGTGGTGATTCCAGCTGTGATGAGACAGTTGATCGGGGTCCGAAGCGCGCCAGCCGGCGTCGCGGTATTAGGGCAAGAGATTCGCGCGCTCGGCACGGTCGGCTACGACGAACGTGGCTTTACTCAGGTCACAGTGAAAACCTCCGGGTGGGTGCGAGAGGTCTTTGTCGATTCGATCGGTCGCCCCGTACGCAAAGGCGACCCCTCTTCACCCTCTACTCACCGGATCTCCTGGCCACGCAAGGCGAGTATCTCCTCGCCGTGAGAACGCAGGGTCAACTGGCAGCCAGTCCACTCGCTGAAGTCAAAGCCAACGCGGTTTCCCTCGTGGGCAGTGCACGGGAACGCCTTCGATTGTGGGATGTGACCGATGCGCAAATGGCCACGCTGAAACGTCGAGGTACAGCGGAGCCGGTGCTCACGGTCTATGCCCCGTCCTCCGGGACCGTCCTGAAGCGAGAGGCCGTGCCTGGAAAATATGTGGAACCAGGCACGACACTGTATGAGGTGGCGGATCTGTCCACGGTCTGGATCTCTGCCGACATCTATGAGTCCGAGGTCGCGGCGGTGACACTCAACCAGCCGGCTTCCGTCACGTTCGCCGCCTATCCAGGGGAAACGTTTCGGGGCACGGTCTCGTACGTCTACCCCACGCTGAATGCCGAAGCCCGCACCGTGCGGGTGCGGTTGGAATTGCCGAATCCAGGGCTGAAACTGAAGCCCGGCATGTACGGGAACGTGACCTTGCAGACGGATGCGGTCAACACCTTAGTCGTGCCCAAGGAAGCGGTGCTGGATACTGGGCTTCGGCAACTCGTGTTCCTGGATCGTGGCGAAGGAGCCTACATGCCGTATCCGGTCGAAGCTTGGCCGCAGGAGCCAGGATTCCGTGGAAGTGCTGGAAGGACTCAAAGAAGGGAGATCGGATCGTGACCTCGGCCAATTTCCTGTTGGACGCAGAGAGTAAGTTGGCCTCAACGTCGAGCATGCAGGCCATGATGGGCCGGATCGGTATGGGCGATTGGCAGATGCGTGGCGCGCACGAGGGCAAGATGGAAGGGATGGAAGGGATGGATATGGGAAAGGGAGCGCGGAAGGCATGCAAGGCATGCCGGGCATGCAGATGGGGGAGTCATCAAGGGCATGCAGGGTATGAAGGGATGGAAAACATGCCGGGCATGGAAATGGGGAGCAAGAAAGAGATGACAGGAGCTGAGACTCGTCAGATGAACGGACTCACGCTCTCCCTCACGACAGCGCCGGAACATCCCAAGGCCGGTGACGTGCTGCTCAAGCTCACGCTCACAGATCAGGCCGGCAAGCCCGTGAGCAATGCGCGAGTCGTGTTCGTCTATACGATGGCGATGCCGGGCATGACCGATACCAAGGTGATGGCTCGCCACACCAAAGACGGTCTCTACGAAGGTACGGTGCTGTTCGGCATGGGCGGCACCTGGGTGGTGACGGTCAACATGACAGTACCAGGGCGACCGCCCATTGCCGAAAAGTTTCAGTTCTCAGTCGCCGGGGAGGCCTGTAATCCATCATGCTCGCGCGACTCATTGAAGGAAGTGCCCGCAATCCGATTTTGGTCATCCTCTTGGTCTTGCTGTTGGCAGCCTGGGGCTTGTGGGCGGGATTTCAGGTCCCGCTGGATGCGATTCCGGACCTGTCCGATGTTCAGGTGACTATCTACACCGAGTGGGAGGGGCGCAGCCCCACGTTGATTGAAGACCAGATCACATATCCGATCGTCACGTCCCCGCTTGCCGGTCCGAAAGTCAAACGAGTGCGGGGGTTTCAGAATACGGGGTCTCCTATGTGTATGTGATCTTCGAAGACCGGACGGATTTGTACTGGGCAAGGAGTCGTGTGCTGGAATACATGCAGAAGCTGACCGGGAAGATTCCGGCCGGTGCCACGCCGACCTTGGGACCGGATGCCACAGGCGTCGGGTGGGTCTATCAGTATGCATTGGTCGATGAGTCCGGCGCACGATCTGGCGCAGCTTCGCAGCCTTCAGGATTGGTACCTGCGCTACCAGCTAGAAAGTGTGTCCGGCGTGGCAGAAGTGTCGGCAGTCGGCGGGTTCGTCAAACAGTATCAAATCGAAGTGGACCCGAACACGTTGGCTGCCTACCGGTTACCGATCAAGACGATCATCGAAGCGGTCCGGAACAGCAATGCGGAGGTGAGTGGCCGTGTCTTAGAGATGGCCGGTACGGAATACGTGATTCGAGGGAGAGGCTACCTGCGCTCGGTTGAGGATATTGAGCTGATCCCCGTCGGGACGGATGGTCGTGGCACGCCCATCTTGATCCGGGACATTGCCCATGTCCATATCGGACCGGACCAGCGTCGGGGCCTTGCCGAGTTGGACGGCAAGGGTCAGACGGTCGGAGGCATCGTGATCATGCGGGCCGGAGAGAACGCGCTCGCCGTGATCGAGCGGATCAAAGCAAGGCTGGGAGAGATCACGCCGGCTCTGCCGAAGGGCGTCCACATCGTTCCCACCTATGACCGGTCTGACCTCATTCATCGGGCCATCGCGGTACTCGCGCGAGAAACTCGTGGAGGAAAGCGTCATCGTCAGCCTGGTCGCGGTAGTCTTTCTATTTCACCTGCGCAGCGCTCTGGTGGCGATTCTCATCCTGCCTGTGGCCGTGCTGCTCGCCTTCATCCCGATGGCGTACTTGCATATCACGTCCAGCATCATGTCGCTCGGCGGGATTGCGATTGCCATCGGCGCGATGGTGGATGCGGCCATCGTCATGGTAGAGAACGCGCATAAGCGGTTGGAACAAGCACCGAATGCAGACCGGATCGAGACCATCATCGCGGCGGCCAAAGAAGTCGGCCGTCCCTTGTTCTTCTCGCTGCTGGTGATTGCCGTGTCGTTCCTGCCGATCTTCGCGCTGGAAGCGCAGGAGGGCGGCTGTTCACGCCGCTGGCCTACACCAAGACGTTTTCCATGCTGTTCGCCACCGCGCTTTCGGTGACCTTGGCTCCTGTACTGATGGTCCTCCTTATCCGAGGGCGCATCCGGGCGGAAACCAAGAATCCGTTGAACAGGCTGCTGATCGCGCTGTATCGGCCCATCCTCTCGGGCGCGTTGCGTGTCCGGTGGCTGACGCTCGGACTGGCGGTGGTGGTCGTGGGATTCACGGCGCCGATCTTTTCCCGCCTCGGCGCGGAATTCATGCCGCCGCTGAATGAGGGCACCATTCTCTACATGCCGACCACCGTCCCCGGCCTCTCGATTCCTGAATCGGCCAAGGTCTTGCAGGTCCAGGATCAATTGCTCATGACCTTTCCAGAAGTAGAACGAGTGTTCGGCAAGATGGGAAAGGCGCCGACGGCCACCGATCCGGCCTTTTGTCGGCATGGCCGAGATCACGGTCACCCTCAAACCGGAAGCGCAATGGCGGCCTGGCATGACCTGGGATCGGTTATTAGACGAGATGGATGCGAAGCTGCGCATTCCTGGATTTCCGAACATCTGGTGGATGCCGATTCAGACCCGTACTGAAATGATCACGACCGGTGTGCGCAGCCCAGTCGGCATCAAAGTCCTGGGGCCGGATCTGAAGACCATTGAGAAAATTGGCTTGGAGATCGAACAAGTCTTGGCAAACGTGCCAGGCACAAAAGCGCTTTTGCTGAACGGCTCAACGAGGGGTATTACCTGGACTTGATCATCAACCGGCGTGAAGCGGCCCGCTACGGCCTGATGGTGGGAGATGTACAAGCGGTGATCACCTCAGCCATCGGGGAGAAACCGTGACGACCACGGTCGAAGGGCGGGAGCGGTATCCAGTCAACGTCCGCTACAAGCGCGAACTGCGCGATGACCCTGACCGGCTCAAGAGGGTGCTGATCCCCACGCCGAGCGGGGCGCAGATTCCGCTCGGACAAATTGCAGATCTCGTCATCACGCAGGGGCCGCCGTCGATCGCGGATGAGGCGGGAGCGCTGGCCGGTCTGGTGTCGGTCGCGGTCAGTGGACGCGACCTGCGCGGCTATGTCGAGGATGCCCAGCGGGCGGTTCGTCAACGGATTACGCTTCCGGCCGGGTTACTCGTTGCAGTGGACGGGCCGGCAGTATGAGCATCTCGTCCGGGCCGAGGAGCGGCTCAAACTGGTGGTTCCCGTGACCCTCGGCTTGATCCTCCTATTGCTCTATCTGAATTTTCGCTCGCTGGTGAAATCTCTGATCGTGCTGATGTCCGTCCCCTTCGCCGCAATCGGGGCGATCTGGTATCTGTCCTATCTCGGCTACAACCTGAGCGTGGCGGTTTGGGTGGGGATCATCGCGCTCGTCGGTGTGTCGGCCGAGATCGGCGTCGTCATGCTCGTCTATCTCGACGAAGCCTATGAGCGGCGGGTACGCGAAGGTCGCATGACGACAGTTCACGACCTACGAGAAGCCATTCTGGAAGGCGCGGTCCAGCGGGTGCGGCCCGTGATGATGACGGTCGCCGCGATTATGGGCGGGTTGCTCCCCATTATGTGGACCACTGGCACGGGCGCCGACGTGATGAAACGGATTGCTGCGCCGATGATCGGCGGCATGGTCAGCTCGACCATCCTTGACGCTGATCGTCATTCCGGTCCTGTACTTTATCTGGAAGCGTCGGATTGGGAGTTCAGGCTCCTCGATCGACAGGACTTTCGCCAGACCCACGTCGTCCTAATCGGTGCCTTCCTAGTCAGCAGTCCGGCACGAAGGACGAAAAGACGAATCAAGGGGCGGCGCAAGGAGCCATGGATCGAGTTGGAAACGCCCATAATATAGCTCTGACTTCCCGATGTCCCCGATATAGTTTTCTATGCACATGGGTGAGGAGAAATGCGTGACAACAGTTTTACTTCCAGATAGTAAAGAGTATTGCTTCCCTGGACAGGCCCCTAGGTCGAGCGGGATACTGTTCCGCTCGACCTTGCTGCGACTACAGCGCAGAACTACTTGGCAGCGACGATCTCCGAGGAGTTCGATCTCGAACACTAACGTCGCGCCGGGCTTGATCAGGGAGGCAGGCCTTTGTCGCGATAGGCGAGACTCGATGGGCAGACCAACTTGCTCTTGCTGCCGACTTTCATCTGCTGCATCCCTTCCATCCAACACTTGCTCATTTCATTCAATCGGATTGTGGCCGGCTCGCCCTGCTTGGCGGAACGATCGAACACCGTCCCGTCGATCAGGGTTCCGAGATAGTGCATCTTCACCGTATCCATGACTTTCGGGGTCGCGCCGTTCCCCTTCCTTGATGGTCGTGATTATTGCGCCGGACTCGGTTTTCTTGGCGCCGGATTCTGCCGCGGCTTTCGCGAGGAACGCGGCCCCCACTTTCTTCTCCGCTTCTGCGACGACCGAGGCGCGGGCCTGTTGCAGTTCTGAAATCTTCAGGCCGAACGTCTGGAGGTCCACTTTGGGCCGTTTAAAGAACCCATCGGTGATGCCGGACTTCACCAGCTCAAATTCAGGCTCGCTCAAGGTGAAGTTTCCGAGCGATTGGTTGATGGCTAATCCCAAGGCATAGAGGGTTTTTTGTTCATCGGTCGTGGGTTCTGGGGCCGCAGCGAATGCCGCAGTGGTCCCGAGGCAGAGCACGGTCACGAAACAGGAGACAACGAAGCGCATGAGCGGTCCTTTCTTTGAGTGTGACTGCGACGGACCCGATATCACAAGGCCTGAAGCCGTGTACGTTATGCGATGTCGCGGATGGGGATCAAGACAATTATGTCCACAAGGGTGCGTCTCTCAGGAGAGTTCCCTTCATCGCGCTACCGGGCAAACTCTCCGTTGAATAGGTGACCAACGAGGTCGAGCGAAGCACTCCGCCGCTCGACCTTGTGAGGACTACAGTGCGGGACTACTTGGTCACGATCTCAAGGAGTTCGACCTCGAACACTAACGTTGCGCCGGGCTTGATCGTGGGGGCGCGCCTTTGTCGCCATAGGCGAGATTCGACGGACAGACCAATTTGCTCTTGCTGCCGACTTTCATCTGCTGTACCCTTCCGTCCAACACTTGATCACTTGATTCAATCCGAACGTGGCCGGCTCGCCCCGCTTGACGGAACTATCGAACACTGTTCCGTCGGTCAGGGTTCCGTGATAGTGCACCTTCACCGTATCCGTGACTTTCGGGGTCGCGCCGTTCCCTTCCTTGATGGTCGTGAGGATCGCGCCGGACTCGGTTTTCTTGGCGCCGGATTCTGCCGCGGCTTTCGCGAGGAACGCGGCCCCCGTTTTCTTCTCACCTTCTGCGACGACCGAGGCGCGGGCCTGTTGCAGTTGTTGAATCTTCGGGCCGAATGTCTGGAGGTCTACTTTGGGAGCTTTTTTGAAGACCCCATCGGTGATGCCGGACTTCACGAGATCAAGTTCAGACTCGCTCAGGCTGAAGGTGCCGAGCGATTGGCTGATGGCTAATCCCAAGGCATAGAGGGTTTTTTGTTCATCGGTCGTGGGCTCTGGGGCTGCAGCGAATGCCGCAGTGGTTCCAAGGCAGAGCACGGTCACCAAACAGGAGACAATCAAGCGCATGAGGTGTCCTTTCTTTATTCTTTATGTGTGACTACAACGGACTTGATATCACATGGCTTGAACTTGTGTAGGGTATGCGATATCGCGGTGGGGCTCAAGACAATTATGCCTAGCCACAGGGGAGCGGATCGGTGATTGCAGCAGAAGTGTTCATGAATAATGCGGGGTAAGACCTCGTTACCAACGGTGGCCACGGTGGCGTGGTCCATAGTAGCGTGGGCCGTAAACGTACGGGCGGTAATAATATGGCGGCCCGTAGATCCAAGGGCGACCCAAGTAGAGGCCGAGTCCCACAGGGGATAGGCGTAGAGGGGAGGGACCGCTCTGCACGACGGCGGGTGGTTGTGCCAGTTGACGTTGCAGATCGGCACTCGTGGATGCCTGACGATCGAGCTGATCTTTAAGTGATTGACGGCCTCTTGTTGGGCTTTGCAACTTTCCTTGAGTGTCGCGATCTGGTCGCGTTGCGACTCGGCGAAGGTCTCCAAACAACGGGTGTGGGCGTCGCCGGTATAACTCGAACATTCCCACAGTGTCTGCGACTCGCTCGCCTGGGCCGGCAGCCCGGCCAACACCGTCCCAATTCCGATCGCTCCGATGAGGAGCTGTGGCCACAGACCTGCTGTCTTCCGAGAGGGTTCCCGACGATGGAAGATGTGATCGTTCATAGGCATCCCTTTGGTAGCAACTAGTATTATCCTACCATGCGATTGCTCAAGGGAACAGGGGCGCGCTAGCAGGATGCTGAAAAGTCCACCAGCATCTATGGACTGTGGCGCGTGAGTTGCGGGACGTGGAGAAACGCGCGATCCGAGGTTCAAGTTCTGGGTTAGAAGTTCCAAAACCTCGAACTTCGGACCTCGAACTATCCCCGTCTCGCCTCGTCCCGCCTGTCACGCTCGGCTATCCTGCGGGAGTGCTTTCCTGTTGAGCCGCTCTGCCGTTGCGCCCTTGCAGAAGCCTCGCTAGAATCCGCCCACACGTATGTCTGAACTGCCTCCATGATTACTGGGATTCGTCATTCTCTATCTGCTCCTGTCGGTGGGGATCGGACTGGCTGCCTCCAAGCGGGTCCATACCACGAAGGATTTTGCGGTGGCTGGTCGCAGCCTGCCGCTACCGGTGGTCACGGCCACGGTATTCGCCACGTGGTTCGGCGCCGAGACCGTGTTCGGCATCTCCGCGACCTTCGTCAAGGAGGGGTTGCACGGAGTCGTGGCTGATCCGTTCGGCTCCAGCTTGTGCCTGATCCTCGCCGGGTTGTTCTTCGCCCGTCGCCTCTATCGCCTCAATCTATTGACCATCGGTGACTACTACCGGCTGCGGTACAACCGCACCGTGGAAGTGCTGTGCACGTTGTGCATTGTCGCGTCCTATCTCGGCTGGGTGGCCGCGCAGATCAAAGCGCTCGGCCTGGTTTTCAATGTGGTGACGGATGGTGCGGTGACCCAGCCCCTGGGCATGGTGATCGGTGCCGCGATCGTCCTGACCTACACGACGTTTGGCGGTATGTTCTCAGTGGCGATCCTTGACTTCGTCCAGATCACGATGATCATGGGCGGCATGCTCTACATCGGTTCCGTGATCAGCGGTCTCGCTGGCGGCGTCGGAGCGGTGCTCACGCACGCAGCTGCAGCCGACAAGCTGGATTTCTTCCCCGCGGCGAGTTTCAATGCCTGGATTCCTTTTATCGGAGCGTGGATGACGATGATGCTGGGCTCGATCCCGCAACAGGACGTATTCCAACGCATCACCTCGGCCAAGGACGAGCAGACTGCCGTGCGCGGTCGGTGCTGGGTGGCACGCTGTACTTTCTGTTCGCCTTCGTGCCGATGTTTCTGGCTTACTCGGCGACGCTGGTGGACCCGCAGATGTTCGGCGCGCTGCTGTACAAAGACCCACAGCTGGTGCTGCCGACGCTGATTCTGCTGCACACGCCGGTCTTCGCCCAAATCATTTTCTTCGGCGCCGTGCTCTCGGCCATCATGAGCTGTTCGAGTGCCACCGCTGCTGGCGCCGTCGGTGGCCTTCAGCGAGAACATCATCAAAGAAATTTTTCCGCATATGAGCGACCGCACGTTCCTCCGCACCATGCGCACGGTGCTGGTATGCTTCGCCGGCGTGGTGCTGGTGTTCGCGCTCAATTCGCAGGCGAGCATCTTCAAGATGGTGGAAAACGCCTACAAGGTGACGCTGGTGGCGGCCTTCGTTCCACTCTGTGCCGGGCTTTATTGGTCCCGAGCGACGACGCAAGGTGCCTTGTGTGCCTTCGTGGCTGGGCTGATGACCTGGATGGGGCTGGAACTGTTCGGTCCGTCCGATTCAGTCTGGCCTCCGCAACTGGTCGGGTTTCTCGTGGCGGCGACGGGGATGGTTGTCGGCTCACTTCTGCCTCAGAAGATCAGAACTCGTGAAGCGTAAAAATCGGTTGTTTGCTCTGGTTTGTTTGGTTTGTCTCGTTTATTTGCTTGAACTAGACTAACCAGATAAACCAGATAGACCGAGAGAAACCAGATCAACCCGGCTTGCCCATCTCGCTCTTCTCGTTCGTCCCGCTTGTCGGTTATGCTGTGGTGAGGATTCAGCATCGTGAATAGACCTGCCCGATGGGTGACATATGCGAGCATGGTCCTGGCAGGCCTTTGTCGCTGCGCTCGGCCTCGTCGTTGTGGTGTATGGCGCGTATTTGGCGACCTTTCTTGAACTGCCCAAGAGCGACGAGCATCCTCCGCTGCGTCTGTATAGTGGACCCTTCCTGCTGCAACCCGATCTCTCGATTGCGCACAGCCACCTTCTTGAGCGGCTGCAACGGTTGGGCTATCGACGAGTGACAGTGCCAGTGCAGTCTCCTGGCGACTATCAGCTGACCGAGGAGGCCTTGACAGTCTATCTCCATCCACAGCCGGAGGCGCACGTCGGCGCAACCATGGTGACATTGCCGTTGGATCAGGGGCGAGTGACGGATGTCCTGTCTCCCTTGAAGGTACACCGCTCTTTCCCATCTTTCTGGAACCGGAACTCCTGAGTGGTGTGCGCGGTGAGTCACGCCAAGTGCGCGAATGGATTCCGTTGGCGCAGATTCCTCCACGGATCATTGAGACGGTCCTGACTATCGAAGATCACCGGTTCTATTCCCATTTCGGCATCGACCCGGTTGCCGTAGGACGGGCGCTCTGGACCAATTTCACGAAGGGCGGTGTGGTGCAGGGCGGCAGCACGATCACGCAGCAGCTGGCGAAGAATTTGTTTTACTCGCCGCAGCGGACGATGGGACGTAAATTCAAGGAGGCCCTGGCGGCATTGGTGCTGGAAGTGAAGTATACGAAACAGAACATCCTAGAAAGCTATCTGAATGAAATCTATCTCGGGCAGGCGGGATTCGTCTCGATCTATGGGGTGAGCGAGGCAGCCCATCGCTATTTCGGCAAGACCCTTCAGAAATTGACGGTCGAAGAGATCGCGATGATCGCAGGCCTGATCAAGGGGCCCAATAGCTATGCCCCGACGAAACATCCTGAGCTGGCGAAGCAGCGGCGTGATGTCGTGTTGCGGCGGTTGCGGGAGACAGGTCTCCTGACGGAAGAGGCCTGGAATCGTTCCGTCCATGAACCGGTGCGCGCGACTCCGTCAGAAGACGTGCTGACCGATGCGCCCTACTTCGTCGATGCCGTGCTTCGGCAAGTGGAGGAGGCTGGCGTGGTCCCCTTGCCGGAGGGTTTGCGGATTGATAGCACGCTCGATCCGATGATCCAGCAGGCGGCCACCGAATCGCTGGAGAAGGGACTGGCCAAGTTAGAGGCTACGCATCCCCATCTCAAGGGTCCACTGGAACCGATGCAAGGGGCGGTGGTGGTGCTCGATCCCAAGACCGGGTCTGTACTGGCGTTGGTGGGAGGGCGGGACTACCGGCGGAGTCAATTCAACCGGGCGGTTCAGGCGCAGCGGCAACCGGGCTCTCTTCAAACCCTTCGTCTATCTTGCGGCGCTGGAAGCGGCTCGTGAGGGTCAAGCCGGCCAGTTGACCGCGGCGAGCTTGTTGGCGGACGAGCCGGTGACCTTTGAGTCGGAGACCGGTCCCTGGTCTCCGCAGAACTACGACAAACAATTCCACGGGTCTATCACCTTGCGGAGCGCGTTGGAACAGTCGCTCAATGTGCCGGCGGTGCAGGCGGCCAAGACCCTGGGGACCAGGCCGATTGTGCAACTGCTGCACCGTCTTGGCGTGACGAGTGCTATCGGTACTGATCTTTCGTCGGTGGCCTTGGGGAGTTCGTCGGTGTCGTTGATGGAGATCACGGCGGCGTATGGAGCGGTCGCCAACGGAGGGATCGCTGTCAAGCCGACTGCGGTGCGATCGACGACGGATCGACAGGGAGACATTGTTTGGAATAGCGTACCGGATCGGCAACAGGCGACCTCGCCTCAAGGGGCCTATGTGTTGACGTCTCTCCTCGAAGGCGTCATCCAGCGGGGCACTGCGAGCAAAGCCAAAGTTCTCGACTCCAAGGCACTGTGGCCGGGAAAACCGGCACAACCGACGGCTATCGCGACGCCTGGTTCGTGGGCTACACGTCCGACGTGGTGATCGGGGTCTGGGTAGGATTCGACGATGAACGAGCTCTCTGCGTCTCACGGGATCGCAGGCGGCCTTGCCGATTTGGATGGAACTCGCGCGCCGGGTAATCCCGCCCAATGTCCCCGCATTCGTGATGCCGCCCGGTGTGGTCACCCGCGACATCGATCCGAAGACCGGGCAGTTGGCCACGTTTCAGTGTCCCGAGCAGGTATCGGAGGTGTTCATCGAGGGCACGGAGCCCAGCGTCTATTGTGAGGTGCATGGAGGGGGCATATGGGAACGGCTCAGGCATACTTTCGGATTCTCCTAGGCCTCACTAAGAGGAATAGTGTAAGCTGGCGTCAACGATCGGGTGTGAAGGGGGAATGACGTATGAAAAGCAATAGCTTTGCTGGAGATGACAACATTACCCTCCTGGCCAAAGGAGTGGTGTTGAAAGGCGAGATCCACGTTGAAGGGACGGTACGGATCGATGGCCGTCTCGACGGCGAAATTCAGACCAAGGGGCAAGTCATCATTGGCGAGGATGGACTGGTGCAGGGAACGATTTCGGCCGGCACGGTGATCAGCAGCGGTCGCATCAAGGCGAAGGTGACGGCCATTGAGCGAGTTCAGTTGATGAAGACGGCGACGCTCATCGGAGAAGTCGTAACACCGGTGCTCATCATGGAAGAAGGTGCTAAGCTCCAAGGTATGACGGACATGGGGGTGACCGCCTGGGCCGACGAGCCTCCAAAGTTGTTGGGCAACGTCAGTGATCTCTCCGCACACCGGGCCAAGCAGGTCGAGGTGCTTGATAAAGAGTCCCGCGGCGAAGCGCACCGATAGGTCTGCCGGTTCTCTCCTGTTCTTATCGAATCGATGACGAAGCCGCAGATCTTCACCGCCGTGTTCTTTGTTCTCCTTCTGTTGCTCCTGTATCAGATCGCCCTGATGTTTCGGCCGTTTCTTTTCCCCGTCCTCTGGGCCGCACTCCTTGCCCATCTCACCTTTCCACTCCATGTACGGCTCACATCGTTCGTTCGTGGCCGGGGAGGTCGTTTCGGCCTCCTGTCTTACCCTCTTGGTTCTGGCTCTCGTGGTGATCCCGATTTCGATGATGGTGGTATTATCGGCACGTGACGCCAGTACTGCCGAACAGACCATTCGCGAGTGGATCTCGAGCGGGCACTCCATAAGCTTGCCGGAGCAATTGGGCACGTGGCCGGTAATCGGAGGACTCCTCCGGCGGGTCGGTGGCAGCGTGTTATTGACACCTGATTCCCTGGAACAGGGCTTCTCTCGGCCGCGACGTTCCTGACCCATTTCTTTCTCGATCAGGTCGGCGATCTGCTGAAGAACGCCTTTCTGCTGGTGATGGATTTCTTTCTCATGCTCTTTGCCCTGTTCTTTCTCTTCAAGGATGGGAAGCGATGGTTGGCGTCCCTTCAGGAAGTGATTCCACTGGAAGCGTCCCATAAGCAGCGGATCGTCGATCGCATAGATCAGACCATTCGTGCCGTGGTGAAGGGGATAGGCCTGACCGCGATCGTTCAAGGTCTCCTGGCAGGGCTGGCCTATGTGGTCCTCGGAATTCCTTTTCCCGTCGTACTGACGGCCGTGACGGTGATCCTTGCGCCGCTTCCTTCGGTGGGACCGCATTGGTGTGGGCGCCGGTAGGTGCTTTACTTCCTCCTGGTTGGTCCGCTTTGGAAAGCTCTGGCCATGTTGGGCTGGGGAATCGGCGTGGTGTCGATGATCGATCAGTTTCTTCGACCCTGGTTGATCGGACAGGCGGTCCAGATCCCCGTGCTCTTCCTCGTATTCAGCGTCCTCGGCGGGCTGGCACTCTACGGCCTCATCGGGCTCTTCGTCGGGCCGGTTCTGGTGAGTCTGTTGATGACCGCCATCCAGATTTACCGGGAGGAGTATCACAACGCTGAAACAGATACACCCGCGAGTCCCTGCCACACCGTCCTAGCCCGCATTATTCACGAACGCTTCTGCTGCAATCGCGGATGTGCCGCTCAAACAAGACGGGCGGGACAGGTGCGATCCGAAGTTCGAAGTTCAGAAAACCTCGAACTTCGGACCTCGAGCTCTCACCCGTCTCGCTCGTCCCGCTCTGTCTCGCGCGGCCATCGACATCCCTATTCCAGCGGAATGGTGATGGCGATCCCGCCCATCACATCGTTGAGCTTAAAGTCCCGTTTCGGGCTGAGCAGATGACCGTTGTGGCAGTCGATACAGGCCTGGTGAGACGGCGAGGTCGGGGATAGATCGCCTGAAAGTATTGTTTGCGCCCGCTGGTCACGATTCCGGTGACCGGCAGGTCGGGATTCTTCCGAAGAGACTCCAACGCGTTGCGCTCCAGGTCGCTCGCCGGAGCGTTGCGCCGGTAAATAGGCCAGAGACCGATCAGTCGATACCGGATCCCGCTTCCGTTCTCGGCCGCCAGCTTGCCCGAATGCTGGAGAAACTGGGCCGGCAACATGAGGGCGTTCTCCTGCTCCCAATGTTCGGACGCCGTGGTGACGCCTTTCGCCTGAGTCGATTGACGATGTCCGTCGTGTACAGCGTGCGATCGGCCTTGATGACGGCATAGATATAGGCCGCCACTTTCTCCGGTGGGATGCCGGAAGATCCAGGGCGTTCCTTTGCGGATAGGACGTAGGGCCCCACCAGAGCCCAGAGATTAGCAGGATGCTGAAAAAGACCGCCAGCTTTGTTCTCGCATCGCTCCCAGGAACCGTGAAACGTGAGGCGTGAAACGTGAAACGATGGTCAGCTGCGGAGTTGCGGCCTTGCATGGGATAAGGCGCGTCCTGGGACGAAGAGTCTGTATTGGCAGACTCAGGGCGGGCGGGTGAAATACCGCCAGGGTTGGGCGGGTGAGAAGTCTGGCCTTTTTGAGCATCCTGCTGGCTATTCTGGTCCCACCACGCGTGAGATCGCAGCGGCGTATTTTGTAATAATCGAGTTTTCCCGCGGCTTAGTCAGGACGATGAGGGCTGCGGCGTAGAGCGAGACGTTGACTCGGCGCATGAAGCCTCCTGTGTGGGCGGCAGAAGAGGAATCACCGGGAGGGTCACGATGCACGAGGTGCCGCTCCCCACCTGGCTCTCAATTCTGATGTCCCCTCCAAATTTCTTGATGATCCGGCGTGCGACGGTCAGGCCGAGTCCGGATCCTTCGCCCTGTCCCTTCGTGGTAAAGAATGGATCGAAAAGTTTTGTCAGATGCTGTTTCGGAATGCCGGGGCCTGAATCCGCGATCGTGGTCACCACGGGATGTATCGATCAGGGACGTCGAGAGACATAAGATACCTCGGCCTTTCATCGCCTGAATGGCATTCATCAACACGTTCGTGAACGCCTGTCTGAGTTGGTCGGGGAGGGCCAGCACACAGGTGTCTCCCGCGTACGTTCTCTGGATTGCGAGTCCTGAGGCATCCATGCTGCCCGTGAGTGTCGCGATAGCTTGATCGAGTTCCCGTTCGAGGTGAACCGGTTGCCGTTGGTCCGATGTCTCGCGAGTCGTGACGCCGGTGAAGTCTCGGATAATAGCGGCCATTCGACGACCATGCTGGACGATGTCGCGGGCATAGATTCTGGACGCGGTCGAGATTGGCTTCTTCTCCGATGGCTTCTCCCAGTCCGAGAATTCCGAAGAGCGGATTGTTCAACTCATGTCCGATTCCGGCGGTGAGGGTCCCAAGGCTGCCTGATTTCTCAGCCTGGATGAGCTGGTCTTGGAGGCGGCTGTCGTCAGTCGTGTCCCTGAAGACAAGGCCGATCCGGTCCTCTCCCTGGTTTCTCCCCGCCATGTGGAACCACTGATAGTGATACCGTCGGGGACCAATCTGAATCTCCTGTCGGTTGCTTGTTCCCGCCGTTCCCATCACGGGAGTCAACGGGTCACGGGCGGTGTTGACGACAGCGGCGTCCTCTGCTCCAGATGCTGTCGCGACATTTTCTCCGCTCCGCGCACGTCTGAATTCTTTTCGCAGATGCTCGTACAGCGGCATCGACGGGGAGTATATCGAACAAGGGGATTGATTTAGTCGAATCGAAGTATGGCCTGAAAGGAGTCGCGTCCGCCCCGGTTGATGTACTGCACCTGTTCGTCTTGATTGATCATGATGATTGGAGTTGGGACTGCATCCAGTATCTGGTCCGTCGAGTGAAGCAGGGACTCCACTTGTTGCGTTTTGATGGCCACTTGATCGGTCAGGCCTGCAAAGGCGGCCTCCAATTGGCGATTCATTCGATTGAGTTCGTCGGCCAAATCCTGGAGCTCATCGCCGGTCTGAATGTCGATGGGCTGCCGAAGCTCACCGCGCCCGATCAATTGTGCCGCTGCCTGTAATCGGCGCACCGGCATGACAATACGATTGGCCGCAAGGTAGCCGAGAGACGTCATCAATCCGACAGCGACGAGACTGAATACGGCCATCCAGGTGAGGAAGTGACGAATCGGGGCAAAGAGTTCGTCAGAGGCTTGCCACACGAAGGTGTGCCAGGAGCCTTTGTCCAGATCACTATTGGTGGCACGGCTGGTTTCCGGCACCGGGGCGAATCCGATAAGCGAGGTCGATTGTCCGCCGTGGCCATCGCTCGGCGCACTGACCCAGCCCGGCTGAAGAGGCGTGACGAGGGGAATGAGCTGTGCATCGGAGAGTCGGACGCCGGTCGGCAGAATGGGACAGCTCATGACGATGCCGCGATGATCGATCAGCATCACATGTCCGGTCTTGCCGAAGCGAATGGGAGAGATCGAGGGCGAGATCAACTCTTTGGCGTCGATCACGCGATGAAGCACGCCGACTGCGCCATATCGGATGCGATCCATAATGGGAAGCGAGATGCTGATGACATAGCTCTGGGCACGTTCTGTCGAAGTGCACATCTTCGATGAAGAGCTGGCCGACCCCGCGATGGGAGGCGCCTTTCCACCAGGCCGTTTCTTTATTGGCAAAGGGTGGCAGTCGTGGTCAACGCGGCAAACCAGGTTGCCCTCAATGTCGGTGATATACAGCATCTTGGTGGCAGACCGGACCACTTGCGGTATCAGTTGATCGGCTTCGCTCTTGGCTCCCGAGAGATATTCCTGAATGAGGCCGGCCATTTTGTTTCCCGTGATGGCCTGAACTGCCGCGGGGTCTTTGGCCTCCCAGCCTTCTTTGAGCCGGTCCACCGCCCGGCGACGCTCATCTTCCGTCATGCTCTAGCAGGGGCATCGCGCCGTTGCTCAAGTTCAAGGATAATCGAAGGGTCTGCCGCAATCCGTGCTGTCCGGCCGACTTCATCTGACATCAAGAGATCAACTTTTCGTGCAGTCTCCTCGGCAATGGCCTTGAAACTTTCGCCGTTGACGACCTGGATCTCGCGAGAACCTTGCCAAAAGGCGAGACCGAGACCCACCATGAGGGGAACCACTCCCACGAGCAACATGGACAGAATCAGTTTGGGTTGGAGCCCCCACCTCGTTTCAGAGCGAGACGTAGGACGTGCGGGATTCATGACAGACATCCTTGTCCGACCGGCTCTGACGTTGGGGAAGGTCAAGGTAAAGGTCGTTCCCTTATCGATCTGACTGTCGACAGCAATCATGCCGTGCATTTTGTTGACGATGGTTTTGACGTTATAGAGTCCCAGCCCCGTGCCTTTCCCGGGGCCTTCGTCGTGAAAAATGGCTCGAAAATCTCGGGGATTTGGTCCGGGGCGATGCCGCATCCCGTATCGGAGATTCGGACGTCGACCTGTCCGTCAAGGAGTGTGGTCTCGAGCGTCAGTGTGCCGCCAACGCGCTCCATGGCATGGACCGCATTGGTGATGAGGTTGACGAGGACGTGCAGTAACTCATCCGGATTGCCTTTTACGGCGGCGCCGGGCTGGTAATGTTTGATCATTTCAATATCGTGAAAACTTGATGCGTAGCGTGCGATTTTCAGCGCCTCGTCCAACTTTCCGTTTACAGACACCATCACATCCTCGTGGGGATGCGCGCCGTGAGTAGCGGGTAAGGTCTTGGCAGATGGCACTCGTCCGTTTGACGGCTTCAATAATGTCCCGAGCTTGTTCGTGGACGGCAGTCAGGTCGCGTTCCTCTGCGAGGTTTTCCGCCAGGCCCAAAATGAGTTGCAGGGGGTTGTTGATGTCATGCGCTACTCCCGCAGCAAATGAGCCGATTCCCGCAAGCTTTTCTGACTGGAGGAGTTCGGCTTCCAGCTTGGATTCATGCTGGACCAGCTCCCACAGCAGCCGGGAGGCTGATCCACTGAGGATGTCTGCGGTAGGAGGTTTGTGGACATGCAGATACGTCTCCATCTCCGGATCGCCCGTGACATCCATAATCAGGCTCACGCCATGGTTGCCGATCAGGTTTGGCACATTGGTAGTCACGGGAACCCGAAGCTCACGCGCGCGCTGCAGCCCTGGTGCAGTCAGGATCACGGTCTGCAATGCCGACGATCTCAATCGACGGGATTTGGTGCAGCAGATCTAACAGCGCGCGGCCGCCGCGACCTGCTCCGAGAATGGCGACCTTGGTTTGGTCGGACCTTTGCATCAGGCGGTCTCCGTGTGGCAAGGCGGTGCTCCTAACAGGCTTCGAAAACCTATTTCGGCACAGCAGAGCTTCGATCGTCTGCATATCAGGGACAAGAGGAGAACACCCCGCAGGATGCTCAAAAGGTCGTCCAGCAAGGCCGCAGCAAGCGAAGAGGCGATGCGTACTCTGTTCGATACGGGGAGCCTCTGAGCGAAGCGAGAACGCCGCTGGCGGACTTTTTCAGCATCCTGCTATTGCCGAGGAGAGTGAGGAGGGCATGCCTCTCTTCGGCGCAGAGGGGATGGAGGCTCGTTGTCATAGCTTTGCAAGCTCCCGCTGTTCTATGGCTCGCGCGACGGCTGATCTCAGTTTCTCTCCTTCAACCGGCTTGACGAGATAATCTACCACGCCCTGCCGTAGAAAGGATGTCGCCATATCGGCATCCGGGAATCCGGTCAGCACGATGAGCGGGACGCGAGGGTAGTTGCTCCGGAAGTAGGCGATGGCTTCGGCTCCATTGATTTTTGGCATACGAATGTCGCAGATGACGACGTCGAGGAGGAGCCGGTTTTCGCCAGAATTGATGACTTCGATCGCCTTCTCACCGTTTTTCCGCTTCAAGGACTTCGTAGCCGGCCTTCTGCAGAGTCATCTTCACGACTTTGCGAATATCGGGCTCGTCGTCTACCACGAGCACCCGTCCCTCGCAGGCCTCTCCACCGACGAAAAACCCAGACTTGAACTCATTCATGGCACCCTCCTTGGGTGATAGGTAGATGTTGTTGCATCATGATCTGCTCACGTGTTCTTGTCCGCCTGAAGCGCAATGCGCGTGCCAGCATGACCATACGAAAACGGTTCTGATTTCCTTGCAAAGTGGAGTCTTTATGGCCAGTGGCGTATGTAGGCGTGGTTGATAGCCACCATCATGTGCTGAAATCCACCACCAGCGCCAGAGGTCGTGGTGAGTAACGCGCGACGCGCGAGACATGCGAAAGGCGCGATCCGAAGTTCAAGTTCTGGGTTCGAAGTTCCGAAAACCTCGAACCTCGGACCTCGAACTCTCGCCTCGGCTCGCCTGTCCCGCCAGTCTCGCTCGGCTATCCTGCGTAGTTCTAGCGGGTCCGAATTGCCTTTGGGTCTGGCGCTGAGGTATTCTTATTGCCAGGAGATTGGAGAGGCCATGATTACGCCGGATGTTCTGACGGAATACCTGCGCCAGATGATGCCGGATGCCGCGGTCACGGTCTCGGATCGGACCGGCACGATGGATCATCTCAAAGTGGTGGTGATCTCGGCAGCCTTCGCAGGAAGAATCTGCTGGATCGGCATCGTCTGATCTATCAGGCGTTGGATGTCCCATTGAAAGATGGGCGGATTCATGCTCTCGAACTTACAGCCAAAACAACAGATGAGCTCAGCGATGAAACCAGTGTTCATCGATCCTCAATCGCGCTGCGCGCCTAGAGGCCGACCCATGGCAGATCCCATTCAAGAAGAAATTAACAAGGAAGTCGCCACGCACAAGATTTTGATCTACGGCAAGGGCACCAAACAGATGCCGATGTGTGGGTTCACGAAAGAGACGATGCAGTTTTTCGACAAGTACGGGTACCCGTATGAACTCATCGACGTCCTGTCTCAACCCACCAAGCGAGAGGCGCTCGTAAAAATGACCAACTGGCCGACCCTTCCCAAGGTGTTCATCGACGGGCAGTTTTACGGCGACACCGACATCCTCGATCCGATGGCAGCCAAAGGCGAGATAGAGCCGCTGCTGAGAAAAAGCATTCGGAAAATAGAATAGTCGAAGATCGGAGGCGGCTGTCATGTTTGTGCTCGCGCACCCCCTCACCTCAGAAGGTGATCGGTGCATGCGCGCAGTGAGAGCATGACAGCCGCCCTTCCTGTTTTTGTCACCTATCAGCGGCTTGGGAGGGAGGCGAGAGACCGGCCTGGCGCTCATCCCTGCTCACGGAACCCCACGATGAAGCGGTGGTCGTTCGACGTGCGCAGGGGAGTGACCAAGCCAGGCCTCCTCGAGACAAACCCAGTAGGAGTGCTGGGGTTGAAGTTGTATGCCAAAGGCGCCCCCGTAGAAGGTTCCGTGGCTCCGCCTCTCGCTCAGGTGGCCGCCTGACAAAAGTAGCGCGGCAGGGTGCGCTGAGCTGCTGAGAGCGAAATTCTGATTTCCCCGAACTTGCATCCGACATCAAATTACATGCTTCAAAGCCGCAGGGAATCTCAGGTGCCAAGTCAGGCAACGACTCCCTTTACGGAAGTTCTCCGTGCTTCAACTGTGGAGGCCGTGGGCGTGCAGAGCCCGGCGGGATCGGCTTCCTGGCGGGTCCGGCAGGGAGTGTTAGACGCACGAGATGCACCGTAAGACACATCAATAGGCCTGAGATTACCCCTGGCAGTTGTTGGGCTCCAAATGAGAATCGCGGCCCGTTCCTTTGCCAATAGCGACATGAAGCAGTCCATGCTTGATTTGCGGAAATGATTAGGACGTCGAATTATAGTTAGCCATCTGGAGTGACATGACCACCGCCTTCGCCTGAACGAGAGATGAAGTCCTGAAACGCTATCCGCACGACGGCGCAGTTCCCAGCGTCCGCCGTCACGCTCGGAGTTCGCGAGTTCATCGGCATGACGGAGTACCAGGTCCCTCAAGCACTTCCCGAGCCCGGCGGGAAGCCGTCCGGGTGGCTGGGCTGGAGCCACTTCCGACTCAACGTTTTCATCAACCCTGAGGTCTTCCTCACACTGGGGGGAGTTCGTTCGTGGCATCCGACATTCCTGTTATCGTTGTGATCACCCGCCAGCTGAGACGGCGTACCCCAGCCCCGCCTTGAGAGGCGTTAGGTCCGTGGTCTGCGATTCCGGCTCCAGTTCCGCGAATTCGCAGACGGCAAGCCTGAGGCTGACGTGAAGCTGTTCTTCCATCAAATGAGAACGCCCGGTCTCCTTTCAGGCATCCTCGCCAGTCGGTGCCGACTCAATCTGGTCCACGCCGTCTCTCCCGGAGGGCATTCAGCAACGCCAAAAACTGAGGACCGCCCTACTTACGGGAACCCGATCGACTCTTCCGGCTCCGTCATCAGCCAGTAAACGAGCAGGCGTGCCGTGTTCCTCTTCGGCATGGTCGCTCGGGAACTGGGGACAAGCGTTGAAGCTGTTCGCTTAGACCGGGTAAATTCTGATTGCGAGGCAGCCGCCGTTGAGAGGGGCAAGGGGTAGTGGTGCGAACCGAATTGAGTTGAGAGCCGGAATTTCCGAGACCACGGCCACCTCCGAACGTGGGTGCGCGGACATCATCGTGTGCTGGCGGATAACCGGCCTGGAGTGCCCACCACACCTAGAAGTTGTTGAACTCAGCGCGGTGATCCAAACGCTGTCGGCGTCTGGAAGAATGAGGAGACGAAGCATCAACGCGTTGCACCCAGACGCAGCCGCTACGCCGGCTGCGGGTGAAATTGAGGGGTAGGCAGCCACTGGTCGAGCGTCGTGTCCGCGTCGAAACGCGTTGTGACAAGGAGAGCGTATGAGCCAAATCCGCTTCTCGAGATCTCTCTCCTCGCTCTACGTGATCCTGGCGAAGACGCAAGATCCAGCTATCCAGTCATCCTGACGCTTCGCAAAATCACGGAAGCTCGCCGGCACGTCCTTTCCGGATCGCAACGCGGCGTCATTCCACCGACGTCGCCCTCCCCGGAGGCCAGATGGCGACTTTGCACTTCTTCACATTGAGACGATCAAGAACGCATCTTCACCAGTCGCCGATGCAGACCTGCGAGATCCAGGGTCTCTTCAAGCTCGCTGCAAAGAAGAAGCGAGTCTGATCCGCGCCTGAAACCTTTCAAGCAGCTTCCCGAATGGTCGAAGTGACCGGGTTCCTTCGCGTGTGGCCTGAACACCTGCGAGATAGCCGGAGAACCGCACCCTTCGAACTTCACCCCTGTTAACAATCGGCCCTCCGACAGACACCGCTCGATTTCACCGACCGGGTAGTGTGGCCAACCGGCGAAGATGAGGGTGGAGAAGGCGCGACCGATCGCTACGGTGCTAGCCGGGCCGGCCGGCTTGAGACTGGTGGCGAGACAAGCGCTCCGCTTTGGCCGCGACGCCATCCCACGGTATGAAACGAGAGAACTGCCATTCACGCCGATGGCTACTTCGTCGGCAGAAGCCCAAGTCTAAGGGGCTGTTCTGGCAGTTTCAGCTGTTCGCTTCGCCCCAGTCCTCGACGGCGATCCTCTGTTTGGCGCTCAAGGCCTCGCCGTCGCCAAAGGGTCGCCGCAATGACACCGGGGCGATACGGAGACAGGGTCTCGCTGGCCTCAACATTCCGGTGCTTCGCGGCGGCACCCGGCTTGGTTCCACGCAACTTGCTCCCGTGCTCTCTAAAAGAAGCTGGGCCACTGAGGGCTGCTGCCTAACAAGGTGCTGCACCCGGCACGGCTCCAGCGGCGCTCCACTCGTGGCGAGTTGCCCTCTGGCGTCGTACAAATATGGGGTCATTGCTTGACCATACACTCGATCATCGGCTCTGTCCAAAGCTGCAGGAAATACTGCAGCTGCAAGTCAAAGCCAATGACCGCGTAGCTGGTGGCACGACCTCGCTCGTCCATCTCTTCACGGAATTGTTAACTTGGTTCGATCCCCGATTGCGCGAGGCGAGAGTTGTGGTTTTGCGATTCGAATAGTCCTTCAAGCTCGCTTGTTTTTCCTCCTCGGAACGACACCCATGATTGGTTCTACTGCGCCCGTCGAGCGAGGCCCTTCTCAGGGCGCGCTCCGGGAGCAAGAACCAACATGGTACCGTTCCTCATCTTTGCTTCCGCGGCGGCCAATTCAGTTCGGCGTGCCGGCCGCAGTAGAAGCAGGAGAGGCGGTAGCGAGCTTTGCGCCGGGATTTGGCGCTGGACGTAAAGGTGATGGGGGTGTCGTCAAAGGGGCAAATGGGTTGCTCGTGAAGGAGATGCAGTTCGGCCATCATGGTGAATGAAGCGACGTCCCATGGTGGGGAAGGTCTGTTCTACTCCGGATTTGTTCCTTCACATGGCAGCGCTCACGCTGTGCTTCGTAGGTCTTGATGTGGGCGTTGTGCAGGGTGTGATCGGCGATATCCATCGCCCCGCCGCACAGGCTGGGCGCAGGTCAGGTGTTCGTGCTGTAAAGCTTTGACAAACCTGCCATGTGCTATCCGCTCTTGTTCTGACTTCATGGCATCTCCCAATACGCAACTGAACGGAAGCATAC
>ERZ1370068.5171-contig-4205_pt1 | contig 48483 bp, 66 predicted proteins | sample MGYA00561227_ERZ1370068 | MGnify/ENA primary metagenome ERZ1370068 (study PRJEB38410, sample SAMEA6850437) | metagenome | study: Metagenomic assessment of the ecological functions of the soil: analysis of the soil microbiota associated with the... | reverse complement strand
GCCCAATTATTCAACACCAACGGCAACAACACACACCACACACGGCAACACAACAAGGCTATACGCTTTTCTTCTTCCCTTCTTCCAGTTACGTATTGTTGTCACCGCCGGCGATCCGTCGCTTGCGGCGACGCTCGCGCGCTGCATCATCGCGCTGGCTGCGGCCGGCGCCGACGTCATCGAAGCTGGGCGTCCCGTTCTCCGACCCGATGGCCGACGGCCCGGTGATCCAGCGCGCGTCCGAGCGCGCGCTCGCGCACGGCGTCGGCCTCGCCGACGTGCTCGACGTCGTGCGGCGATTTCGCAGACGCAATCGCGACGACGCCGATCGTGCTGATGGGCTACGCCGAATCCGATCGAGGCGATGGGCGACGACGGCGTTCGCCGATCGCGCGCGCGGCGCCGGCGTCGACGGCGTGCTGGTCGTCGACTATCCGCCGGAGGAGGCCGCCGAGTTCGCGGCGCTGCTCGAGCGCGCGCGGCATCGCGCCGATCTTCCTGCTCGCGCCGACGACGCCCGAGTCGCGCATCGCGGCCGTGGCGCGGCTCGCGCGCGGCTACGTCTACTACGTGTCGCTCAAGGGCGTGACCGGCGCAGGCACACCTCGACACCGCCGATGTCGCGCGCAAGCTCGGCCGAGATCCGCCGCCACGTGTCGCCTGCCGGTCGGCGTCGGTTTCGGCATCTCGCGACGCGGCGAGCGCGCAGGCGATCGCCGCGCACGCCGACGCGATCGTCATCGGCAGCCGCATCATCCAGGAGATCGAAGCGGGGCCGCCGACGACGGCGCAGCCGCGCGCGCGGGCGCGTGGCTCGCCGGCATCCGCGCGCGCGCTGGACGCGATGGAGCGAAGACGCGCGGCATGATCGGCACGACGCACGGCCTATCGGGCGAATGACGATGAGCTGGCTGCAGAAGCTGCTGCCGCCGCGCATCAAGAGCTCGCCCGGCGTGCGCAAGACAGCGCGGTGCCCGAGGGCCTGTGGATCAAGTGCCCGTCGTGCGAGGCGGTGCTCTATCGCACCGACCTCGAGAAGAACCTGATGGTCTGCCCGAAGTGCGGCCATCACTCGCGAGTCGAGCGCGCGCGAGCGCATCGAGCAGCTGCTCGATCCCGAGGGCCGCTTCGAGATCGGCTCGGAGGTCGTGCCGGTCGACAGCCTCAAGTTCAAGGACCAGAAGAAATATCCGGAACGGCTCGCCAGCGGCGCTCGACGAGACCGGCGAGACCGACGCGCTGGTCGTGATGCAGGGCAGCGTCGAAGCGTGCCGCTCGGTGCTCGCCGGCGTTCGAGTTCGAGTTCATGGGCGGGTCGATGGGCTCGGTCGTCGGCGAGCGCTTCGTGCGCGGCGTGCGCGTCGCCTTCGAGAATCGACGTGCCGTTCGTCTGCGTCTCGGCGTCCGGCGGCGCGCGCATGCAGGAAGGCGTCAGTCTCGCTGCTCCAGATGGCGAAGACCACGGCGGTGCTGCAGGAGCTCACCAAGGCGCGCGCTGCCGTTCGTGTCGATCCTCACCGACCCGACGATGGGCGGCGTGTCGGCGTCGTTCGCGTTCGTCGCCGACCTCGTGATCGCCGAGCCGCGCGCGCTGATCGGCTTCGCCGGACCGCGCGTCATCGAGCAGACGGTGCGCGAGAAGCTGCCCGAAGGCTTCCAGCGCGCCGAGTTCCTGCTGGAGAAAGGCGCGATCGACATGATCGTCGACCGCCGGCAATTGCGCGACGAACTGGCGCGGACTGCTTGACGCATGCTGTGCCAGCCAACTCCGCGCCCGCGCTCTGACGCGCGGTTACGCACGGCTTGCGCCGCCGTGGTTCTGTCGTCGATGCCTGAAGCGTGACCTGACCGCCCGACGACGCTCGCGGGCTGGCTCGACTATCTCGAGACGCTGCATCCGAAGTCGATCGCGATGGGCCTCGATCGCATGCGCGGCCGTCGCGCGCGGCTCGCGACCTCGATCGCTGTCCGGTCGTCACGGTCACTGGCACCAATGGCAAGGGCTCGACCTGCGCGCATGCTGGAGGCGATGCTCGCGCGCCGCGCGGCTACCGCGTCGGTCTTTATTCGTCGCCGCATCTGATGCGGCTACAACGAGCGCGTGCGTATCGCCGGTCGACGAAGCCGACCGACGCGCGCGCTGATCGCAGCGCTCAACGCGGTCGAGGACGCGCGTACCACGGGCCGACGCCGCGACGCCGCTCACTTATTTCGAGTTCGGCACGCTCGCCGCGCTTGTGGCTGTTCGCGCGCGCGGCGCTCGACGCGCTCGTTCTGGAGGTCGGATCTGGGCGGCCGCCTCGACGCGGTCAACATCGTCGACGCCGACGTCGCCGTCGTCACCAGCGATCGATCGTCGATCATGTCAGACTATCTCGGTCCGACGCGCGAGGCACATCGGCCGCGAAAAGGCCGGCATCTTTCGCGCCGGCCGACCCGTCGTCTGCGGCGAACCGCGATGCCGCCGCAGTCGCTGATCGACCATGCGCGCGAGATCGGCGCGCCGCTGCTGCGCATGCGGCGTGCGATTTCGGATTCGTCGCCGAAGGCACGGCAGTGGCGATATCGCGGTCCCGGCGGCGAGCGCTTCGGACTGCCGATCCCGGCATTGCGCGGACGCCATCAGCTTGGGCAACGCCGCGATCGCGCTTGCCGTGCTCGATGTGCTGCGCGAGCGATTGCCTGTGTCGGCGCGGCGCGATCCGCGAGGCGCTGTTGCACGGTCGAGCTGGCCGGGGCGCTTCCAGGTGCTGCCCGGCCGGCCGACCGATCGTGCTCGACGTCGCGCACAATCCGCACGCGGCGCGCGTGCTGTCCGCGCGCGCTCGGCGCGATGGGATTCCATCCGGACGACGCATGCGGTGTTCGGCATGCTCGCCGACAAGGACATCCGCGGCGTGATCGATGCCGTGCAGGCGCGCGTCGATCGCTGGCATGTCGGCGGCGCTGCCCGGTCCGCGCGGCGCGATCGGCGGCGACGCCATCGTTTCGCAACTGCTCGCGGCCGGCGTGACCGACGCCGGCGATCCGTGCGTATCGACTCGATCGAAGCGGCATATCAGTGCGCTGCGCGGTGAGGCAGCGGCGAGGCTGATAGAATCGTCGTTTTCGGATCGTTCCTCACCGTCGCAGCGGCCGCTCGCCGCAAGCTGATCGCGCCGACACTCATCCGCCTCCAACAGGCGCCTCCATGGCTGAACCGGCCGACATCAACGTCGACGAACTGCGGCGCGCGCGCGCCGCCGCCTGGTGGGCGCGATCGTGCTGGCGTTGGCCGCCGCGGTGATCGTGCCGATGCTGCTCGAAAGCGAGCCCAAGCCGCTCGGCGAAGACGTCGCGGTGAAGATCCCACCGGTCGACGACGGCAAGTTCGTCAATCGCCTGTCGACGGTGCTGCGGAAACGGCGCCGACAACTCGAAGGGCGCGCGGAGGAAACCGGAGCCGCTCGCGATCGGCGCGCCGCCGAAGAAGTCCGTCGCCGATGCCGAAAAGGCGGTCGTCGCCCCCGCGGCGAAGGCCGCCGAAGTACGACACGACGGTCGCCCGCCGAACCGGCAACCGCGGACGCTGCCAGCGGCGGCCGCGAACGCCGTGCCCGCCGCACCGGTCGAAGCCGCTCCACCATCGCCGAAGAGCGACGCGGCGCCGACGGTGACCGAATCCGACTTGCCGCCTGCATCGGCGAAGCGTCGAGGTGCGCCAAGGGACGGCTTTGCGTCCAGCTGGCGGCGTTCTCCGACGACAAAGGCGCCAACGCGCTCGCCAACCGCTTGAGCGAAGGCCGGTTATCCGGCGTACACCGAGCCGCTCGAAGACGACGCCACGGCACGCTGTGGCGCGTGCGCGTCGGTCCCTATCCGTCGCGCGACATCGCGATCGGCGTCGCGCAACAAGCTGAAGGCCGAGGGCCAGAACGGAATCGTCGCGGCAGCCAAATAGCGCGACATGCTTGCCGCCACGGCACCCCATCCCCGTGGTAGGCTCGCCGCGCCCGATGACGCTGTTCGACCTGGCCGTCACCGGCGTGATCGTCGCTTTCCACGCTGTTCGCGTTCGCCCGCTGGCGTCATTCGCGAGTTGATCGCGCTGATCGCGTGGGTGGTGGGATTCGTCGGCGCGATCGCGTTCATGCCGCTGGTCGGAAGCTGGATTCCCGAATTCGGCGGCGCATCCGGTCGTTCGCTACGTGATCGCTTTCGCGGTGATCCTGATCGCTGCGCTCCTTCTTGGTGCGGTGATCGCGTGACCGCTCGCGCGGGCGATCCGCGCGGCCGGATCTGGGGTTTGTGGATCGCTTCCTAGGCTCCATATTCGGGTTGGCGCGGCGGCTTGCTCGTGGTTCTGGCGTTCGTGCTGGTCGCGGGCCTGACGACGCTGCCGCGCGCCGATTGGTGGCAGAATGCAGCGCTTGCGCCGCGCGCTCGTGGTCGCGGCGCTGGCGGTGCGACCGCTGGTTGCCCGTCGCGCTGGGCGGAGCGGCTCGATTACTCGCGAGACGGCCCGCGGCGCGCGTCCACGCAACAGAAGGCATAGCGGATATGTGCGGAATCGTCGGCGTCGTCGCGCACACGCCGGTCAACCAGCTGCTCTACGACGGCCTGCTGCTGCTGCAGCACCGCGGGCAGGACGCCGCGGGCATCGTCAACGTGCGACGGCCCGGTCTTCCACATGTACAAGGGGCCCGGGCTACGTCCGCGACGTGTTCCGCACGCGCAACATGCGCGACCTGATGGGCAACGCGGGCATCGGCCATTGCCGCTATCCGACCGCCGGCTCGGCGTATTCCGACCACGAGTCGCAGCCGTTCTACGTCAATTCGCCGTTCGGCGTCACGCTCGGCCACAACGGCAACCTGACCAACAGCGAGGCGCTGAAGCGCGAGCTGTTCCAACTCGATTTCCGCCACGTCAACACCAATTCCGACAGCGAAGTGCTGCTGAACGTGCTTGGCGCTCGAGCTCGAGCGCGCGGCGCAGCACCACCGGCTCGATCCCGACGCGATCTTCAAGGCGGTCGCCGGCGTGCACAAGCGCTGCCGCGGCGCGTACGCGGTGGTCGCGATGATCGCCGGCTACGGGATGCTCGCGTTTCGCGATCCCTTCGGCATCCGGCCGCTGATCATCGGCGACAACGAGGCGATGGGCGGCGCCGAGTACGTGGTCGCGTCGGAATCGGTCGCGCTCGAGCCGCTCGGCTTCTCGGTGCTGCGCGACGTCGCGCCCGGCGAGGCGATCTTCGTCGACCAGACCGGCGAGTTTCCACGCGCGGCAATGCGCCGACAATCCGTCGCTCAATCCCGTGCATCTTCGAGTACGTCTATCTCGCGCGGCCGGACTCGGTGCATCGACGGCGCGTCGGTGTACGAGATCGCGGCTCAGCATGGGCGCGCGAGCTTGGCCGACAAGATCCGACGGCATTCCCGAGGCGCACGACATCGACGTCGTGATCCCGATTCCCGATTCGAGCCGGCCCTCCGCGCTCGAGCTCGCCAACAGCATGGGGCTCAAGTATCGCGAAGGCTTCGTCAAGAACCGCTACATCGGCCGCACGTTCATCATGCCGGGGCAGGCGATGCGCAAGAAGAGCGTGCGCCAGAAGCTGAACCCGATCGGCATGGAGTTCAAGGACAAGGTCGTGCTGCTCGTCGACGATTCGATCGTCCGCGGCACGACGTCGCGCGAGATCGTGCAGATGGCGCGCGACGCCGGCGCGCGCAAAGTGTATTTCGCGTCGGCGAGCCCGCCGGTGCGCTATCCCGAACGTCTACGGCATCGACATGCCGAACCAGCGCGAGCTCGTCGCGACCGGCCGCAACGAGGCGGAGATCGCGCGCGAGATCGGCGCCGATCTGCTCGATCTACCAGGACCTCGGACGCGCTGAAAGCCGCGGTGCGCGCGCGTCAATCCGCGGCTCGCGCGAGTTCGAGGCGTCCTGCTTCGACGGCAAGTACATCACCGGCGACATCACCGCCGACTATCTGTCGCAGCTCGCCGTCGACCGCGACGAGGCGCGCGGCATGGACGAAGCGCGACCTGCTCGAGGAGGAAAAGGCCGAGGGCTAGGTGTGGCCACGGCGCTCGCCGCCGTCGCGAGATCGTGGTATAGTTGTGTCGCGCCGATTTGAGCTTCAGCTTGCGGGCGCCTAACAAATGCCGCTAAAGCGAGGTTCGCGTCAGCCTGGAGATACCGGGCGACGCACAAAACCCGTTTGGCGGAGAGCCCGACGGGTTTTTTGTTTGGCGGCGCGAGCAGCCGGCGAGGGGCCCCGCCCTCATCCTAACCCTTCTCCCGCTCGCGGGAGAAGGGAACAATCAGCTCCCCTCTCCGCTACGCCGAGAGGGGTCGGGGGTGGTGGGGGATCGACGGCGAGTGCGAGTCGACACCTCTGGCCGACACGCAACGCCGCGACTTTCGTAACCGACCAAGGAGGCCGAGGGGTGGCACCATGAACGACGCCAGCGCCAAACGCGGTTTCACCACGACAATCCTGCATTCCGATCGCGAGGTGCGATCGAGCACGGCGCGTTGCACAAGCCGCTGCACACGTCGGTCGCGTACGGGTATCAAGCGACGCGCACGATCTCGCCGCAGTGTTTCAGGGCCGCGCAAACCGGCTACGCGTACGGGCGCCAGGGCAACCCGACGTCCGCGGCGCTCGAGGCCAAGGTCAACGCGATGGAGCAGGGCGTCGGGACCGTTTGCTTCGCGACCGGCATGGCCGCGATCAGCGCGTCGATGCTCGCGTTACTGAAATCGGGCGATCACGTCGTCGCGAGCCACTTCTTGTTCGGCAACACGGATGAGCCTGCTCGGAACGTTGTCCGCGCACGGCACGCCGATCATCGTTCGTCGACGCGACCGACGCGCGCGAAGTCGAGAAAGCGATCACGCCGGCGACACGGCTCGTCTTCGTCGAGACGATCGCCAACCCGCGCACGCAGATCGCCGATCTCGGGCGGATCGGTGAAGCTGTGCAAGGAACGCGGCATCGATCTATGTCGTCGACAACACGATGACTTCGCCCTGGTTGTTCACGCCGAAGTCGGTTGGCGCGACGTTCGTCGATCAACGCGCTCACCAAGTACATCGGTGGCCACGGCAACGCGCTCGCCGGCAGCATCACCGACACGGGGCTCTTCGACTGGACGCGTTTTCCGAACATCGCTGGACAGCTACAAATCCGCGAAGCCGGCGCTCTGGGGTCTTCACGCAAATCCGCAAGAAAGGTCTGCGCGACTTGGGCGGAACGCTCGCCGCGGCGGAGGCGCATCTACGTCTGCCGTCGGCGCTGAAACGCTCGCGCTGCGGCTCGAGCGGCAATGCGAGAACGCGCAGGCGCTCGCCGAATTCCTGGCCGCACATCGGCGCGTGCATGCCGTCTACTATCCGGGGCTCGCGTCGCATCCGCAGCACGCGCTCGCGCGCGAGCTCTTTCGAGGCTACGGCGCACTGTTGTCGTTCGAGCTTGCCGGCGGCATCGACCCGTTCGCATTCCTCAATCGTCTTTCCGATCGTCGTGCTGTCGTCGAATCTCGGCGACAACCGCACGCTGGCGATTCCGGTCGCGCACACGATCTTCTGGGAAATGGGCGCGACACGGCGCGCGGAGATGGGCATCGCCGATTCGCTGATCCGCATTTCGGTCGGCATCGAGGATCGCGACGATCTGATCGCCGACTTCGCGCAGGCGCTCGCGTGACGGCCCGACGGGTCAGGTCCGTTTCGCCGCTGCAGCCGCAGAATCGCAGGCTCGCCAGCGCGCGGTCGAGCCACAAGGCGAACGGTATCCAGCCGACCCAACGGATGAGGTCGACGACCTCGTCGTCCCATTTCCAGCGGCCGATCGGATCGAACACAACGCCGGCGGCACTCTCGATCCATCCCCAGAGCGTCAACCAGACCGCGAGGAGCGCGAGCGCGGCGCCCTGGGCGCGATGCCGTGGCGAGAGCAACCGCCACATCGGGACTGCGATCAATCCGCCGATGATCACCGTGTAAAGCGCGACGCGCAGGAGCGGCGTGGCGTCGAGCCACCGTTGCAGCAGTGGCTCGCTCGCAATCATCTTCGCGGCCGTCCAGCCGAGCACGCCCGCACCTACCCAGAGGATCACCGGGAAGCGCGAGACCCATTTCAGCACCAGCGACGAGCCCCAGATCATGATCGGGATCGATATCGCGAGACCGAGGATCACGAGCAGCATCGATCCTTGCGCCGCGCCGCCGACGGCGAGCACGTTGTCGATGCCCATGACCGCATCGGCGACGATGATCGTCTGAATCGCGCCGCGCATCGACGTCTGCGTCGCGATGCTGTGCCCGCCGCCTCCGTCCTGCGTCAGCTTCCAGCCGATGTAGACGAGCGCTATGCCGCCGATCAGCAGGAAGGCCGGAACCTTGAGCAGCCACACGACGACCATCGTCAACAGCGCGCGGACGACGATCGCCCCGGCCGTGCCCCACAGGACGACGCGCCGCTGCATCTCGCGCGGCACGTTGCGCGCCGCCAAGCCGATGACGATCGCGTTGTCGCCGGCGAGCACGAGGTCGATCAGCACGATCGTCGCCAGCGCCGAAAACCATTCCGGCGCGAAAAGTTCAGCGGTCATGGTCACCCGGTTCGACCGGCGCGAGGAGCGGCGGTTCCGCACTCCGCGGATCAGCCGGCGATCGTTTGCGCGCGAATACCGTCGGCATCGACTTCGAGAAAGTGACCGTGGTCGTGCCAATCCGCCAGCACGATATCGCTCGCGCGTGTCGCCATCGACCGGATGCTCGTGCCGCGCCGGGCGATGCGTGTGGCCGTGGATCATGCGTCGCACGCCGTGGCGCGCGAAACGCTTCGACGACGGCGCTCCCGCTGACATCCATGATCGACTCGGCTTTGAGGGCGTTCGCGTCGCGGCTCCGGTGCCGCAAATACCAGGCGATGGCGCGGCGAACGAAATACGGCAGCGCAAGCAGGCGTCGCATGGCGCGCTAGCGCGCGGATCCGCGCGCGATACCGTTGATAGTCGACGTCGTCGATGCAAAGCTCGTCGCCATGCAAGAGCAGCGTGCGCGTCCCGCCGAGGTCGACGACGGTCTCGTCGGAAGGAGGCGCGCACCGGTCGCGCGGCCGAAGTCCTCGCCAAGCATGAAGTCGCGATTGCCGCGCGCGAAATACACCGGCACGCCGGCCGCCGTGATGCCGCGAATCGATTCGCCGACCGCGTGGGCGAACGGTTCCCGCAATTGGTCGTCGCCGAGCCACCAATCGAACAGGTCGCCCAGAATGTAGACAACCGAGGCGGCGCGCGCCGGTCCGCGCGCGAAGGCGTGAAACGCAGCAACGGCCGCCGGCCGCGCCGGCGACAAATGCAGATCGGACAACAGGAGCGCCGGCTTCATCGGCGGTCGCTCCGTCCCTTGGCGCAACGTCGTTACGCCGGCGCGACCTTGGCGCCGGTGATGATGACGTCCTCGCGCGGCACGTTCTGATGCATGCCGGAAGTGCCCGTAGGCACGCCCTGATCCGGTCGACGACGTCGGTGCCTTCGACGACGTTGCGCGAACACGCAGTAGCCGTAGCCTTGCTGCGCTCGGCGCCTTGTAGTCGAGAAAATCGTTGTCGGCGACGTTGATGAAGAACTGCGCGGTCGCCGAATGCGGCTCGGACGTCCGCGCCATCGCCACCGAGTAGCTGCGTGTTCTTGACGCCGTTCGTCGGCTTCGTTCGCGACCGGTCGCGCGCGTCGGCTTCTGCTTCATGCCCGGCTCGAATCCGCCGCCCTGGATCATGAAGCCGTCGATGACGCGATGGAAGACCGTGTTGTCGTAATGCCCGTCGCGAACGTACTGTAGGAAATTGGCGACCGTGGCCGGCGCATTCTCGGTGTCGAGCGCCGAGCGTGATGTCGCCGTGATTGGTATGCAAGACAACTGTGCTCCATAGGACCCCACGCTTGTGGCTCGCGCCGCTGCGCTGCCCCCGAGGGGGAGCAATTCGCACCTTGGGACGGCCCGGCGGTGCTCATCGCGCCGGGGGTGGACTTGTCGGTTGATCACGGCTTCGCGGCCTCGACGATGCGCGCCGCCTTGATCACGACGAGTTCGGTGGGCACGTCGCCTGGATTGAGCGGTGAACCCGGCGGCATCGCCTTCGCGCCCTTGGGCGCCTTGGCGATCTTGTCGACGACGTCCATTCCGTCGACCACCTTGCCGAACACCGTGTATCCGATGCCCGCGGGCATCGGGCGAGCGGAAGTTGAGCGACTTGATTGTCGTTGACGTTGATGAAGAACTGCGACGTCGCGGAATTCGGATCGGACGTGCGCGCCATCGGCGACCGTGCCGGCGGCATTCAGCAGACCCGCCTTGCTCGCTCATCTCGGCTTCGTTGACGATCGGCGGCTTGGTCGGCTTCTGCTTGAAATCGGTCGTGAAGCCGCCGCCCTGGATCATGAAACCGTCGATCACGCGATGGAATTGCGTGCCGTCGTAGTGCTTGGCCTTCGACGTAGTCGAGGAAGTTCGCGACGGTCTTCGGCGCGGCGTCCGGATAAAGCTCGAGCCGGATCTTTCCTGCGGTCGTGTCGAGGTCGACTTGCGGATTGGCGGCCCACGCGGGCGCGACCGGTGCAGCACGATTGGCCGCGGCGGCAGCGAGCAGATGTCGGAATCATGAATGGATTCCTCCTTGGAATACGGATCGCGGAACGAAGAATGCGGAAGGGGATTCTATGGCGATGCCGTGACGGCGTCACGGACGAGCTTGAGCTTGGCCGGCGCCGTCTTGTTCGCTCTTGTCGAGACCGGAGACCTCGGCTCGTACTGCTCGGCCGCAAGCTGCGCATAGACGTCGCCGAGGTTCTCGTGCGCGACGGCGTAATCGGGTCGCCACCTGACTGCCAGCAACGAGCTCGTCCCGCGCCTGCGCCAGCTCGCCCTTTTGCGCGTACAGCACCGCGAGATTGTTGTGCAGGCTCGGGCATTTCAGGAAAGTCGGTGATGAGCGCGCGGTACACGTCCAATCGCCGCATCAATCTCTTCTGGTCAGTGAGCGCGACGCCCTTCAGGAATCGCGCCTGCGGCTCGCGCGGTCGCGAGGCGGCGAGTCCGTCCAGCTTGACGATCGCCTCGTCGTATTTCTTTTGTGTCATCAGAGTCGCGCGCTTCGCTGCATCGAATTGCGCGTAGGCCTTGCGTGCCGCTTCCGATATTTCCTGCGTCTCGCTGGCGATCGCCGCTTGTGGCGCGTCGGCGGCGAACGCGGCTGAGGCCTGCGACGAATACGATGGCGGCTAAGAGAAAAGGAAGACGGCGGTGCATGCGATGGCAAGAAGAACGCTAGGTCGTAATCCGACGCGTTCACGACCGCGCATTCTAGCGCACTCGGCTGTTACGGCACGTCTGATTCGGCGTCAAGCGCTTGCGGAGCCGCGGCGGCAGTCGTGTCGATCAAGCGCCGGGCGATCGACAGCGACTGCGGCCGGTCCGGCAGCGCGTCGGCGAGGGAAACCAGCGGACATCGGCGATCTCGGTGCCGTCCGGGCGAAGCTCGCCGCCGGCGTAGCGCGCCGTGTACGCGATCATCAACGAATGCGGGAACGACCAGGACTGGCTCGCGAAGTACGTGATGTCGTCGACCTCGATGCCGACCTCCTCCTTCACCTCGCGCCGCACGCAGTCCTCGATCGTTTCGCCGGGCTCGACGAATCCCGCCAGCGCGCTGTACATCGCCTGCGGAAAGCGGTTCGCGCGCGCGAGCAAGAGCTCGCGGCCGCGCGTGACGAGCGCCATCATCGCCGGCGACACGCGGGGATAGGCAATGGTAGCCGCAGGCGGGACACTCACTTCGCCCGTTCATCGGCCCTGTCGCGCGTCGGTGGTGCCGCAGCGGCCGCAGAATCGGTGCGTGCGGTCCCATTCGGCGACCTGCGATGCGCGCGCGGCAATCGCGAGCAGCGGTTCGGGCAGCGCGGAAGAACAGCGCGCGGAGACCGGAGAATCGAAATCCGGCCGGCGGCGTGGCGTTGTTCGCCAAAATCATCGCGATGCAGCCGATGCCGGCAAGCTCGCCCAGGTAATGGCGAACGCCATCGACGCCGGCGGCATGCGTCTCGTCCTGCGTCGGTATCGTGGGCGCGTCCTCGGTCCCGCTGAGGAGGAGCTTCGCGTCGCTGAACGCGAACACGAATGTCGCGCCGGGCAACACGGCACGGCAGCGGCGTGCGACGAGATGAAATTGTCGGGAGTATGCAAGGGTATTGCCGGGCGCTCGCTCAGTGGCGTGTCGTGGATCCTCCATTATCGACGCGTTTGCGATGCGGCGGCGGCGTTACGACGGTGCGCGCTCGACGCGCGCGCTGCCGTTCCCGGCGCAGGCGCGCAAAGGTGAGCCCCACGGCCAGCACGCCGAGTGCGCCTGCGACGAGAACGATATCGGTGTCAAGGCGCTCGGCGACCCATCCCGCCAACGCGACGCCCGCCGATTGGCCGACGAAAAGACTCGCCGCGAACTGCGATACCGCCGTGCCGCGCTTTTCCGGCGCCATCTGCGTCGCATTGGTTTGCAGCGTGTTGCGCAACATGTAGAAGCCGGTTCCCATCAGCACGAGCGCGAGCGCGCGCGAGCGGCCAGGACCGTCGTCGCCGCAATTGCGATGAGCATCGCGGCAGATCAGCGCGCCGCCGCCGGCAGCGAGGCCCACCTCTCCGATCCGGCGAACCAGCATCGGCGCCAAAACGGCGGAAACCACGCCGCCCAGGCCGTACAGCATCACCAGCGTGCCGGCGATCGTCAACGAGATGCCGTAATGCCGGTGCAGATGCGTGGCGATGAACGCGAACGCGCCGAACATGAACGTGCCTTCGAGAAAGACGGCGAGCAGCACGACGCGGGCCCAGCGCTGGCGCCATACGTAGCGCGATGCCGGCGGCGAGATCGGAGAGCGACGCGCTCGCGTTGCGCGACGAGTCGAGCGGCGCGTCGGCGCAACAAATGGAACAGGATCGCGCTCGCGACGGCGAACCACGCCGCGAGGAATGCGAACGGGCGCGTGCGCGCCGAGATGCTCGGCGCCCAGGCCGCCCATCAGCGATCCGGCGGAGAAGCCCAGCATTTGCCCGATCAGGGAAGCGCGCGAGCACCGGCTGCCGGCGCTCGTACGGGCAACACGTCGCCGATCCACGCCATCGACAGCGGTATGACGGCGCGCTGCCGTGCCCGCCGCGAAGCGCGACAGCGTGAGCAGCGCGAAAGTCGGGCGCGAGCGCACACGCCAGCGCCGTCGCCGCCGACGCGGCGCACGCCCACGCGATGACGCGATACTTGCCGAAGCGATCGCCGATCGGTCCGAACACCATCTGCAGGATGCCGTAGGCGGCCGGTGAACGCGGTCGACGACGTTCGCCGCCGTCCCCAGCCCGACGCCGTAGGTGGTCGCCAGCACCGGCAGCATCGGATCGGTGACGCGCGCCGACGCGCTGCACGCCGAACGCCGCCAGCGACAGCGCGACGATCGCCAGCGTCGGAACCGGCCTCGGCGCCGCCGCGCTCAACGCGTCAGGCGAGCGAGAGCGGCAGCTTGCGTAGGCGCTTTCCGGTGGCGGCGGCGATGCGCGTTCGCGAGCGCCGGCGCGATCGGCGGGTACGCCGGGCTCGCCGACCCCGGTCGGGTTCTCGGTCGACGGCACGATGTGCACTTCGATCGCCGGCATCTCGTTGATCCGCAGCGACCTGATAGTCGTGGAAGTTCGACTGCTCGACGGCGCCGTCCTTCAGCGTGATCGCGCCGTAGAGCGCGGCCGACAGTCCGAAGCCGATGCCGCCTTCCATTTGCGCGCGAACGACGTCCGGATTGACCGCGAGTCCGCAGTTGACCGCGCAAACGACGCGATCGACGGTGAACTTGTTGTCCTTCGACCGTGACCTCGACGACTTGCGCGACGGCGGTGTTGAACGATCTCGTGCAACGCGACGCCGCGGCCGCGCTTCTCGCCGGCCTTTCCGCGGGGCAAGCGGCTGCCCCAGCCGGACTTGTCCGCGACGAGCTCGAGCGCCGACAAATGTGTTGGGCGCTTTCGCGAGCAGCGCCTGGCGAAATGTCGACCGGATCCTTGCCCGCGGCGGCGGCGAGCTCGTCGATGAACGTCTCGGTCGGAATACGCGGTGTGGCGTCGAGCCGACCGAACGCCACCACAGCACCGGCACGCCGACCTTCGGTGAATGCAGTTCGACGCGTAGGTGCGGGAATCGCATACGGCAGCGTTCACGGCGCCTTCGACGCTCGTCGCGTCAATGCCGTCTTTCACGAGGCATCGTTTCGAACGGCGTTCCCGGTCAGGATCGATTGGCCGACAATGCGGTGCTGCCATCCGACGATATTGCCGTTGGCATCGAGGCCGGCCTTCAGCGTGTGGTAGTACGCGGCCGGAAATAGCCCGCCTTCATATCGTCCTCGCGCGTCCACACGAGCTTCACCGGCATATTGCGCTCTGCCGGTGGCGGCCAGCCCATGGGCGATCGACGCCGCCTCGACGACGTAATCCGACGTCGAGCTCGCCCGGCGGCCAGAAGCTCCCGCCCGCGTACAGCTGGTTGATGAATACCTGCTCGGGCTTGAGACCCACGGTCTTCGCCACGGCGAGTTGATCGGCGTGTTTGGAACTGTTCGCCGTTCCAGACTTCGCACCGGTCCGCGTCCAGCTTCACCACGCAATTCATCGGTTCCATCGTCGCGTGCGCGAGATACGGAAATTCGAACGCGCCTTCCAGCGACTTGGCTGCGCCGGCGATCGCCTTCGCCGCATCGCCGTCATTGCGCGCGATCGCGCCCGGCGTTTCCGCGAGTCGCTTGTATTCGGCGAGGATGTCGGGCGACGAGCTCCTTGAACGCAGCGGCTCTCGTCCCACTCGATCTTGAGCGCGTCGCGGCCCTTCTTCGCCGCCCAGAAGCCGGTCGCCAATACCGCGACGCCGTTGGGGACTTCGATGACGAAGCGGACGCCCGGAATGGCTTGACGCCGGTGGCGTCGAAGCTCTTGACCTTGGCGCCGAACCTGGGCGGATGCGCAACAACCGCGGTGAGCATCCCGGGCAGCTTGACGTCCTGCGTGAAACAGCGCGGTACCGTTCGACTTCGCCTTGGCGTCGGTTCGCGGCACGTGCTTTCCGATGTAGACGAAGTCCTTGGCATCCTTGAGCTTCGGACTCTGCGGCACCGGCTTGCTTCGATGCGGCGTCGGCAAGCTCGCCGAACGTCGCCTTCTTGCCGCTCGCATGGGACACGACGCCGTTTTTCACTTGTATTGCGTCGGACGGCACCTTCCATCGTTCCGCCGCGGCGGCGACCAGCATCGCGCGCGCGGCCGCACCGGCCTGCCGGTATTGCTCGAACGAATTCGCCATCGCGGTCGAGCCGCCGGTACCCTGGGCGTCGAGGCCGAAATAGGCGCGCCAGATCGTGTTCCTGCAACGTTGGGCGTCGGCTGGCGCACCGACGACCTTGATCTGCGACCACGCGGCGTCGAGCTCTTCGGCGACGAGCGTCGGCAACCCGGTGTAGGTGCCTTGACCCAGTTCGACGTGCTTGACGAGCACGGTCACCGTGTTGTCGGGCGCGATTTGGAGGAAGGCGTTCGGCGCGAATTGCCCGGCAGCAGCGGCTGCCGCGGGCTTGCCGGGTCCGGACGTTTGCGCCGCTGCATCGAGGTCGAAGATGCCGAGCGTCAATGCCCGCGCCCGCGGCGCTGGTCACCTTGAGGAACGCGCGGCGCGTCATCGCGGCCTGCGTCGTCGAACCCGCATATTGGATACGTTTGAAGTTCATGGTCGTCTCTTTAACCGAGGCTCTTCGCGGCGTCCTTGATCGCGGCGCGGATGCGGACGTAAGTGGCGCAGCGGCAGACGTTGCCCGCCATCGCGGTGTCGATGTCCGCGTCGGACGGGTTGTTCTTCTTGCGAGCAGCGCGGTGGCCGACATGATCTGACCCGACTGGCAGTAGCCGCATTGCGGCACGTCGAGCTTTTGCCACGCGGCCTGCAGCGCCTGGCCTTCGCGTGATTTGAGCCCTTCGATTGTCGTGATGTCGGCGCCCTGCTTGATCGCGGAGAGCGGCGTTTGGCACGAACGCACCGGCTGCCCGTCCACGTGCACGGTGCACGCGCCGCACAGCGCCATTCCGCAGCCGAACTTGGTGCCGGTGAGATTGAGGCTGTCGCGCAGGATCCACAAGAGCGGCGTGTCGGACGCGACGTTCGGAGCTGATGTCCACGCGCTCCTTGTTGACGAACAGGATCGGCATTTTCTGCTCCGGAAGATAATGGCGTCGCGAATGCGGCGAAGCGACAATCTTAGGCGAACGCGGCGGCGCTCGCCAATGCGAAAGCGCGCCGCGGCATTCGGCCACGCCGAGAACAGGGACGAAAAGTTCGCGCAATCACAAGGACTTAGATCGGTGCGCGCGGTATAATCAACGTTTGCCTCGTTGTCATTCAAAGCGAAAATTCATGGAAGCCGAACAGCTGAACCTCCTCGCCAACAAGCTTGCCGGATCTGAACGATCGCGTGACGCAACTGCGGAGGTATCTTTGACTTCGACGTCAAGCACGAGCGATTGCTCGCCGTCGCGAAAGAACTCGAAGATCCCAAGATCTGGAACGATCCGCAGCGCGCGCAGGATTTGGGCAAGGAAAAGAAGCAGCTCGACGACGTCGTCGGCACGCTGACGCTCCTGTCGAGCGGATTGAGCGACAGCGGCGAGCTGTTCCAACCTGCGCACGCAGCGAAGACGACGATGCGACGCTTGCCGCTGTCGAGGCAGATGTCGGGAAGCTCGATGCCATGGTCGCCGACCTCGAGTTTCGCCGGATGTTCGCCAATCCGATGGACCCGGAAAAGTGCGTTCGTGGACATTCAGGCCGGCAGCGGCGGCACCGAAGCTCAAGACTGGGCGTCGATGCTGCTCCGCATGTACATCCGCTACTGCGAGCGCAGGGGATATCGGGTCGAGATTCTGGAAGAATCGCCGGGCGAAGTCGCCGGCATCAAGAGTGCGTCGATCAAGGTCGACGGCGACTACGCCTATGGTTACCTTCGCACCGAAACCGGCGTGCACCGGCTCGTTCGCAAGAGCCCGTTCGACTCCAACGCGCGCGGCGCACACGTCGTTTGCGAGCGTGTTTGTCTATCCCGAAGTCGACGATTCGATCGAAGTCGACATCAATCCCGCCGACCTTCGGATCGACACCTATCGCGCATCCGGTGCGGGCGGCCAGCACGTCAACAAGACTGACTCGGCGGTGCGGATCACGCACCTGCCGACGAATATCGTCGTGCAGTCGCCAGACCGATCGCTCGCAGCACCGCAACCGCGCCGAAGCGATGGCCATGCTCAAATCCAAGCTCTACGAGCTCGAGGTTCGCAAGCGCCAGGAGGAGCAGCAGAAGCTCGAGGACTCGAAGACCGACATCGGCTGGGGTCACCAGATCCGGTCGTACGTGCTCGACCAGTCGCGGATCAAGGATTTGCGGACCAACTACGAAGTGGGCAATACGCAGGCGGTCCTCGACGGCGGTCTCGAGGATTTCATCGCGGCGAGCTTGAAGCAGGGAGTGTGACGATGCGCGACAACAAGAACGCTGCCGCGCCGCGCGGCCGCCGACGAGAATCAGATCATCGCCGAGCGCCGCGGCAAGCTCGGCGGCGCTTCGCGCGGGCGGCCAGCGCCTACCCGAACGACTTTCGCCGTGACGCGCTCGCCGGCGATCTTCATGCGCAACATGACGACGAAGTCGAACGAGGAGCTCGAGCCACTGCACGTCAAGGTTGCTGTCGCCGGCCGCATGGTGCTGAAGCGGGTCGATGGGCAAGGCGTGCTTCGCGACGCTGCAGGACATGTCCGGCCGCGTCCAGCTCTACGTGACGATGGACGGCGTGGGCGCCGACACGCTCGAACAGTTCAAGCATTGGGACCTGGGCGACATCGTCGGCGCGACCGGCCCGCTTTTCAAGACGAAGACTGGCGAGCTGTCGGTGAGGTGCGACGCGATCCGGCTGCTCGCGAAAGCACTTCGTCCGTTGCCGGAGAAATTCCACGGCCTTTCCGATCAGGAGCAGACGTATCGTCAGCGTTACGTCGACTTGATCACCAATCCGGCGTCGCGCGACACCTTCGTCAAACGCTCGCAGATCGTGCAGGCCATCCGCGAGTTCTTCGTCGCGCGCGGCTACCTCGAAGTCGAGACGCCGATGATGCACTCGATACCGGGCGGCGCGGCGGCGCGCCCGTTCGCGACGCATCACAACGCGCTCGACATGACGCTGTTCCTGCGCATCGCGCCGGAGCTCTACCTCAAGCGGCTCGTCGTCGGCGGACTGGAAAAGGTATTCGAGATCAACCGCAACTTCCGCAACGAGGGCATGTCCACGCGGCACAACCCCGAGTTCACGATGCTCGAGTTCTACGAGGCGTATCGCGACTACCGCTACCTGATGGATCTGACCGAAGAGCTCGTTCGGTCGGTCGCGGAAGCGCGTGCTCGGCACGACATCGATCGCCTATCAGGGGCAGGCGATCGATCTCGGGCGCGCAGTTCGACCGTCTGACGATGGCCGAGGCGATCCATCGCTATCACCCGCAGTATCCGCTGCACGAGCTTGCGAAGCGCGAGTATCTCAAGGTAGCGCTTGCCGCCGTTCGATGCCGAAGTGTTCGACACCGACGGCGTCGGCTTGTTGCAGCTCAAACTGTTCGAGGCGACGACCGAGGACAAGCTGGTCCAGCCGACGTTCATCGTCGAGTATCCGACCGACATCTCGCCGCTCGCGCGCGCCAGCGACGCAGATCCGGCCGTCACCGACCGCTTCGAGCTGTTCGTCGCCGGGCGCGAGATCGCGAACGGTTTTTCCGAGCTGAACGATCCGGAGGATCAGGCGGCGCGATTCGCGGCGCAGGCGAAGGCGAAAGAGGCGGGCGACGAAGAAGCGATGTACTACGACGCCGACTATGTGCGGGCGCTGGAATACGGCCTGCCGCCGACCGCGGGCGAGGGCATCGGCATCGACCGCCTCGTCATGCTGCTGACCGACGCGGCGTCGATTCGCGACGTGATCCTGTTTCCGCAGCTCAAGCCGGAGACTTAATCACCGGGTATCTTGCGGTATACCTCCCCAGGGTATAGAGTTCTCAATGGACACCTCGCTCGCCCCGCGGCGTACCGCGGGTGCCATTCCTGTCGCACCGGCACGCGCTCAAGTCGACCTGGCACTCGAAGGCATGACCTGCGCCGCGTGCGCGGCGAGAATCGAAAGGTCCTGAACCGCGTCCCGAGCGCACAAGCGGCCGTCAACTTCGCCACCGAGTCGGCGACCGTGAGCTTCGACGCCGCACAGAGCGAGCCTTGGGATCTGATCGCTGCTGTCGAAGCGCGCGGGCTATGGCGCGCGGCGTCAAGCCGCAGGACGCCGAAAGCGAGCGACGCGAGGACGAAGCGCGCGAAAGACCGCTGCATTGCGCGGCCTGACGCGCGAATTCTGGATCGCCGCGGCGCTGACGGTGCCTTTGCTTGCACAGATGTTGCCGATGCTATCGCAAGGAACGATCGCACGCCAGCGCGCACATGTCGACATGGTTGCCGCGCTGGCTGCAGTTCGCGCTGGCCACCCCCGTCCAACTCTGGGCCGGTCGGCGCTTTTATGTCGGTGCCTGGCATGCACTGCGCGGCGGCGGCGCCAGCATGGACGTGCTCGATCGTGCTGGGAACGACGATCGCGTGGGCGTGGAGCGCCGCGGTGATGCTGACTCGGACTCGCGCACTATCACGTGTACTTCGAGAGCGTCCGCCGCCGGTCATCACGTTGGTGCTATTGGGCCGGTTGCTCGAGGCTCGCGCCAAAGCGGGAACGTCGGCCGCGATGACCGAGCCTCTTGAAATTACAGCCGCGCGTTGCGCATGTCGAGCGCGGCGGCAGGATTGATCGAAGTGCCGCTCGCCGATTTGCACGCCGGAGAAAGCTTCGTCGTGCGCGCCGGCGACGCCGTTCCGGTTGACTGCGTCGTCACCGACGGGACCTCGACAGTCGACGAAGTATGCTGACCGGCGAAAGCCGTCCCGTCGACAAGACGGCGGTGGCGTCGACGTCTTCGCCGGAACAGTCAATCAGGAGGACTGCTGCGGTGTGTCGCCACCGGCGTCGGCGAATCGGACACTGCTCGCGGGCATCGTCCGGCTGGTGCGCGACGCGCAAGGCTCGAAGGCGCCGATCGCGCGGCTCGCCGATCGGGTCTCGGGCATTTTCGTGCCGATCGTCGTCGGTATCGCGCTGCTGACTTTCTTCGCGACACTGGTGGTTTTCAGGCGACACGATCGGCGCGCTCGTCAACACCGTCGCAGTGCTCGTGATCGCGTGCCCCTGCGCGCTCGGCCTCGCCACTCCCACGGCGATCATCGTTGGAACGGGACGCGGCGCGCAGATCGGGTGTCGTCATCCGCAACGCCGCGGCGCTCGAACGAGGCGGGACGTCTCGCGACGCTCGTCGTCGACAAGACGGGTACGCTGACCGAAGGCAAGCCGGCGGTCGTCGCGATCGTCGCGCACGGCGAACACGTCGCGCGCCGATGTGCTCACCGTCGCCGCGGCGCTCGAGCAGGCCTCGACGCATCCCCTCGCGGAAGCGATCGTCAGCAGCGGCGCGCGAATCGAAGCATCGACATTCCCGCGCGTCGCCGATTATGCGGCGGTGCCCGGCAAGGGTGCGCGCGGCGCATCGGTGACCGGTCAGCGCAGTCGGATCGCTTGCGTTCCCGGCCGGTCGAAGGCATCGTCATTCCACCGGACATCGACGCCTTCGCATAACGCGATGTCGGGCGCAGCGATCGTCGGCGTCGCGACGTGATGGCGCGATTGCTGGGGATCATCGCGCTCGCCGATCGCGTGTCGCGAGACGACGCCGGCCGCGATCGGCCGCCTGCGCGCGGAAGGGATTCGCGTTGTGCATGATCACCGGCGACAACGCGGCGACAGCCGACGCGGTCGCGCAGTGCCGCCGGCATCGACGAGGTTTCGCGCGGACGTATTGCCGGCGGACAAGGCGGCCGCCGTGTCGTGCATTTCGCGCCGAAGGAAGCGTCACGGGCATGGTCGGTGACGGTGTCAACGATGCACCGGCGCTGGCCGCGGCCGACGTGAGCTTCGCGATCGGCGCCGGGTCGGCGTGCGGCGATCGAGGCCGCCGATATCACGCGTGATCCGGAACGATCTCAACGCGGTCGTCGACGCGATCCTGCTGTCGCGCGCGACGCTCTCGAAGATCCGCCAGAACCTGTTTTTCGCGTTCGCCTATAACGTGTTTAGGCATTCCGCTGGCGGCGTTGCGGGCTGCTGAATCCGGTGATGGCCGGCGCGGCGATGGCGGCGAGCTCGCTGTCCGTCGTGGGCAATGCGCTGTTGCTCAAGCGCTGGCGTCCGCGGCGGTGACTTCGTTTTATCGAAAGGAGAACGACGATGGAAACGATCACGACTGAAAGTCGAGCGGAATGACGTGCGGCGGATGCGTGGCGAGTGTGACGCGCGTGCTGAAAGCGACGCCGGGCGTGACCGACGTCGCGTCGTCCGGCTCGACGGGGCAGCGCAACCGTCACCTACGATCCGGCGCGCACCGGCGCTGCCTGCGCTCAAGTCGGCGATCGAGAATGCCGGGTATGACGTCGCCGCCTAGCGCGGCTGCGCGCCCGCGGAAGACGCCCGCGCACCCGCGCGATCGCCCGTGACGCTGCGGAAAGCGCGGCGCTCGCGCGGCGCTGACTCGCGAGTCGAGGGACAGGTTCGCGGCATCGGCAAGATGCTCGACGACGATCGCTATTGCGTCGACATCCTCACGCAAGTCGCGCGCCGTGCAATCGGCGCTCGACGCGCTGGCGCGGCAGTTGCTCGAGCATCATCTGCACGGCTGCGTGCAGCATGCGGTGCAGCTCGGGCGATGGCGATCGCGCGATCGCCGAGGCGCTCGCGGTCATCCGCAAATTCGGCCGCTGTTGACTCTCACCCCAACCCTCAGAGGGCCCGATGCAGCGCGAAGGCGGTGAGGGTCATTCGCCGCGTTGCGCTCGATCCACTGCGCGAAGGCTTGCAGGAATTTCTGCAGGAACTCGCGCGTCGAATCGTTGACGAGCATGCCGCTGTCGTCGAACAGCTTGGCGGCGCCTTGCCGATGTAGGCCTCGGGCTGTTGCAGTCGCGGGCATGTCGAGGAACACGAGCGACTGGCGCAAGCGATGGTTGGCGCCGAATGCGCCGATCGCCCCGGCGACACGCTGATGACCGCCGGCGGCTTGCCGGCTCCACGAGCTCTTGCCAGTAGGGCGCGCGATGCCGACGTCGATCGCGTTCTTCAGCACGCCGGGCACGGACCGGTTGTATTCCGGCGTGACGAACAGCACGGCGTCGGACGACTCGAGACGCTGCTTGAATTCGCGCACGACCGCCGGCGGATCGGTTTCGTAATCCGGCGTTGTAAAGCGGCAGATGGCCGATCTCGAGGATCTCGAGCTTGAGCGGCGCGGGCGCCATCGCGATCAGCGACTTGGCCATCTTGCGATTGAGCGATTCTTTGCGAAGGCTGCCGACGATGACGGCGACGTTGCGGAGTGGCGGGCATGGATTTCCCTGCGGCGCTGGCGTTGACGGAAGAGGCGTACGCGTGTGTGACGAGCGCCGATATTATAAATTCAGCGGATCGCCTCGGCTCGTATTTTTGCCCGGGAGCTCGGTCGCGATGGCATCAATCGCGGCCACTCGGGGTGTGGCGCAGCCCGGTAGCGCGCTTGCTTTGGGAGCAAGATGTCGGAGAGTTCAAATCCTCTCACCCCGACCAACGCCAAGAAATGCTTGCCCGCCGCTCTGCGATTCGGAGAGGGCATCTGCGCGGTCCTGGCGACTGCAATTAAAAACTCAAGGTGGATCCCAAATGATTCGTTCCAAGAATACGTCCTGGCTTGCTGCCGGAATCGTCGCGTTAGTGGGGTCGATGGCGGGCTTTGCGCAGGCAGCCTCGCGCGTGCGGATGAGGCCGCCATCCGCGCACAAACCACAGAGCTGGGTCAAAGCGTATAACGGCGGCGACGCGAAGGCGGTCGCCGCGCTGTATGCCGAAGACGCGCTGCTGCTTCCGCCGGGCGCGCCTGGCGTGAGAGGCCGGGCGGCGATTCTGGAATTTTTCACCAAGGACATCGCTGGCTCAAAGGCCGCCGGGGCAGTCTTTGCCATTGCATCCCAAAACCGATGTCGGTGTCTCGGGCAGCATGGGTTGGGAATCAGGCACGTACAAGGTGACGGTGAAGGGCGCCGTCGTCGAGACCGGCAAGTATCTCTCGGTCTCTCGCAAGAAGGATGGAAAGTGGCTCTACATCCGCGATACCTGGAATGCGGATGCGCCCTCCGCTCCTCCTGCTGCACCGCCGACCGCGCCAAGCTGCCGCCAGCAGCAAAGAAACTAGGCCGCGATTTTCAGCGGATCAGCGGGCCGCGTCGTCGCATCGAGCGGGAGTCCGCGAAGGTATGCACACGATACTTGGGGCCGGCGGCGCCGTCGGGAACGAGCTCGTCAAGGAACTTGCAAGCCGGCGACGACCGGTCCGCGTGGTCGGACGCGATCCCAAGTTGATCGAGGGTGCGGCCGAAGCCGTTGCCGCGGATCTCTCAATCTGCAGCAAACCTTGGACGCCGTTTCGGGATCGGCCGTCGTGTATTTGCTGGTGGATTGAAGTACGACATAAAGGTCTGGCGGGACCTTTGGCCGCGCATCATGCGCAATGCGATCGGAGGCGTGCAAACGGGCGAAGGCGAAGCTGGTCTTCTTCGACAACGTCTACATGTACCGGCAGGGTGGGCGGGTACATGACGGAAGAGACAGCATTCAATCCGTGCAGCAAAAGGGAGAAATCCGCGCGCAGATCGCGACGGCCCTCTCGACGAAGTCAAGGCGGGAAACTTGCATGCGCTTGTTGCGCGTTCCGCCGATTTTTACGGACCCCGTGTCGCGACCGGCGTTCCGAACATCCTGGTCTTCGACAAGCTGGCGCAAGGGGCGACTGCGTCGTGGCTCGTAAACGATTCGGTACCGCATTCACGTTCACCTTCACCCCGGATGCGGCCAGGGTCTCATGCGTTCTTGCAGACGCGGAGAACGCTTGGAACCAGACCTGCAGCATGTCCCGACCGCACCCGATCCGCTGACCGGAAAGGCGTTCGTCCAACTGGTGGCGAAAGCGTTGGGCGTTGCGCCGAAATACCGCGTTCTGGGCCGACCACTCGTCAAAGATCGCCGGCTGGTTCGATGCGGACATCCGCGAATCCTACGAGATGTTGTATCAGAGCGAGTCCGAGTATCTATTCGACTCGAGCAAGTTCACGCGGGCATTCGCCTTCACGCCCACGTCGTACGTCGAGGGCATCCGGTGACGGCGGCCGCGTGCAAATCGCCGGCCCCATAGGATGGGCGCGAGCGCTTGATCGCGTTTCTTCGCGGGAACAACGTCGGAGGGAACAACGTTCTGTCGATGAGGAAATTGTCCGAATTGATCGAGACGGCAGGTGCACCGACGCCGCCGAGACGCCGAAGCACCTGAACATCGCGTCTCTGAACGCGGCCAAGTCCGGTAACGAAGCGTTCGCCCTACGGGAAGGCTTTCTACCTGCGCGCTCCGGACGGTATCGGGCGCCCATGCTCGCGCAGCGCGTCCGAGCGATTGCTAGGTGTCGACGCCACCGGCTGCAACTGGCGGACCGTTACCAGCGTGCTGGCCATGGCGGGTGAGCTGAAATGATCATTCTTTCCCGTGGCTGGCGGTCGATTGTGCCGCGTGCCGCAGGGGGAATAGTCGCTTCCCATATTTCTCGAGTTGCCGGACAATCCAACTGCCGCTCGCACCGGACGGAACCCTCGCGCGCCGGCGATCGATTGCTCGCGGTTGGTCCGATTCAACCGACAGGGAGAAATCAAAATGAGACGCACTGCCGTTGTCGTGGCTGCTGCGAGTGTATGCCTTACCGGGTGCGCGTCGATGGATGGGGGCGGCGGAGGAATCACCACGTCTGATCCCTGCAATGCCGGCGTCTGCAAGGCTGAGCGTGGACGTCACCAGTTGCGTCATCACGCCGAAACCGGATCCCCTGCACGTCAAGGGGGAAAACAACATCTTCTGGGAATTGAATTCGACGTCGCAGTTTTATCAATTCCCTCGACGACAAGAGCGTTGCGCTCAAAGCCGCGAGCAGCGAGTTCGATCGGCCCGAAGTGCAAGCGAACGGCAAGAAGTTCAAGTTGCACGACAAGAACAGCTTGGCCGGAGAGAACAAATATCCCTATTGGATTAAAGTTCAGCGATGGATAATGTTCCAGGGGTGGACCTGACTGCCCGCCTCTCGATCCGGTCATCATCAACGGGCATTGAGTAGCCACGCGCGCGCCTCGGCATTCGCTTCTATAAACGAGCGCGCGCGACCTTCCGCTTCGGCCGCAGCGAATGCGGCCGGGCCGAGCGTCTTGCGAGCTTTCGCGACCCACGGAGCGAGGAAGCGCTTCGTCCGCGGGGTCCCGACGCAATCCCGTCTCGGCCGCCTGCGCCTCCGCGGCACCAAAGAAGCGCGCGACTTGCGGCCACTCTCCGCGCAGCCCGGCGAGGCCAGCGGAGACCTCGAGAACGCTCTGGCTCTCGCGCTTCGAGCCAATTTCCTCGGCGATCGCCAGCGCGCCTCGAAGCATCTCCCTGCGCAGCGATCTCCGGCGCCGCGCCCGATCGACACCATCGCGAGGTTGAGGAGGCCGATCGCAATGCTCTCGCGATCTTCCAGATCTCGCGCGAGCGCCAGACCCCGCTCGTAGGAGGCTCGGCGCGCCGAGCGCGCCTCCCATCCGATGAAGGTGCGCCAACAGGTTCAGCGCGGCGGCAATCTCGCGTTTTTCCCCTGCCCTGCGCCAGCGCGAGCGCCTCCTCCAAATAGCCGCGCGCTGCCTGACGTTTCCCAGACCCATCGAAGCTGGACCCAGCGGTTGCAACATCGAAAGCCACGCGCCGCCGATCGCCGATCTCGCGGGCGATCGCGGAGGCTCTCGTCGAGATACGCCTGGCCTCATCATATCGGCCCATGAACAATCCCCAGCTGGCCCGCGTCGATCAACCCTCGGCTGCGCGGCAAAGTCGCGCTCTTGCGCGCCCGCGCGCGAAAGCGCCTCCACGGTCACGCGGTGCCCGGAGGCCAACGGAGGGCCAGCTGATTGAACCAGTAGATTTTTACGGCGTTCTCCAGCCGCAACCCCCGTCTCCGCGCCGCCATCTGCCTGGTCGCACCACCGATGCGCCGATAGGATGTTTTCACGCTCGAGATCGAGGCGTGATAGCCATAAGCCTTGATTCGGGCCGACCAGCCCGGCCAGCGCCTTTTCCGCGAGGTCCAGGTAGTAGTCGAGATGCCGCGTGCGGACCGCGTTTCCTCATCGGATCGCGTCGAGACACTCGTCCGCGTATTGCCGCATGGTCTCCAACAACCGGTAGCGCTCGCCTGCGGCTTCCAGCTCGACAAGCGATTTCTCCACGAGTTGCGTCAAGAGGTCGAGCACGTCGGCACGACCGAGATCCCCGCCGGAGGTGACTGCTTCCGCCGCATCGAGCGTCCAACCGCCGGCAAAGACCGCAAGGCGCTGGAGCAACACGCGCTCCGGCTTCGTTGAGCATGGTCGTAGCTCCAGTCGATCAACGCACGCAACGTCTGCTGCCGCGGTATCGCCGTGCGGTCGCCGCCCGTCAATAGACGAAAGCGGTCACGTCAGCCGCGCCGCGATGTTTTCGACCGACATCAGCGCGGACGCGTGCCGCCGCGAGCTCGAGCGCCAGCGGGATGCCATCCAGCCGGTGACAGATCTCGGCCACCGCGCCGGCGTTCCGGCCAGTGACTTGAAAGCTCGGCTGTACCGCAATCGCGCGGTCGACGAACAGGCGCACGCCGCTTCGGATTGCGTCAGAGCGGCGATGCGATGACGTTCGCGCGGGATCGGGGACGCGAAGCGCAGGCAACGTGATAGATCGACTCTCCTGCCACGTGCAACGGTTCGCGGCTCGATGTCAAGATCTTCACGTGCGGCCCGCCTGCAGCACGTTACGAACCAATCCGGCACACGCGTGCGGCAGATGTTCGCAGTTGTCGAGGATGATCAGTGCAGCTGGCGATCACCGGATATATTTCACCAGCGCCTCGATCACCGGGCGCCCTCGCTTCTTCCTTGACGCCGAGCACGGATCGCGACGATCTGCGGCACCAATCGCGGATCGGCAAGCGGCGCGAGCTCGACGAGCCAGACGCCGTCCGGGTAATCGTCCATCACGTCGGCCGCCGCCTGCAGCGACAAGCGCGTCTTGCCGAGGCCGCCGGCGCCTACGCAGCGTCACCAACCGCGGCACGATGCAGCAACTTCCGGACGTCGGCCAACTCGCGCTCGCGGCCGACTGAACGACGTCACCTGTTGCGGCAGGTTGTTCGGCGTCGCTTCCAGCGAGCGCAGCGCCGGAAAATCCTCGCGAAGCTGCGGATGCACGAACTGATAGACACGCTCCGAGCTCGACAGGTCGCGGAGTCGAACCGAGCCCAAGTCGCGCAACGTGACGCCGGCCGGCAAGCGATCGCCCACCAGCGTCGCGACCGGTTGCGAGAGCAGGACCTGCCCGCCATGGGCAGCGCTCCATGATGCGTGCGGCGCGGTTGACAGCGCTGCCGAAGAAATCGTTGTCGCGCGCGCTCGACGACACCCAGGTGCAGCCCGCAACGCACCTGAAGCGGGATGCCGTCGCGTCGCGCCCGGATCGATCAACGCCTGCTGCAGTTGCAGCGACGGCGCTCGACCGCATCGAGCGGGTCGCCGAAGGCGGCGTGGACGCCATCGCCGGTCATCTTCACGATGACGCCTCGCGTACGCCTCGACGGCCGACCGGGCGAGCGCATCGTGGCGGGCGAGCGCCGGTCGCATCCGCTCGGGCTCATGCTCCCACAGCCGCGTGCTGCCCTCGATGTCGGTAAAGAGGAACGTCGTACCGAAGGGCTCTTGCACGACCATGGCCGCTCGGGCAGCGATGAAAGGACGACCACTTTTACGGCAGCGGGCCTGCCGCTACCAGTGGGCTGCCGATGGACGTTCGAGTCGAACCAGGAACGCGGGCTGTCGAGCTTCTTTCGCAGCAAAATCAGCGCGATGTGCTATGATTTCTGCGCTGCTGCGGGGTCCGACGCAAGGCGATCTGCTATCGCGCGCATCGATGCCCCGGCCCCAGCCGACAGGCACCAGGAAGCCCGAGCGCCCGTAGCTCAATTGGATAGAGCACCGGCCTTCTAAGCCGGGTAACAGGTTCGAGTCCCGTCCGGGCGCGCCAGATTCTGAACGACGCAGCGTTTAAAGCCTCTCCGGTTGCCGAACGCCGCATACGCAACAGTGGTGGCTGTAGCTCAGCTGGTAGAGTCCCGGATTGTGATTCCGGTTGTCGTGGGTTCGAATCCCATCAGCCACCCCATTCTCTGTCGCCCATTCGCGCCGCAGGGCCGTCCCAAGCCGCGAATTGCTCCCCCTGTGGGGCAGCGCAGCGGCGATAGCCGCAAGCGTGGGGGCCCATATCTAGCGATGCGCTTCACCGTTGCGACGTACAACATCCACAAGGGCTTCACGCATTTCGCCCGGCGGATGGTGATCCACGAAGTGCGTGAGCGCCTGCATGGGCTATCGGCCGACATTCTGTTCTTGCAGGAAGTGATCGGCACGCACGATCGGCACGCGTTCCGCTACAACGAATGGCCGGGCAAGCCGGCAACACGAATTCATCGCCGACGCGATGTGGCGCGAGGTCGCCTACGGCAAGAACGCCGTCTACCGCGCATGGCCATCACGGCAACGCGGTGCTGTCGCGGTATCCGATCGTCGGCCAGGAAAACCAGGACATTTCCGCGCACGTGTTCGAAAGCCGCGGGCTGCTCCACTGCGAGATCAAGCTCGGGCCGCGCGCAGCCGCTCTTGCATTGTGTAAACGTTCATTTGGGATTGTTCGAGCGCGGCCGACGATGGCAGATCCGCGCATTGGTCGAGCGGATCACGGACACGGTGCCGGGAACGGCGCCGCTGATTATCGCCGGCGATTTCAACGACTGGCGGCGCAAGGGCGATCGCACGCTGACCGAAGAGCTCCGCCTCTCCGAAGTGTTCGAGGAAGTGAAGGGACGGCCGGCGCGCACGTTTCCGTCCGTGCTGCCGGTGTTTCGCCTCGGATCGCATCTACGCGCGTGGACTTGAACGTGGTCGATGCCCGTGTCCACTATGCGTTTCCCAGCAAGCGGATGTCAGACCACGCGGCGCTGGCCGCGACGTTCGAACTGCCGTTACGCCGCCCGCGCTTGGACAATGAACCGCTTCATGCCCGGCAACCGCGATCGGGCTCTTGCGCAACGGTGCCGAGTATCTTCCCGCGCGTTGATCGCGGCGATCGACGCGGCGGAGCGTGAAGTCTGGCTCGAAACCTACATTTTCGCCGACGACGCGTCCGGCCGCGCCGTGGCGGAGGCGCTGGCCCGAGCGGCGCGGCGCGGCGTCACCGTGCGCGTGTTGATCGACGGCTGGGGTGCGAAGCTCTACCTGACGCCGGCGCTCGAAGAGGTGCTGGTCGACGGCGGCGTGCAATTGATGCGCTACCGGCCCGGAAGTGGCGCCGTGGCAGTTCCGGTCGCATCGGATGCGGCGATTGCATCGCAAGCTTTGCCACGTCGACGGTCACGTCGCGTTCGTCGGCGGCATCAACGTGATCGACGACATGAACACGCCGGGCCACAAACCGCCGCGCGTCGATTTCGCGGTCCGCGTGCGCGGTCCGTTGCTCGCTTCGATCGTGCAGACGATGCAGCGGGTGTGGGCGATCGTCGAGATCGCGCAATTGAAAAGCTCCGACGTCCCGCTGTTTCCGCCCGATCTCAGGATCAAGCGCGCTGGCACGCAGACCGCCAAGTTCGTGATCCGCGATAATGTCCGCTACCGGCGCGACATCGAGCGCGCCTACATGGCGGCGATCCGCACGTCGCGTACGGAAATCCTGATCGCCACCGCCTATTTCTTCCCCGGTGCCGACTTTCGCCGCGCGCTGATCGCAGCCGCCAGGCGCGGCGTCCGGGTCACGCTGCTCTTGCAGGCGCGCGTCGAATACCGGCTCTGCACTACGCGTCGCGCGCGCTGTACGGCCAGCTGCTCGCCGCCGGCGTGGCGATCCAGGAGTACGACCGCTCGTTCCTGCATGCGAAGGTAGCGGTCGTCGATGACAAACTGGGCGACGGTCGGGTCGTCCAACATCGACCCTTATTCATTTCTGATGGCGCGCGAGGCGAACGTGTTCGTCCGCGATCCGATGTTCGCGGACCGGCTGCGGCTCGAGCTCCTTGCGATGATCGAAGACGGCGCGCGACCCGTACCGGCGCAGCGTTGGGCGGACCGCTCGCGCATCGTCAAGGCCGCGAGCTGGATCGCCTACGGCATCGTGCGGGTGGCGATGGGCTTGCTTCGCTACGGCGGCGACGAATGGTGGCGTGGTCGCGGGCCTGAAAGGAAGTAATGTCGGCGCGGCGCCGCCCCTAGAACGTCCTGCACGGGCTGCCAGACTTGAACACGATGCGACGCTCGTCTTCCTTGCCGCTTCCGGTCGAAACCGGCGTGTCCGCGCCCGCTGCGTAGCGACTGGCGCGCCGTTCTTACGCTGCTGCCGTATCTCTGGGAATACAAGGGCCGCGTCATCGCCGCGCTCGCCTGCCTCGTTCTGGGCCAAAGTCGGCAACGTCGGCGTGCCGGTCCTGATGAAAGAGATCGTCGACAGCCTCGACGCGCGCACGGCCCTGCTCGCCGTGCCGCTGGCGCTTCTGGTGGCCTACGGCCTGCTGCGGCTTTCGACGACGCTCTTCACCGAGCTTCGCGAGTTCCTGTTCGCCAAGGTGCACGCAGCGTGCGATGCGCAAAATCGCGCTTGCAGGTGTTTCGGCATTTGCACGCGCTGTCGATGCGCTTTCATCTCGCCCGCCAGACCGGCGGGCTGACGCGCGACGTCGAGCGCGGCCAGCGCGGCATCTCGACGCTGATCAGCTTCGCGCTGTTCTCGATCCTGCCGACGCTGGTCGAGATCGCGCTGGTCTGCGGGATCCTTCTCGCGCGCTACGACTGGACGTTCATCGCGATCACCGGCGGCGCGCTCGCGCTCTACATCGCCTTCACGATCGTGATCACCGAGTGGCGCACGCATTTTCGCCGCGAGATGAACGAGCTCGACAGCGAAGGCGAACACGCGCGCGATCGACAGCCTGCTCAACTACGAGACGGTCAAATATTTCGGCAACGAGGAATGGGAGGCGCGCCGCTACGACGAGAGCATGCAGCGGTGGGAGAAGGCCGCGGTCAAGAGCCAGACCTCGCTGTCGGCGCTCAACGTCGGGCAGAGCGCGATCATCGCCATCGCGGTCGCGCTGATCATGTGGCGGGCGACCGCAGGCGTGGTTGACCGGCACGATGACGGTCGGCGACCTCGTGCTGGTCAACGCTTCATGCTGCAGCTCTACGTCCCGCTCAATTTTCTCGGCGTCATCTACCGCGAGATCAAGCAGGCGCATGGCGGACATGGAGCGCCTGTTCGGCCTGATCGAGGAGAACGCCGAGATCGTCGACGCGCCGGGCGCCAAGCCGCTCGCGCTCGCCGGCGGCGAGGTCCGCTTCGAGCGCGTCGATTTCGTCTACGAGCCGGACGCGGCAGATCCTGTTCGACGTGTCGTTCGCGATTCCCGCCGGTCGCAACGATCGCGGTCGTCGGACCGTCCGGGCTCGGGCAAGTCGACGCTCGGCCGACTGCTCTACCGCTTCTACGACGTCGCCGGCGGGCGCATCACCGATCGACGGGCAGGACCTCCGCGACGTGCACGCAGAAATCGCTGCGCGCCGCGATCGGCATCGTGCCGCAGGACACGGTGCTGTTCAACGACACGATCGAATACAACATCGCGTACGGCGCGCCCGGCGCGACGCACGACGAGATCGTCGCGGCGGCGCGCCTCGCGCAGATCCACGACTTCGTCGCCAGCCTGCCCGCAGGGCTATCGAAACGCCGGTCGGCGAGCGCGGGCTCAAGCTCTCCGGCGGCGAGAAGCAGCGCGTCGCGATCGCGCGGGCGATCCTCAAGAACCCGCGCGATCCTGATCTTCGACGAGGCGACGTCCGCGCTCGACTCGAAATCGGAGAAGGCGATCCAGGCGGAGCTGAAGCAGATCGCGCGCAACCGCACGACGCTCACGATCGCGCATCGCCTGTCGACGATCGTGGATTCCGATCTGATCTTGGTCCTCGAGCACGGCCGTATCGTCGAGCGCGGCACGCATGTTGCTCTGCTGGCAACGGACGGCGCGTACGCGCGCATGTGGCGGTTGCAGCAGGACGAGGAGCGCCAGTCACCGGTGCCGATCGTCCGGAAACGCGGGTTGCCGCGTTTACCTTGAACGAACCGGTCGAAAAACCGGCCGCTCCTGCCGCCGAGGCCGCTGCCGCGCTGCGTTCGACGCCCTAAGTATCTGATTTTTAAAAATGATTGACGGCCGTACCCCAAATGTGCGATAAAGGCCGGCTGCTTTTGTTGGAGAATGGTTCCTGATGAATCGCCTGCTACTTATTGTTTTTGCGTGCGGACTGGCGGCCCCGGTGTCGGGGACACCCCTCGCACTCGACCCGGCCAAACTACGGCTCGCCTCGGCCAACGCCGTCATCTGGGACGCTGCCGCGCAGCGGCCGATTTTTGCCAAATCGGCCGATGAGGTGACGCCCATCGCGTCGCTCACCAAGCTGATGACGGCCATCGTCGTACTGGATGCAGCGCAGCCCCTCGACGAGCTAATCGAAATCGAGACGGACGATTTCGACTTCCTCAAAGGAGTCGATCGCGGCTGCGGATGGGCGCGACATTGCCGCGACGCGAGATGCTGCGCCTCGCGCTGATGTCGTCGGAGAATCGCGCGGCGTCGTCGCTGGCGCGCCATTACCCGGGCGGCACCGCCGCGTTCGTGGCGGCAATGAATGCGAGGGCGCACGCGCTGGGAATGACGCGCACGCACTACGCCGATCCGACCGGGCTCTCCGCGGACAACGTGTCCACCGCCAACGATCTCGCGAAGCTCGTTCAGGTCGCCGCGCAATATCCAGCTGATCCGCGAGTTCTCGACGACGCCCGCGCACTATGTCGAGCTGCAGCCGACGGGGCGAATGCTGACGTTCAACAACTCCAACGCGCTGGTGAAGAATCAGGCGTGGGACATTCAGTTGCAGAAAACCGGCTACATTCGAGAAGCCGGCCGCTGCATGGTGATGCTGACGACGATCTCGAGCAAGCCGTTCGTGATCGTCCTGCTCGACTCGTGGGGCAAGTACACTCGGCTCGGCGACGCGCAGCGCGTGAAGCATTGGCTGGAAACCGGCGAGACGCTGGCGTCGCCGATGCTGGGCTCGCCGCGACGTTTCCACGGATCGTTCGAGCCGCGAGCGCGTCATGTGGCGAAACCGGTCGCATCGGCGCGCGTGGCGCGAGGCGGCGTCCATATCGTCAAAGTGTCGCGCAAGACGCGCGTAGCCAGCCGCGCGCCCGTGCCGCGCGTCTGACGCAGGTTCAGTAGTATCTCGAAGGCCGTCATGCAACATCCGCGGCCTTTGTGTGACTAGCTCGATCTACGCCTGCCATCAACGACCGCGTTCGAATCCGAAACAGGCGGTCGGTCTTCTCAGACGCGGACGTTCACCGAGCTAAGTTGTCGGGTGATCGGGGCGCCTACCACGCGCGCCGCGACCATCGATCATTGAATCACCTCTTCTGCCCGCAGTAGCAGCGATTGCGGGATAGTCAGTCCGAGCGCCTTTGCGGTCTTCAAATTGATGGTCAGCTCGAACCTCGAGGGCTGCTCGACGGGCAGATCGGCGGGCATGGCTCCGCGGAGAATCTTGTCGACGTAGGTCGCGGCCCGCCGGTACAGATCCTCCAGTTTCGGCCCGTAGCTCATTAGGAGTCCGGCTTCTGCATACTGGTTCGCGTTGGAGATCGTCGGCAGGTGATACTTGATCGCCGATTCCGCAATCGACTCCTTGAGCAAGTAGGTCAACGGGCTGACGACGACCAGGAGGACTCCGACCCGCTTGCCGATCATCGTGGAGAACGCGTCGTCCAGGTCGCTCGGGCTCTGCAGATCGGCAACCTCGAGCGCGATACCGAGTTTTCGCGCCGCTGCATCGAGCTCTGCGAATTCGACCTGGGTCTTGACTTGCCCGAGCACCCCCACCCGCGAGAGCTTGGGGACGATCTCCTTCAAGATAGTGAGGTACTTGCTCCAGAGCTCGCGGCTCGCGTCAGCGCTCAAGCCCGTGACGTTGCCGCCGGGCCGCGCCAGACTCGTGACGAACCCGGCTTGCACGGGGTCCGCCGTGAAGATCATGACGATCGGTATCGTTTTGGTTGCTTGCCGCGCGGCCGCGACGTGAATGCTGGAACCGGTGACGATCACATCCACCCGCAGGCGTACCAGCTCAGCGGCAATTTCCGGCAGCCGGTCCATGTGGCCGTCCGCGTACCGGCGCTCGAAGATGACGTTGCGTCCTTCGACGTACCCGAGATCGCGCATCCCTTCGCTGAACGCGCCGAACAGCGACGCCACGGACTTGCCTGACGCACCCAGGAAAAAGCCGATCCGGTAGACCTTCGCGGCAGGCTGGGCCTCGGCGACAGACCGCGCGATGATGAGGCCGCCCGCGAAAGTGCCGACGAACCTCCGCCGATCCATCACTGAATCCCCTTATAGACGAACAGAAATCCGGCCATACTACGCTTCGACTGGGGTTTCGCCCGCCGGCCAGCGACGGTGGTGGCCGATTCGCGACGATCGCGCCACGCCTCAACGTGATCTCTACGCTGCCTTGCGTGTCTCAAGTGGTCGTCCGGCGATGTCGTTCGAAGAGTTCCTTCGCGTGCGCACGCGTCTTCACCGTAATCTCGGCACCCGACAGCATCCGCGCGAGCTCGTCGACGCGCTCGGTGGACTTCAGGCGGTCGAGCGTCGTGGCGACGGTGGCACCCGAGCCGATCTTGGCGACGCGGAAATGCTGGTCGGCGTGCGCGGCGACCTGCGCGAGATGGGTGACGCACAACACTTGGCGGCGCACGCCCAGCGTTTGTAGCTGGCGCCCGACCGTCGCGGCGACGGCGCCGCCGATGCCGCTGTCGACCTCATCGAAGATCAGCGTCGGCACCTGACCGACTTCGCTGGTCACAACCTGCACGGCGAGCGCGATCCGCGACAGCTCGCCGCCGGACGCGACGCGAGACAATGGTCCGAGCGGCTGCTTCGGATGGCTTGCGACTTGCAACTCCACGTGCTCGAGGCCGTGGCTTGCCGGCGCGGCCTCGGGAACGAGCGCGACTTCGAGGCGGCCGCCGGCCATCGCAAGCCCCTGCATCGCTTCGGTGACGCGGTGGGCGAGCTCGCTCGCGGCAAAACGGCGCTTCGACGACAACGGATCGGCGAGTGCGCGATAGCGCTGTTCCGCCTCTGCCGCGCGACGCGCGAGCGCTTCGGCATCCGCCGCATCGGCGAGTGCGGTCAGCCGCGCGTCCGTCTCGGCGAGCAATGCCGGCAACGCCTCGGGGCGCACGCGGTGCTTGCGCGCCGTGTCGTGGATCGCCGAGAGCCGGGCTTCGACGCGCTGCAATTCGGCGGGATCGAGATCGAGGCGGCGGCGGTAGTCGCGCAATGCGCGCGCCGCCTCGGCGAGCGGAATCGCCGCGGACTCGAGCAGCGCCGCGATTTCGGACAGCGCTGGGTCGTGGTGCGCCGCGGCGTCGACCTGCTGTTTCAATTGCGCGAGGCGAAGCGTCAATGCATCGTCGCTTTCAGTGAGCGCCTCTTCGCCCGCCGTCGCGGTTTCGATCAGGCTGGCGGCGTGGGCGAGCCGCGATTGCGCCGCCGACAGCTCGCTCCATTCGGATTCGGTGACGCCGAGCGCGGTCAACTCGCGCCGCCGCGCATCGAGGAACTCGCGTTCGGCCGTCGACGCCTTCGCCGCGCTCGCCGCAGCCTCATGCCGCTCGACGGCGGCACGCCAGGCGCGCCAGTTTTCTCCGACCTCGCGGGTGAGCGACGCGAACCCGCCGAAGGCGTCGACCAAACGGCGCTGCGCGTCGGCGGATGCGAGCGCCTGATGCGCGTGCTGGCCGTGGAGATCGACGAGGCGCGCGCCCAAGTCGGCGAGCTGCGCGAGTGTGGCCGGCCGGCCGTTGACCCAAGCGCGGCTTCGGCCTTGCGCGTCGATCACGCGCCGCAGCAGCACGTCGTCGCCCGAGACGAGTTCGTTGTCGACGAGCCATGCCGCAGCGGCCGGCGCGTCCGCGACGTCGAACTCGGCAGCGAATTCGGCGCGGTCGGCGCCCGGACGGAGCTGCCGCGATTCGAAGCGGTCGCCCAGCAGCAGCGATAATGCGTCGAGCAGAATCGACTTGCCGGCGCCCGTTTCGCCGGTCAGCACCGAAAAACCGGCGTCGAACTCGACATCGAGTGCCTCGATGACGACAAAATTGCGGATGGACAGGAGCCGCAACATCGGACGCTATCGGCCGCGGCGAATCCGTTCGGGCGTTTCGCTCCAGTGCAGCTTTCGCGCAGCATCGCGAAGTAGTCGTGGCCCTCCGGATGCAGGAAGCGCGCGCGATGTGGAGCGCGGGAGAGTGCAACGCGATCGCCCTCGGCCAGGCCGAAGTGCGCCTGGCCGTCGCAATGCACCGATGCATCGCGACCGTGGTTGATCGCGATCGTGATCACCGCGCTGTCGGGAATCGCGATCGGACGGTGCGTGAGCGCGTGCGGTGCGACCGGCACCAGCGCGAACGCGGGGACCTCCGGCGCGAGAATGGGACCGCCTGCAGACAATGCGTAAGCGGTCGACCCGGTCGGCGTCGCGACGATGACGCCGTCGGCGCGCATCGAGTAGACGAAGCGGCCGTCGATCTCGACCGCGCATTCGATCATCGTGCCGAGCGCGCCGCGATTCACGACGACGTCGTTCAGCGCGGGCGCGTGCTCGCGCGTGCCGTCGGCGCGCTCGACAGTGGCAGCGAGCAGGGTGCGTCGTTCCTCGACGTATCGGCCGTCGAGCATCGCGCCGAGCGTCGCCTCCATCCGGGCCAACGGGATGTCGGTCAGAAATCCCAAGCGGCCCTGGTTGATACCGATCAACGGGACGTCGTGCGGGGCGAGCTGGCGCGCATACGACAGCATCGTGCCGTCGCCTCCGACGACGATTGCGAGATCGGCGGCCGCCCCGAGGCGTCCGGCCGCAACCGCCGGAACGCCGGGGGACGACGCGAGGCGCGCGGTGTCCGCCTCGAGGACCACCGCATGTCCGCGCGCGGTCAGGAAGGCGGTGAGTCGCGACAACGGCTCCGCAAGCTCCGGGCTGCCGGGTCGCCCGATCAGAGCGATGCGGGCGAAGCGTGCGGGAGAGGGCACGGGCATGGCAGCGATTAAACCACACGCGGTCCGTGCCGCGCCCTCGGCCGTCGGGATGAATCGGACGCGCCACTAGGGTGACCGGACGCCCGGCACGGTAAGATAACCGTCATCTTGGACCCGCGTGCGCAGCATCTCCTTAAAACGCTGATCGAGCGGTACATCGCCGAAGGTCAGCCGGTGGGTTCGCGCGCGCTGTCGCGCCACTCCGGTCTCGAGCTGTCGCCGGCGACGATCCGCAACGTCATGGCGGACCTGGAGGAGATGGGCTTCATCGCCAGCCCGCACACGTCCGCCGGGCGGATGCCCACGCCGCGCGGCTACCGGTTCTTCGTCGACACGCTGATGGTGATGAAGCCGCTCGAGGAGGGCGAAATTCACCGCGTCGAAGGCGAGCTCGAGGGCGACCGCCCGCAGCAGATCGTCAGCGCAGCGGCATCGGTGCTCTCGCAGCTCACGCACTTCGCCGGCGTCGTGATGACGCAGCGGCGCCGCGAGGCGGCCTTTCGCCATCTGGAGTTCCTGCGGTTGGCGGAGCGGCGCGTGCTCCTGATCGTCGTCACGCCCGAAGGCGACGTGCAAAACCGGATCCTGCACACCGACCGGCCCTACACATCGACGCAGCTCATCGAGGCGACCAATTTCTTCAACCAGAATTTCGCCGGCCAATCGTTCGCGGCGATCCGTGAGCGGCTGGCCGCCGAGCTCGCCAAGCTCAGCGACGACGTCGCGCGGTTGATGAAGGCCGCCGTCGACGTCGGCGAAGGCGCGATGCAGGAAGGCGATACGCTCGTCGTCACGGGCGAGCGGAACCTGCTGAACGCGCATGACCTCGCCTCGAACATGGAGCGGCTCCGCCAGCTGTTCGACCTGTTCGAGCAGAAAACGTCGCTGTTGCACCTTCTCGACGAATCGCAAAAGGCGCAGGGGGTGCAGATCTATATCGGTGGCGAATCGGGCCTCGTGCCACTCGACGAGTGCAGCGTGGTCACGGCGCCGTACGAAGTGAACGGCCAGGTGATCGGCACGTTGGGCGTGATCGGCCCGACGCGGATGGCTTACGAGCGCGTGATCCCGATCGTCGACGTCACCGCGAAGCTCCTGTCCAGCGCGCTGGCGCGCGAGCGGGTCGAAGATTGAGGCACAAGAACGAGCAGCTGATCGACTCGTTCTACGCGGCGTTCGCGCGCCGCGACGGCGCCGCGATGGCTGCCTGCTACGCGCCCGACGCAACGTTCGCCGATCCGGTATTCGACCTGCGCGGACCGGAAATCGGCGCGATGTGGACGATGTTGTGCGAGCGCGGCACGGATCTGCGCATCGAAGCGCGCGATATCGTCGCTGACGAGCGCGCCGGCCGCGCGCATTGGGAGGCGTGGTACACGTTCACGACGACCGGGCGCCCGGTGCACAACGAGATCGATGCGGTTTTTGCGTTTGCCGGCGGCCGGATCGCCATCCATCGCGACACGTTCGACTTCTGGCGCTGGAGCCGGATGGCGCTCGGGTTGAAGGGCGCGCTTTCGGCGCCACGCCGCTTGTGCGGAAAGCCGTTCGCGTGCAGGCGCGCAAGAGTCTCGACGGATGGATGGCACAACAGCGCAGTCGGTGACGAGCGCGCCGCCGGGCGCTCCGCAAGCGTGTCGCGTCTGCGGAACGATGCTCGCCGGCCCCTATTGCCAGTCATGCGGACAGCCGAGCGTTGCCGTTCGCCGGACGCTCCGAGAAGTGCTGACCGGCCAGACCGGGCGGCTCGCGCATACGCTACGGATCATCTTGACGGCGCCGGGCGAGCTTGCGCGCGAGGTCGACGAGGCGCGCGACCGCCCGTCGCTGCGTCCGCTGACGCTGCTCTTCCATCTCGCCGCGCTGTTCTTCCTCGTCTCGACGTTCACCGGATTCGGTGTCGCGGCGATCGAGCGAGCCGATTCCGGCGGGTCGCTGGCGGCGAGCATCGATCGCCGTGCCGCGGAAAGCCACGCCGGAGCAATGCTCTACCGCGAGCGGCTCGAGCATCGGTTCCAGGCGATCTACACGGTGTTCGTGCCGCTGATCGCACTCTCCTACGGCGGCGTGATCGGTATGTTGCATTGGCGCCGCAAGCCGTGGCCGGTTCCGATCGCCGGCGGAATCCAGTATCTGTGCTTCATCTACCTGTTCCTGGGCGTCGTCTGGGCACTGGCGCGTGCCGCCGGCCTCAATCCCTTCGGGCTCTCGCCGGGCCAGATCATCGTCGTGCTGGTCGGATTGGCCTATGCGACACTGACGCAGCGCCGGATCTACGCCGAGCGATGGACGCCCGCCGCGCTGAAGGGCGCCGTTGTCGTGGTTGTCGGAGCCGCCGTGCACAATTTCATGATGATCGCGACGCTGTACCTTGCCATCCTCGTCACCTGATCATGTCCTCCTTCCGTCCCGAACCCCCGTTCGCGCACGACCGCGCACCGAAGATCGGTGTGCTGCTCGTCAACCTCGGCACGCCGAGCGCGGCGACGCCGGCGGCGGTGCGGCGTTATCTCGCCGAGTTCCTGTCCGATCGGCGCGTGATCGAGATCCCGCGCGCGGCGTGGGCACCTATTCTTCACGGCGTAATTCTGCGCACGCGGCCGGCGCGCTCGGCCGCCAGGTACGCGGCGGTCTGGACCAACGACGGCTCGCCGTTGTTGGTCCACAGCGCGAGACAACGCGTGCTGCTGTTCGGCTATCTCGGTCAGCGGCTCAAGGATGCAGGGCTGCCGGGGGACGGGTGCGCAGTGGCGCTCGGAATGCGCTACGGCGAGCCGTCGATCGGCGCCGCGCTCGATCAGCTCCGCGAAGGCGGCTCGGAAAAATCCTCGTGCTGCCGCTGTACCCGCAATACGCGGCGAGCACGACTGCGTCGGCGTTCGACGCGGTGAACGCCCATTTTGCGCATGCGCGGCGCGTTCCGGCGTTGCGCTTTGTCGACACGTTTCCACGACGATCCCGGCTACATTCGCGCGCTCGCACGTTGCGTCAACGAGTACTGGGAAAAGCACCGACGCCCCGATCATCTGGTGCTCTCGTTTCATGGCGTCCCGCGCCGCTCGCTCACGCTGGGTGACCCTTATCATTGCTACCGCCAAGTCACCGGGCGGCTGCTGGCGCGCGAGCTGGGCCTCGAGTCGAAGCAGTGGACGCTGACGTTCCAATCGCGGTTCGGCCGCGCGGAATGGCTGACGCCGTACACGTTCGACACGCTGGCGGACCTGGCGCGGGGAACGCACGAGCCGCGTCGACGTGTTTTGCCCGGGCTTCGTGTCCGATTGCCTGGAGACGCTGGAGGAGATCGGGATCGAGGGAAGGCGGAGGTTCCAGAAGGCGGGCGGCGGCGAACTGCACGCGATTCCGTGCCTGAACGAGCATCCGGCCTGGATGGCAGCACTCACCGACCTTGCATTCCGGCAGCTCGGCGGCTGGCTGACCGCGCCGCCCGACGCGGCCGCCAGGGAGCGCACGCTGCTGCGCGCCAAGGCGATGGGCGCCAAAGCCTGAACCAAGCCCGGCCGGCCCGCCTGCGGGTTGATTCGAGCGGGCGCTGCTCCATCTCTACATAACGTGGCGCTGCAGCAGGTTGGCGCCCAATATTGTATTCGTGCCGCCATTGAAACGTGGCCGCACGACCCCATGATCTAGTGGATTGGCTGGATAAACCCCGGATTCGAATGCCATGACGCCTGAACCACCGAATGCCTTCCCCGCCGAGCGAGCCGACTTCGACCCCGGTGACGAGACCGGCAACGCCGTCGCCGATCCCGCCCCCGATCTCGCCGATTTGCTGAAAAAGGCCGAGGACGAGGCCGCGGGCCTCCGCGACGCATGGCTACGTGCCCGCGCCGACGCCGAGAACACGCGGAAGCAGGCGCAAGCCGACGTGGCCCGTGCCTACAAATACGCGGTCGAAAAGTTCGCGGAGGATTTGCTCCCGGTGAAGGATGCCTTGGAGCAGACGCTGGCCGCCGAGAATGTCACGCCCGAAACGCTGAAGTCCGGCGCCGAACTCACGCTGAAGGCGCTGTCCGCCGCCTTCGGCCGCGCCCAGATCGCCGAGATCGATCCGGTGGGCGAGAAATTCGATCCGCACCGGCATCAGGCGATGATGACCGTCGAATCGAAGGAGCCCGCGAATACCGTCGTTACCGTTTACCAGAAGGGCTACCTGATCAACGACCGGACGCTCAGACCGGCGCTGGTCGCCGTGGCCAAGGGCCGCGAGTCCGACGGCTGATGTCTTGCGATTGCGTGAAATCGTCTTGATTCGCCGCTCGAAAAACCCCACTTACCGCATAAGCATCGTCACCCAGAACCCCGGAGGTTCCACATCATGAGCAAGATCATCGGCATCGACCTCGGCACGACGAACAGCTGCGTCGCCATCATGGAAGGCGGCACAGCCGAAGGTGATCGAGAACTTCGAAGGCGCGCGCACGACGCCGTCGGTCGTCGCGTATACCGACGACGGCGAGAGTGCTGGTCGGCGCGTCGGCCAAGCGCCAGGCGGTCACCAACGCAAAGAACACGATCTACGCCGTCAAGCGGCTGATCGGCCGCACGCTTCGAGGAAAAGGAAGTCCAGAAGGACATCGGCCTGATGCCGTACAAGATCGTCAAGGCGGACAACGGCGACGCCTGGGTCGAGGTGCGCGGCAAGAAGCTCGCGCCGCAACAGGTCTCGGCCGAAATCCTGCGCAAGATGAAAAAGACGGCCGAGGACTACCTCGGCGAGGAGGTCACCGAGGCGGTCATCACCGTCCCGGCGTATTTCAACGACTCGCAGCGCCAGGCGACCAAGGACGCCGGGCGCATCGCCGGCCTCGAAGTGAAGCGGATCATCAACGAGCCGACGGCGGCCGCGCTCGCGTTCGGGCTCGACAAGAAGGAGGGCGACCGCAAGATCGCCGTCTATGACCTGGGCGGCGGCACGTTCGACATCTCGATCATCGAGATCGCCGAACGTCGACGGCGAGCACCAGTTCGAAGTGCTGTCGACCAACGGCGACACATTCCTCGGCGGCGAGGACTTCGACCAGCGGATCATCGACTACGTCGTCACCGAGTTCAAGAAGGATCAGAGCGTCGACCTGAAGAACGACGTGCTCGCGCTGCAGCGGCTCAAGGAAGCCGCCGAGAAGGCGAAGATCGAGCTGTCGTCGTCGCAGCAGACCGACATCAACCTGCCGTACATCACGGCCGACCAATCGGGCCCGAAGCATCTGTCGATCAAGCTCACGCGCGCCAAGTTCGAGTCGCTGGTCGACGACCTGATCGAGCGCACCGATCGAGCCGTGCCGGATCGCGATCAAGGACGCCGGCGTCAAGCTCTCCGACATCGACGACGTCATCCTGGTCGGCGGCATGACGCGGATGCCGAAGGTGCAGGACAAGGTCAGGAATTTCTTCGGCAAGGAGCCGCGCAAGGACGTCAACCCGGACGAGGCGGTCGCGGTCGGCGCGGCGATCAGGGCGGCGGTGCTGGCAGGGCGAGCGTCAAGGACGTGCTGCTGCTCGACGTGACGCCGCTGTCGCTCGGCATCGACCTTCCTGCACGGCAAGTTCAACCTGTTCGACCGCAACACGCCGTACGCCGCGCTGTCGATGGCGCTCGAAGGTCCGCGTGCTGCTCGGCGAGGGCGGCGAAGCGATCGAGCGCTGGAAGCAAGTATTGAGGGATCGCGCGCTGGGCGAGCGGCGCGCGGCGCTGGTCGGTTTTCCGATGCTCGAGCCGCTGCTCGGCCGCCTGAGAGCACCCTTCGCGCGGGGCGTCCGGCGACAGCGATCCGCAAGCGATCGGCCGGCTCTGCAGCGCTTGTTCGTGGCGCTCGCGTCGCAAGCGCGCCCACTCGTCGTGTTCTTCGACGATCTGCAGTGGGCGGACGCGGCGACGCTCGCGTTCATCGAGCGCGCAGCGCAAGACGGCCAGTCGACGCTGATCGGGCGCGTACCGCGACAACGAGCTCGGCACCGCGCACTCCGCTGCGCGAGATGATCAAAAGCGCACCGCGCTCAGGTCGCATGCACGATCACGCTGCAACCGCTCGGCGAGCCTGACGTCGCATGTTCGTGGCCGAGACGTTGCACCGGACGATCGCCGAGGTCAGCTCGCTCGCCGCGACGTTGCACCAGCGCACCGGCGGCAACCCGTTCTTCTCGGTCAGACGCTGCTCGAGCTCGAGCACGAAGAGGTGCTGAGGCTGGAGCGCGGCGTGGGAGTGGGACGTCGGCCGCGTGTCCGTGCTCGCGCCGAGCGAGCACGTCGCCGACATCACCGCCGAGCGCATCGCCAAGGCGCCCGCCGACATCCGTGAGCTGCTGTACGTGATGGCGTGCCTGGGCAACGAGATCGATGCCGCAGCTCGAGAGCTTGCTCGAGCTATCCAGCACCGCGCTCGAAGCGCTGGTCGAGCGCGCGCTGTACGACGGTTTCTCAGACGCTGCTCGAGCCCGGGCGGCTCGCCTTCTTGCACGATCGAGTGCGGCTCGCCGCGTACGAGCAGCACGACGCAGGCGAACGCCGCGCCCAGCACAAACGCATCGCCCGAGGCGCTGCTCGCGAACGGCTTGAACCGCGGGCGCCGATTGTTCGAGACCGTGGCGCAGCTCCGCCGCGTTCGACGTCGACCAGCCGAAGGCCGACCTCGCGCTGTCGATGGCGCCCCGTGGACCTCAGCTGTTGGCCGCCGAGCGCGCAGCACGACGCCGGCGCGGTTCGAAGGCGACCGGCTACGCCCGCTCGTGCCGCATGGCGCTGGGTCGCGCTCGGCGAAGAGACCGGCGCGCAACAATACCGAGCGGCGACGACGTTGTTCGGCGACGCCCACCACAGCATGGGTAACCTCGACGAGGCTCACCGCGCGTACGACGAGCTGCTCGCGCTCGAAACCGATCCGGTGCGCCGCTCCGCGGTCTACCGCAAGAAGGCGGTGGCGAAGACGGTCGAGGGCGAGCTCGACGAAGCGTACGGCTACTTCGTCACGCTGGTGCGCGAGCTCGGCTTCGACTTCAACACGCTGCCGACCGCCGATGAAGGCGGGCATGGTGCAGTGGGCGCTGAGACGCTCGGCGAGTTCGGCCTCGCAGAGCTCCTCGAGCAGCTGCCGCGTAACGACGAGCTTGTCGGCGGTGTTGCATCGACGCATAAAAAGCTTGTACTTCGGCACGATCGCCTACGCGTTCGGCCCGAGAGCTTCCAAGCGGTTCAGTCGTACACGATCATCCACTGCTTCGACCGGGGCGCGCCGCCGTCGGCGCTGCCGATGATCACGGCCTGGGCGTATTGCGCGGCTTCGATCCGCGACTACTCTCCGCTGGCGCCGAAGTGGCGCGCCGGCTGCCGGCTCGCCGAGCGGCACAGCCCGCCGGCGATCGCGGAGCGCGCACGCACGCTGTACGCGATCTTGGCGATGCACTACGAGCGCAGCTGCGACGAGCAGCTGCTCGAGCTGCGCGCGTGCGCGGATCGTTGCGCCGCGCACGGCGACCTCGAGTACGCCGGCACCGCGCGCTCCGAGCACGACGCGATCCTGATGCTCACCCATGGCGCGACGCCGCAGGTCAGCGAGCGCATCGCCAGCACGCGGGCGTGGGCAACCGAGCTGCACGTCCTGCCGAGCTTGCGCGCGGCGACGCGCATGGAAGCGCACCCGCCGCGCTGCGTGGCGGAGATCCCGAGCTGGGCACGAGCCTTCCGCTCAAGCCCACCGGCGTGCACCGCCGCGCCTACAACCCGGCGCTCGCCGAAGCGCGCGACCTGGCGTTCCGCACGGTGTTGAGCGCGCTGACCGGCGACTATCGCGCCGGCATCGAGCACTACGCGCAGTTCAGCGCCGGCGCGCCCAGCTCGAAGGCAGCTTTCTGCTGACCCAGTCAGCTTTCTTCGGCGCGGTGTGCTCCGCACCGCGCGCCGCGGCCGGAGCCCAGGCCCGATGCCGGAGAGCTTGCTCGCCGACGCGACCGGCGATCGTGCACGCGCACGCCCAGCAAAATCCGAAGGCCAGCGCGCATCGTACGCGTTGCTGCTCGACGCGCTCGCCGAGCACAGCGGCGTCGACAACTACCGTGAGCTGCGGCCCGGCGCGCGACGTCGACAAGGCGTTCGAGCGCGTGATCGAGCGCGCGCGCACGAGCGGCGCGCCGCAGTCGCAGCGCTGACCGCAGCGCCGCAGCAGAGCGCTGCCTCGAGAACGGCGGCACCGCGTCGCCCACTCGTTCGCGGAGCAAGCGGCGCGCGAGTATGGCGAGCTTGGCATCAGCGCGGCGGTGCGCGCTCCACGCCCGGCTGCAGAGCATCGGTCTTTCGACCAGCACGCCGCTCGCGCTCGAGGTGGCCGGCACGGCGACCGGCATCGACCCGCGTATGCTCGACCTGTGGGCCGCCGTGCGCGCCAGCCAAGCGCTCGCCGCAGAGCTGCAAGTCGGTCCGCTGATCTCGCGCTTACCGCCTCGCCCGCGAGGCTGCCGGCGCGCAGCGCGCCGTGCTGATCTCGCAGCACAACGCCCAGACCGCGTCTTGTCGGTGGTCGCCGAGCTGCACGGTGAAGGCGAGCTGGAGCTGCAAGAGCCGCTCGCGCAGAGCACGCGCGTGCCGGTGCAGCTGATCGAGCGGGCGATGCGCTGCCGATGCGCGCGTCGTGCACCGGCGTCGCGCGACGCCGAGTGGTCGGATCTGGCCGTACTTCCGCGCCAACGTGCGCTCCGCGCTGCGCGTGCCGATCGGTCAAGGCATGGGCGCGCTGTACTCGAGAACTCATTGACCGCCGGCGCGTTCAACGCCGGCCGCATCGAGATCTTGCGCGTGCTCGCGAGCCAAGCCGCGGTATCACTGCAGAACGCCCACTTGCTCGAAGAGCAGGCCGAGAAAGATCACTTGCGCCGCGAGATGGAGACGGCGGCGCGCATTCAGCAAGCGCTCGTGCCCACCGCGCCGCAGATCGCCGGCTGCGAGATCGCAGTGCATATGACGCCTGCCGATCAAGTCGGCGGCGACTACTACGACGTGATGCGCGCCGGCGGTTGCGATTGGTTCGTGGTCGGCGACGTGTGCGGCCACGGCCTGCCCGCGGGCCTGATCATGGTGATCTGCCAGACCGCGCTGCACACCGTCTTGCACGGCCAGCCCGACATCAACCCGGCGCAAGCGCTCGCGCAGGTCAACCACGTGCTCAAAGAGAGCCTCGAGCGCTTCCACGAGAGCAAGTACGTCGCGATCACGCTGTTCCGCCACCCGGGCGAAGGCGCGTTCGAGTTTGCCGGCCTGCATGAAGACCTCGTGATCTTACCGGCGCGCGAGAGCGACCGTCGAGGTGCAGCGCACCGAGGGCACGTGGCTGGGCGTCGTGCCCGACATCGCGCCGCTCATCCCGGTGCGCCAAGTACGGCTCGCGCCGAGCGACGTGCTCGCGCTGTACACCGACGGCGTCACCGACGCGCGCGCGCCCGACGGCACGATGTGGGCCGCGCCGGCCTCGAACGCCTGCTCGGCGAGTGCGGCCGCCTACCGCTCGACGATCAAGGACCGCATCCTCAACGAGCTGTCGAGCTACCGAAAGCGACGACGTCACGCTGTCTTTGCTCCGCCGCGAGGCCAGGGGAGCGGCGTCAGCCGGCGGCACGCCCCTTTCCATACACAGCTGGGACCGAGGTTTGGATTGCCCTTCGGTTCGGAGTTGTTGGACCATAGGCCGCGCTTTCTTGATCCGCGGGGAGCATCTTCACTCCATCGGCAAGCTCGTTCTCGTCACGCTGCTCATCGTCTTGCATCGCGACGCTCGTCGGTCGCTCCGAGCTGAAGCACCGCGAGCTGGAGCGAGGCTGTGGCCGCGCACATCGCCGTACCAGCGGCAGCTGGGTGCGGCCGGTGCTGCGCGGACGGCGGTCGACGGCAACGCCGCGGCCGACGCACAGAAGGCGCTCAACGGCTTCAAGCGCATGTCCGATGAGGCGCGCGGGAGCGGCTGGCTGCGCCGCACATGGCAGCAGCGCTCGAGCCGGCGCAACAAGGCTGGGTGAATGAGCAGGCGTATCGCATCGGCCAGCTGCGCGCGGCGGCACAGCGGAGCTGGGCGGTCACGGCGCTCGACCCGGAGGAGCCGCAGAACCCGCCACCGCCTGGACTACGCGCTTCGTCGACGCGATCCTGATCGTGCTCGCCGACGTCGGCCGGCTGCCACCCGACGACTGTCTCCGCTGGCGCAGCCGACGATCCGGCCAGGATCTCGTGCCCGGTGGGCCGCTCGAGGCGGCCAGCGTCTCGGCGCGCATCACCAGCATCGCCCGCGCGTGGTCGTTGCTGCAGCGCGCGGCGCCCGTATGCAGCGCTGGTCGGTAGCGGCGCGCGAGCTGCACGTGATGGCGAGCAACCCGCCGCCGACGTTCGGCGGCATCGAGCCGGGCTCGATCTGCAGATGCCGTGCAGATCCGCGATCGCGGAACGGTGTGGCTGCCACCGCCGGGCGAGAGCTCGATCACGCGCCTGCGCATGCGCCCGCTGCTGCTCGAGGCGTTCAAGCACTTCGATAAGCCGGGCCGCTGGCGCGCGGTGAGCCCGGACGCAATATCCGGAAGGCGCTTCAGACTTGATCGAAGAGCAAGAGTGGCGCTGATCGCTCGGAAGTGCCGCTGGTGCGCGAGGCGAGCGGCGACGTGTCGGGCTTTTTGTTCGACGACAAAGGGCAAGCGCTGCTGCGCGTGATGACCGTGGGGCTTCGCGATACGAGCGCGTGAACCGGCGATGCCTCGCCGCGAGCCGATCAACCTCAAGGACCCGGCGGCTCGCCGACCCGTTCAACGGCCGGCCGTTGTTATGGCGTTGCTGCGATGGACGGCAGCGAGCTTCGATCTGGTCGGTCGGCGAAGATCACCGCGACGATAAAGGAGCAATACGTAACTGAACTGAAGTATAC
>ERZ1370068.1971-contig-11930_pt1 | contig 48484 bp, 83 predicted proteins | sample MGYA00561227_ERZ1370068 | MGnify/ENA primary metagenome ERZ1370068 (study PRJEB38410, sample SAMEA6850437) | metagenome | study: Metagenomic assessment of the ecological functions of the soil: analysis of the soil microbiota associated with the... | reverse complement strand
CTGCTGCGCTTCTGCACGTGTTAAGCATGTGTTAAGCACTGATTCCCCGCCCAAAGCAAAACTTAACTGCGCCTGCGGCGGAGCGCGCCGTCCGAGCGAGATCCATCCGTGCAACACGCCACTCCCCGCCCTTGTTGCTCCCCTGCGTTATATGTGTGAGGTGGTATGTAGTAGTATATATGTTAGATATGTATGTTACGTGATACGAGTGCCTCTTTATATGTAACTAAAGCACGACTCATGCTCTCTGCGTAGGTCCTGGCCTCATCACAGAGAGAAATAGTGAGAATATCGTCCCTAGTTGCAGCTATATCACGGATCTGTTGAAGGACTGCACAGATTGGTCGATGGCGTGTGATGTAGGACATTGTTGGATCTCCTATGGTGACATCGTGAGTTGATCACGGGGCATGCGGTAGAATTGATCATGCTTATCGTTCGCGCTACGCTCGCGGGGGCATCCACTTGGTTGCGTGCTTGTTCGCTAGACAACCACTCTGACTTTGACCATACCATGTGACCGAGTGAGGAACCACACTTCCGTCTACATGGAGGCAGTCACATGTCACTCAACATTCCGGTCCCGACTGGATACTCTGGTTTCTGGCAGACGCAGGGTGATAAACAACCATACTCAATGCAGATCGCAGCAGGCCAGCATCGCGCGAAAGGTGCATGGCTTACAGCAAAATTGTTCAACAAGTACGGCACTCGAGATGCGGCTGCTGCTCTCGCTGTTCTCATTGGCGCTGTGGCTGGAACGACTGCAACCAATGGTTTCACCAGCACGCCGAACCCTCCTGGTCCGAGTGCAACCGTTCCGACAGTGACTGGCCTCACAGATCTAGGTGGGTTGCGTACTGCTGTGACAACCGCCAGTTATAATCGCACCACGTCTACACCTGACGTGAACGAGTTGAAGCGTTGTTCTCTGGTGCATTGCTCGAAGAAGGCATCACATATCCAACACGCCCGGTCCAGGTGGTGGTGGCATGATCCGTGGTGGGCACGTCGAGCTTCGTAGTAGGGAAGAGCACACATGGCAGCAGCGACCCATCGTGGATCAAGCAGTTCATGGACGCGCTCATACAGAAGACGGACACGCCTTATAGAGACACTGGCCTGATGTACTCGCGCCCTGATGATCCAACTCAGATACCCGGCAAGTTGAAGGAGTACGATGAACAGGATCCGTCGTTCCACGAAGAACGACGCAAGACTGGCTTGCCTGACCCGTATCCACCGGTGGCAGCGATGAATCCGCTGATGGAGCAGATGCGTACTCAGTTGATGTCACGTCCAAACGTGATGCAACAAGGACTCGTTCCGCGTGGGCCTGTGTCTATATGAGGGATGCGATACGACATTTGTGGATGCAACCGGAAGGATGGCTCAATGTCCCACCCGGTGCTGATCCATACAAGCCAAGCCCAACTCCATATGATGAGCAGTTGGAGAAGCGGTAATGGCTGATACACTCGACACTGTGAAGAATGCAGCCCGCGAAGGATCGCCCGAGCCACATGCCAGTTACTCGCCTAAACAAGCACGCACGATGGCTGCTGCTGCACACAACCCACAGTTTGCGAAGAAGGTGGGCATCCCACAGGGAGTTGCGCAGGACTTCAACGCTGCTGACACTGGCACACCACAGTTGAAGCAGGTGCAATGTAGTGATCGTGCAATTCTGCCAAGGTGGTCCTCCCGGTAAGAAGGACGAACGCACTGAGTCACCAGCGGAGAAGGCGCGCAGAAGCGTCTTGGCATTCCGTGATCCTGTATCAAGTCGATGCTGTGATCCTGCACGCTGCGGTTGAAGCTGCATCGCTTGACAATCCACATCCATCGCTGCAACAGATCGTGGGATAAGCTACAACCTCACTTGCGAAGGCGATGATGCCACACCACCGCCACGTCCTGTGGCTGATCCATCGAGGTACACAGCGCGAACCGTGTTGGAGGATAGACATGCCACCACTTGACCATGCCACACTGCAAGCCGTGCTCGATAAGCAGGAATGCCTAACACGACAGAGAACCTCAATCGCATTGCACAGTTCGCTGCTGTTGCTCCAGACATGCTTTGAGAAGTACCTTGGTCGAGGCACAGATCAAGCGCGTGTCGATGCAGGAGGTGGTACAAATGCAGCCATTGACCGCTCAATCGCAAGCACTGCTGATCCGCGACTTGCAGCACTTGCTGGTCCTAATCCGTACACTGCAACGATTGATCCAAACACGGGATTGACTAACATCGGTCCCGGTCTTGTGCGTACACCTGAGCCAACAGGTGGTGGAGGAGCACGTGGTCCTGTACGTCCTCCGGGCATTCCCGGTGATGAGAATAGACCAGTAGGTAACGCCATTTGCGAAACCAGCGCCGAGTGGACAGATCACTGAATCAGAGATGAATCGTCCGGGTGTTGATCCACGAGTAGCACCGACACACAAGCAGGCGAAGGCAGTGGCGGTGGTGGTTGGACGAACTGGATTGTTCCGTCGATACTCGCATTGTTCGCTGCACAGATGGCTCGTCGTGGTGGTGGTGCACATGTGCCTCCGGGTACTACTCCAACTGTTGGTACTGCGATACCCGCACCTGTACAGCCGCCACTTCCACGTACCAACACTCGGTCCAACGAGTCCAGCTCAAGGACCACTTCCAACTGTACCAACACTTGGCCCGACTAGTCCTGTACCAGCAGCCGGGTGCTCCTGCACCTGCCGCCGCTGCTGCTGCGCCTCCATCACCTGCTGCCGCCCCGCACGTCCACCAATGGCTCCTGGCCCTGGACAGACTCCTGCCGACGTTGGCGCGTATGCAAGCAGAGGTAGATGCTGAGAACTTGCGATTGCAGATCAAGAAGCGTGCACGCAGTGGAGGCGGTGGTGGTCGAACCACTCCTAATGAGGTAAAGCTCCAACTACCAGATGGGCGACTCGTACTCGCAAGTGGAGAAGTCGTCACTCCACAACCTGCTGTTCAGGTAGTACGTGAGATACAGTCTGGTAGATCTGCTGCTCGTGTGCTTGATCGCGTACATCGTGTTAGGTGACTTACCAGAGCAGACGGAGAAGATGAATGCCATAGCTGCGGTGTTGATGTACACGGGCGTTGGCCTCAGCGACAGTGACATAGCAATAGCACTCAAGACGAGCTACAGAGAATGTCGAACGACTTAAAGAACTTGATGCTTACAAGCAGCTCTCCGAGATGTTTGATGCGACCGTCTTCGAGGATGCGCAAACGCACAGCGAACCACATCATTACCCAGGAGGCCAGCGCGGACGCAGCTTCGACAATGGTGGATGCAGTGTGACGACAAAGACAAAGCCATCGCTCTTACTGCAAGTCGCGAGGTCCTCAGACTTGCAGGAGTTGGTACTGACAGAGCTAATGATAGCAAGATTAGCGCACTCTCAATCAAGATCACCAGAACAGGTGACAATAAGAGCGACGAGAAGCGTAACAGTGGAGATTAACAATGCCCTGATCCAAATACGAACGCAGGATTGCGGACATTCACAGCCGTAGCAGTCGCAACGCTGCTCCCTGTCGCTGCATCTGTACCAATCGGTACTCGCGCATTCGTGAGTGACAACGACGTGAACAACCAGATTGGCCGGGGCAAGACTGTCGCTGGTGGAGGCACGTATCAAGCGAAGATCATCAGTAACGGCACAGTGTGGAAAGTGATGTGACGTGGCGAAACTAAGACGTTCGAGTTCGATGAACAGGACAATCCCGATCAACTACACTTCTATGAGTGTCGTCTGCCTATAACGGGCTTCACTGGCGGATACGGTAATGGGAGAAACGGCTGTCTTGGGTCTTGGGTGCTATTGCTGTCTGCTTAGTCAGTATCGTGATGCCTGCGTACTGGTTGGACGCCACGGTCCTAGAGTTGAAGACGCAGCACGAAGCCAGAGTTGATGAAGTGGCTCCCGCATGATTGGGTAGCGAAGTGGCCTACCGATCGCAACAACAATATCCTCTTTTAAGCATACGAACAGCACCATTGAGTTCCGGCACATACGCCAGGAAGGTAAAGGCAAAGGAGATGAGCAGAGCAATCTCCTATCTGCCACATACGATGCATTGGCCTGTCGATCAACTGGATGATCCTGAATTCACCTACAAGGACTTTGAAGATCTCATTGGGCGACTGCGTGGTACTGCACCGCATCTCGGTGACTTGATCCTGAAAACGCCGCCGGTCCGGACCCGCCGTCGGATTTCGCTTCGGCGCCAATCCCACACGTAACTGGCTATTCAGAGTAAATTGTCGTCCCTGCTTCACCTACTCTGAATCTGGGCGTCATCAACAGTAAAGTTACTCATCGACGAAGAGACGCGCACGCCGATAGTGCGCATATACAACGCAAGCTCCGCTGCGGAACCAGAAGCACACTGGCAAGGCATACGTGCAGCGTATGAAGGCAGGTGTTCCGTGGAGCATCGGAAAGAGGTTCATCGAAGCTGACTGGGGTGGCATATGAAGGACTCGTCTATCCTGGACTATGACGGGATACTGCACATGGTCGAGCACGATGCGATAGCGAGGTTTATCGAGGACGGACTTAAGGAGGACGCGCTTGGTGTCGTAGAGGGATATGACTACGGGCAGGTATCACCATCGTGCTACCTGCTCGCTTTCTTCGATGACATCGGCAACGTGTACATCGCAGATGGCTTCCACCGAACCACAGGCGAATGTGAAGCGTCAGGCGCGTTGGATCAAGGACCTGCGTAATAAGTGGAAGATCACACCAACGGACCAGATCTATGCAGACCCAGACATCTTTAAGGGACGTAACGCTACTCTTACGAAAGTGGGCGACTCAATCGCAGCCATGTTCCGGAGAAGAAGGCATCGAGATGCAACGTGGCGCGAACAGTATTGAATCAGGACTGGACAGTAGCCAATGCTATCTGGTCGCCTGACGACATGCACTTGCACCCGATCAAGCCGTGTGATGGCAAACGCACTCTCTTTGTCTCATCCAAGATAGAGTTCTGGCACAATGAAATCGTTGACTACTACTGGAACAAAAACATCCTCGGGCAGAACGTTGATAAGCCGAGAGATACAAATGATCACGCAATGGATGCCACTAAGTATCTATTCACGAGACCGGAATCGCGTGGTTGGCAGCTTGTGGCGTAAACCTATCACACTCGACCCACGAGTGTATCAGTGGGCAGAAGCCCGACAGAGTGAATGCACGCGTGTTGCCGGGGCGCATATGTAAATGGCAATACCTCCTGGACAGCGGGCGTAGAGCAGAACATCACTAACCAAGCCACCGAGATAGAAGGTGGGACTGATCCGTTCGCATAGCGCCTGCTGCACCACAGGAAGTGTACAAACTCGATCCAATCACCAAGATTCCTGTCTCCAAGTACGAAGGACCACTGTGGAAGTCACGCAAGAACGCTGGACGACGTGCGATTAGCGATCTGATCACAGGTCGGGAGGAGGCGGAGCACTATTACAACAACGCTTTACAGCAGAATCATCGCCGAAGAAACACAAGGAAATCGCCGAGGGAACCGCAATTGCGGCAAAGACAGGCGCAGATTCATACTCCACTGACCGAGAATATGGTCGCCGCGGCCCGGTCAACGCGGTCATTCCCAACATCTACGCGAAGAATCCCAGCGTAGAAATCACACGATGACGGACCAAGCGCTCGAGCAAAATAGGCGTAGTCGCTCGAACATCTGGCGAATAGCTCGCTCTTCCATGCGCGCAGCACCCGGAATCAACCTCAGAACCCAAGGTTTCGCCAGTCAATCGTGCGCTGTGAGATCACAAATGAAGCATGGATCATGATTGGATGGACGAAACGCGAGGCTAATGGCATTGATCCGGCGAACGCAGACATCACACGTATCGGCGCGAGATGCTTGGTCAACGCCACGGATCAGAAGGAAATTGAGCGTCTTGAAGGTGAGTTGCTTTGCTCTTGAAGAGGCTGTTGCCACGTCCTTGATCCCGCCCGGACCTTTTGTAGAAGTCGTTCCGTGGTGAACAAGCACTTATGGACCCAGGACACACAGAGGTGACTACTCTGACCTGGCGCTGGATCATGGTTGAGCCCGTGTTTTGCAGCTGGTTACCTCAACGCACGGTATCGGAAGTCAAGAATAAGGGCAGCACATACGCGAGTGCGTACAAGCCGACCCACGTTGTTGACGCAACTCAAACTTCGTCGAGGCTGCGGAGGGTGTGCAAGAGGAAATCAACAACTTTAAGATGTTCGACTACGAGCGTGATCAGCCAACTCAGTGCGGCTATGGCGATAGACAGTCCGTGGTATGAGAGAAGGCAAAGAGAGGACGAAGTGCTGGTACGTGTTCGATAAGGTGAGACGCAGGTTCATGTTATTCGCTGACAACGATTGACATGGCCTATTTGGGTATTTGATGATCCATACCAACTATCCGACTTCTTCCCGCTGGAACGTCTGCAATATCACCACAGATCCGCGGATGACACGTGCGCGTGGCGAGGTGTGTCACCACTCAGACCAGCAAGATGAGATCAATACGATTGCTGACGAAGGCAATCGCGCGCGCGTGGTACTCGGAGACAATACCATATTCAATAGCAGCGTGATGACGACAGGGGACGTTGAGGACATCATCCTTAACAGCAATCGTAAGACTGGCGGCGTGAGAGTGCCAGAGGGACAGAAGCTGGAAGATGTAATCATGGGACCACCCATGCCCACGCTGAAGTACCAGTTCCTGTGGGACAAGTCGAGTGCGAAAGAGGCGATCAACGTCATCAGCGGCACTGGTGACGCTATGAGAGGCGAGCAGTACAAGACGAACACGACGAATCAGGCGATTGAGCAGTATTCACTCAATCAGCGGCGTGCGTCTCGATGAGAAGCGTGATGCGATTGAGGACTTCATTGGCGGTATCACGGTGAGGTGCTGTTCCTGTGTCTCCAGTTCACGGATCAGCAGACAGTTGGCTCACTAGTTGGATCGCAGTACGGAGACGCTGTAAGTCTCGGCGTAACATGCAGCCGGAGGAGATACGCAAGCTCGTTATGTGCCAGATCGAAGGTGGTAGCACGGTGAAGCCAACGAGTGCAGCCAAGAAGGCAGAAGCGCTACAGATCGGGCAGATACTCGACGTGTTCGCATCTAATCCCGCTGTTGTGATGGTGCTGCTCAAGATGATGCAGCGTGCGTTCGATGGCGTTGATATGATGGATTGCTGATTGGCAAATGCTCACACAGTCAATCCAAGACAGATGCAGCAACCTGTCCCGCCGAGGGCGTGGGATCTCCGCCACCACAGGAAGGTGCACCACCACAACAAGGTGGCGAAGATCCAATGCGAGGCAATCGTCGCTGAACTTGTGAAGCAAGGTATCCCTGAGCAACAAGCAGTACAACTAGTACAACAGAAGATGGCAGGACGGACACAATGAGTGACCCAACAGAAGGCCAAGACGACAAACACGAACCTCGGTAGTACAGATGCACTACTAGACACATTCATACAGGAGACAGATCGTGGGCAAGCACAGCCCGATGGAACGGACCCCGCAGGAACCCGGACAAGGACACTCCGCGTGCGCCTCAAACAGGACGCACCGACACTCGCCAACAAGGTCAAGGACGCGATACGCCAGCAACAACCTCCGCGCGCGGACAAGGCGATGGTCAAGCTGCACCAGTTCCAACAGGTTCCTACGGCTGCGAGAGCAGTACGGACGCCCTATTCCTTGCGGACACTCGTGGAGACATCTACGACGCACAAGGAACGCTCATCACGAAGCGCAAGGCTATGGCCGCACCGTCTTCCACAAGCTCTACCCGTACATCGAAGCGGCAACTACTGGGAACGCTGCTTCAGACAAAGAGTAGATGCGTATGAGAATGCAAATTGCAGTAGCGAAGAGTAACGGACTAACACTTGACGATCACAGTGCAGCAATGCAGTTGATGGTCAACTGGAAGGAGAATCCAACTGAGACTATCAATACGGCTCTGCGCGCGTTGCTCAGGACCGTGGTATCGACGTGACGGCTATTCGTGGTGGTGGATTTGATCCGGCCGCCCTGAGAGTCAGTTAGATCAACTCATGGAGAAGAGCAGAACGCTTTGCTCCATTTGTCGGAGCAAGAGCAAAGACGAGTACAAGAAGGCAGGAGCTAAACGATAGAGTCGCGCACGAGGTACAACACGTTCATGACAGAGTTCCCAGATGCAACAGCGCATCAGGACTCAATAGCGAACGTGATGCGTGACCACAACATGTCGCCCCGAGAGGCATACTTCGCGATACGGGCGATGGCAGCGCAACATGGACTTGATTGAACCAAGCACTCTGCACCGCAGTTGGCAGCACAAGCGGAGTCGCCTAACGGGCGGCAGCACCCAGGACCGAAATGGCCGCGCCCTACCGCAGATGAGCGGTAGAGGTAATGGAGCCGACACTGTACCAGCAGGGTCGCGTGACGTGCCATCTGGAGATGAGTCGTGGGATTCGATCCCGACGTACATTCCACAAGCACGGCATAGACATCCAATAGCCATTCCCAAACACCCGAGCTGCACATGCTTCCACCTATGCAGCCGGCACGTTAGATACAGTCATCCACTCGATGCTGGATAACAGCCGGCGTAAATTGATCATGGCCGCGATCAAGAGCAATGCTCTTGTAGCGTGGGCCTTCGCAAACGAGCGCGTTGGAGACGGAGACAGGCGCTAACGTTACGAACCCGCTCATCGTCGGTCGTAATCCGAACATCACGATCCACGCAGTACTTACAACCCGATCCCCATTGTACAGACCAACGAATTCGATACTCGTGCGCTGGATGGTCGCGTGTTGTCGGCACTGTCATTATCTCTGAGCAGGAGGAGGACGAGAACACTGGGCCGGAAGCGATATTCAAGATCATGAAGGCCGAAGATGCAGGTTCTCGAGACTTCCACTCACGGAGCGTTTGCAGTGGCTATCTATACGCTGTTGGTGCGGGCCTTGATCCTGAATGGCCTGGGCAACCTTATCCCTGACGATCCTACTACAGGAAGCATCGGCGGCATTTCGCGCGGCACAGCCAACAGTGGCGCACGTCTGCGTACCAGTTCTAGGCACGTCTGGATGCGAGTAACATCGAGGAAGCGTTCGACGACATCTTCATGGACCTGCACGCTGAAAGGCGAGTCGCCAACGGTGATGATCTGTGGACGCAACATCTATCGACTGTATCGCCAGGCAGCGAAAGACCGTGTGATGTTCGCACTCAACGAGACTAAGACCGGACAGAAGATGTCTCGATCTCGGCTTCAAGGGTTGCTCGCACAACGGCGTGCCACTCATCTATGATGAGGACTGCGGTGTGAATCGTTGCTACTTCATCAACGACAAGTACCTTCGCCTCCACATGCTCAGGGCGTGCAACATGACGGACGAAGCAACTCAATTCACCGTGGGATCTAGATGCGTCTGCGCTCGCGTGTGCAGTGGCAGGTCAGTTCTGCATCTGGAAGGCGTACCGTACGCACGCTGTCCTCCGTAACGGAACCATGGGTCAGATGATGAGCCGAATACGGAAGTCCGCGCGAGTTGCCGGACACGTTCGTCACCATACGAAAAGCGATACAGCTTCGTGGAGGATGAGAAGGCATTTACACCTGATCGCTGGGGAAACAAGCGGCAGCAGATGGTCGAGGAGACATGTCGGAGAGCCATGTGGCTGGGTCTATGTCATGTGCGTGGCAAACCTGGGCACAGTATCCGTCTGACATCGCGAGATCAGATGGAGACGATGAAGCTTTCCGCGCACAGCACGCATGATCGACGATGCGACTGGCGAGGAGGTGGATCATCGTGGCGTTCCATTGAGCGTCGTGCACACATCGTCCAATGGCGGTGTGGAGTGCCAACACAGGTGGGAAGTTCAACACGGAAGTCGATGTGATGAGTGATGGTAACGATGCACCTGACATCGAAGCTGGCTCTGAGGATCGCATCGACCCACCGAGCACGGTCCTGTCACGGATCGAGAAATTGAGTAGAACATGGTCACAGCACGCAACTACGCTGACTACTTCCCGTATGGGATCAGCGTTGCAGTACGCAATCTCGAGTTCGCAGCGGATGTGAATATCGGCCAGCCGTACATCTGCAACTTCGGTGCGCCACTCGCATCGGCTGGTGTCGTTGTTGGTACGCTTGGTCCGCTTGTTACGGGCCTAGCGAACACGTTCACAGCGGTGAACTATGAACAATGGTGGGCTCGTCCCTCACGATTCACTTACGAAGCGTAATGGATGGGGACGATGCATCACACTCACTGGCTCTCGCTGCTGGTGACGTACTATCACACTGGATGGCTATGACTATCTCGGTCAGGCTGTGCGGTGGACAGGTGCGCTCAACGGTACGACACCTGTTCCAGTGCCGAAAGCTATTCAGTGGGTTAGCCAAGTAGTGTTCGGTGCTGCTGCTGATACGGTAACTGTCACTATTGGCATCACTGGACACCTTCGGACTTCCATACACGTTTCAGCACCTCGTCGCAGAGGACAAGAACTACACCGTTGCTGCGAATGCTGGCACTTTCACCGCAGCCTTGGCTGAAGGAACCGCGGCGACAGCTACCAATGCGGATGTCCGTGGAACGTACCTCCCAGTTACGGTCATCCCAGATGGCGTGACGATCTTCGAAGTCACGTACATCACTCTCGTCGTGGTAATCTTCACGGCGCTGCTCAGTTCGCTGGGTAGTTGCCTCGCTGAGGAGTGACGTGGATCGGAAGCGTGTCCCCGGTCCACGTCATCTCGCGTGGAGGTGAGAGATGGCAGATAAGCCAAAGATGCCGCGTCCATTAAGTGATTACAATGATCTGCGATTTCCAAAGAACGTGGATGACGCATTCAAGGGCATTGACTGGTATCGCGATAACGCTCCGGGTGAATCGCTAAGACCACGCAAGCCAGGAGAGACATTGCATATACAAGATGATGAAGGAGCACAGTCACTCCAAGATGCAATGCGACTTCGGATGCAGTTGCCGAGGTGACACATGCCATACCGCACACTCCGAGAAGCAGTCACACAAGTAGCACGGAACATGTCACTGACGAATGGCGTCAACACTGACTCCGTACTCAGATGACACCATCGTGAGCTATCTAGTCGCTGCTCACCAGCACATCATCGGTGAAGCTGAGTGGAGCGAGATGATGGTGTGGCGTCCGCGTGTGTTGGACGGAGTGACGGGACTCATTACTGAGTTGATCACAGACACAGATGACTGGAAGAGTGTGGCGCGTATCTATCACGAGTTGTATCGAACTCCGCTGCCTGTGCTGTCCAGTTACCAGAATCCCATATTCAATACTGCACTGATGCAGGGCTATCGTGGACTCCGCCAGAGGAAGACAACCAGACTGCTGGCAAGTATCTCGTACGCTTCTATCCGCAGAACCTCACAGGCAACGTGCTGTTCGGAGTTACATCGCAAGCCTGACTTCACCAAGGACGAGTTGGTGATCCCTATTGACTGGTGGCTACATGTGTACATAGCGAGTTGGATGTACGCAGCAGATGACGGTACGAACCCTGCTCAACTCGACAAGTACATGAAGCTGGGACAGAAGAGGCTCGGACAAGTGATGGCAATGGAGAACAGTAGACCAACGACGCATTCGCCTGAGAACATGATGCCTTCCCAATGGTGGGAAGAACAGTCTCCGTATACGTAGGTGATACATGGGAGAGACAACACTTGGCAAGAGGAAGATGCTGTACATAACGCCAGATCAAGCTGCGAGAGATCGTGGCTATGCATGGCAAGATGCAATCACGCAGCCTGTTGCTCCCGGTAGTAACGTAGAGGAATACGTTAATCAAAAGAACTGGTTACGTCCGATTGGGCCGGGAGACAGATTGAATCTGCAAGATGATGAAGGTGCTCAGTCACTACAAGATGCAATGCGCTTACGTATGCAACTACCGAGATAAGACATGGCTCGTGCCACACAGCTGTCAACATAATGAGAGATGCCACATCGCGTGACTTCTCCGGTGGTCTCAACGTGTTCTGACAGCGAACTCAACCTAACGAGCAAGTACGCAGTAGTCCTCAGACAATTTGGTGGTGGGGCTAGACGGATCACTCGAGGTGCGACAGGGTACGAAGCTGTTCTATGACATTGCACCACTGAGCCAATACAAGATCAGCAACATCGCCTTCTTCTTCCGTTACATAATCACCATCGACACACGCGGGCAGATATTCTCCACAGATGGAACAGGCGCGACGACAGCGATATGGACGCCAGCGATAGCCAACACACTAAGACCAGGACTCACGATCTGGACAACTGGTGAGGATGCACTGTTCTGGGAGTTCAATGGTGAGTTGATCATTATGAATGGCCATGACAAGCCACTCGTAGTGACGAACGTGTTGCACGTGGACTACCTAGCTGACAAGGCAACAGGCAGCAACATCAACGTGCCAGTTGGAGGTGTAGGTGCTGGATACGCGAATCACTTCTTCATCGCTGAGAACTACACGCTGCACATTAGCGAACGCAACGCTAGTGGTACGTGGCTCGGGAGACGCATCGACGCAGTACGTGAACACGTTCGACATGCGTCCATACGTGCCATCTGGCGACACAGAGATACTTGGCCTGTTCCCATTCAAGTCGTATCTACTCATCTCATTCCGTGAGTTCATCGTGCCTATCACGATTGTCGAGGATGCGACTAAGACTCCAAAATTGGACATCAATGTCGCTGCCGACAGCATCATCAACAACTATGGTGCTGTGTCTCCACGTGGGTCAGGATGTTGGAGACTTGCAGCTCACCGCGGACATCGTGGGGTGGCATCTGTAGCACTCGCTGCATTCACGCGTGTTCTCTCGCCAGATCGCCCATCGCGCTTCGTTGATCCACTGTTACAGCCAGACATTAACAGGCTCAGTGTTGAGTCTCTGAAAAAGGGCGTGTTCAGCATCTTCGACAGACGATTGAGCACGTACACGATATTCGTGCCGAACGACGAACATGACTACCAGGCGTACGTAACTGGCTACATGTACAGGTACGTGGATCGTCTAAAGGTCGAAGCGTGGTCGCGCATCACGTGGTTGGAACTGGCACGCAGCTACGCGCTCATCTGAAGGCAACGTGTTCTATGCGAGGCATCTAGATACGAAGGTGTTCATCCAGGGTGATAGTAAGACGAATCCACTCTATAAGGACTTCATCGGTGAGCAGGAAGTGTTCAGTGATGGCACGATGTTCACGGATCGCACAGAGCTTCACGCCCATATCAGACATGGAGACGAGTGGACTTCCCATCGAGTACGCATGGGAGCTTCCGTGGTCTGACATGCGCCATCGTGGACTGGCAAAGACGCTGCGCTATGTGATCTTCGACACGGAAGGCAATCAAGAATTCAAGCTCCGCGTGTTCATAGACGACTTGTACGCGCTACCGCCATCTGGTGAGGAGTTCTCAGACACGACGGTGTTCACGGATGGCGACGGGCTTCATTCCATACAGCGTGTTGCCATACACACCAGCATTGCAACTCGACTTCATTGGTAAGGCTGCAACTGGATGGGGCTATCAGTCGTACGGACGCTCTGGACTACCCACGATGGGGAACTCCGCATATGGTGGAGGCAATAACACAGCACTCCGCACGCTGACACCTTGCACCAACGAAGTTCACGTCGATGAAGCTGCGTATGGACGGAAGCTCGAGTGGGCCGATGAAGTTCGTAGCAATCACGCTCCTGTATCCAACAAGGCACAATTCGGAGGATGCCGTAATGGCTAGTCAGATTGATCCCACCGTCATCAAGGACGATCAGCCTGTGGACAAGCGTGATCTGCGTAATCAGTTTGAGATTGCGAAGGAAGAGATCACCGCGCTGCAAGAGAGCACATCGTTCATACGCCAAGCAATCGTGTCTGACATATGGTTCGACAATATATAGGAGCGTACTATGGCTGATAACATTGGTGTGCTTGGCTCTTCGACCGCGGTAGCAGTCGCGACGGCTACCGTGTACACGTGCCCAGCGAACAAGGCTGCGAAGTTCAGGATCATGGGCATGTTCCAAGGCAGCAGCGACAAGCGACATCGGCATTCTAGTAAATGGCATAGAGGTAGCGCGCACGGGAGCATTCGGAGCAAACAACTACGTGTGGACCAATAGTGGTGCTGGATTGCTTACTGTTCCTAATGCATCCAAGCCAACAGGAGCGAAGCGCAATCCTGACGATTCAACCTCGCTCCACCTATCTACTATCTCAGTGCAGGACAGACCGTACAGTACACAGTCTCTCACTGGAGCATTACTTGCTGCGAATTGCCAAGTCGTTGGCGTTGAGATTGATCTAACTGCGTAGGTGTGAGATGCTTGACTCACGTATCACGTTCACGCCCAATCTGGGACTAAGCAAGCTCCCTGCGAACTACCACGTCTGGGCGCAGATCATGAATGACAACTTGACAATGCTCGATGCAGCAGTGTCAGGATTCGTGATCTATGACAACTGGCGTGGGGCATGGACGAATTCGACTCACTACGCGAATGGCGATACTGTAGTGGATCTGACTACTGCTGTGATATGGACGACACAGGTAGACCACACGAGTTCCTCGATACCGACCACGTTCAATCAGGAGCAGATACTTCATCCTACGTACTGGGTGCCCGCGAATGCACCAGCGAACAAGCGTGGTGCATGGTTGCCTAACACGCAGTACAACGTGAATGACTTCGTGCTCGCTGATGGAACGAAGTACGCGATGTGTCTCGTGCAGCATGTGTCAAGCTCGTCGTTCAACGCCGATGCAGCACTTGGATACTGGTCGATACTGATTGACTTCACGAGTGGTACTGGCGACTGCTGTGCCATCGGAAGCATTCCGCCATCGCTACCTATCACGAATCAGATGTGGTGGAACAGCGATCTCGGGCAGTTGTTTGTGTGGTACAACGACGGGAACAGCACACAGTGGGTGCCTGCATCTCCTGTGTCCACGAACGCGACTGGTATAGACATTAGATCGTTCGGTGCTGTTGGAGATTGGAACGGAACAGTTGGTACAGACAACACAGCGGCGATTAACGCTGCTATGGCTGCTGCTGCGTCTGCATCTCCTACGAAAACAGTATTCATCCCAGGACAAGCGTTCGGCATCACAGGCACGATCAATGGCATAGCGGGATTGTAGTCGATCATTGGTGCAGGTCGTGGCCAAGCACGTATCTGCACAGCGACGAACAACTTAACGATGCTCAAGTTGGAGAACATCTCGACGATTGGGATTGTGCTCAAGGGATTCAGCCTCGAAGGTGTTACAGGTGGGAGCGGCACCACGGGAATGTACGTAGGCAGCACGATTGAGCAGACCGGCCACATGATGATGCAGGATGTGCAGTTCCTTAATCACCGGAGAGGTACAGACGGAGGAAGTACATACACACTATTCGATAGCAGGATGGAGAAGCTGGACTTCTATGGTTGCTCAGAATGGGGCGAGTTCCTCGGCGGCTCCCAAGTAGGACACTCAACATGTACTTATCGTGTGTGCGGTGAGGGTGTACGCGTTGGCTCTGTTAGTACCTCTCCTCAGTTGGTGGTGGCAGCTTCGAGAACTCGTGTACGTGGCTTAACAACACTTGTGACATCACACTCAACGCCACCACTATTCGCCAGATCGGACGTAATCGGTGGCTGGATGGAACAGACTGTAACACAGCACATCCACAAGATCGTTGCCGGAGCCATGCTATGTCACGGTATAGTATTCGAAGACACGCTATTCCAACCCTGCAGCCACAGTGACCGGCACCGGCATTATTGATGCTGTGACACGTTTAGTGGTGAGATCGCGTTCATACATTGCAAGGGTGTGAATGCGCCATTTGCTTCAACTAATTTTCCTGATGAGACTTCGGGCAGCACCAGTAGCAGCAACTTCACGTTACCTACGCCAAGGTTGCATACTCACGCCAACGGTGCAACGGTCACGCCACCGCTTGATTGCAGCAATGTTGGAGAGAATCTACGTGGCACAGCCGCGTACACTGTGTATCGCACGGACGGCAATCCAGGATTTGTGGCGGATGGTCCTGCTGGTGCGTTTCGTGGAATGCGCTTTCACACTGCCGGTGTGGGACGGTTCAATGCAGGACTCAACGCGATTGCAGAAGGTGGCGGTAACGCAGGATCAAACTTCGTCATTAACTCGTTCTCAGATACAGGTGTGTTCATTGGATCTAGGCAGTGACGATCGTTCGCTCAACAATGGATGCCACGCTAGGGAGGCAATCTCACTTTGGCGGCTGCTAAGGCTTATCAGATTAACGCTGTGCAGGTTGTTGGTCCGCGCATCTCGGGATGGAACGCACCAACTGGTACGCAGACACGTGGCACGCCAGACGCAGCCGCAGCACTCGGCACTGTAGCACAGACGCTCGTTGCATTGATTGCTGATCTACGCACGCATGGACTCATTGGGACATAGCACATGCTCGACTTCCTGCATCACCAACTAGCGGACAACTGTACAACGGCACGAACGGTGTCACGTATCAGTGGGTGTCGAGTCCTGCGATATGGGTCGCGCAAGGATCATGGACACCTCCGCCATCAACGAGTAGCACGCTCAACGTGTCTCTTAAATCGTTTGGCGCGGTCGGGAATGGAACGACCGATGACACAGCAGCGATACAGAGTGCAGTTGATTAGCGTGTCGTCGCAAGGTGGTGGAACTGTTGATTGCTCTAATGGGCGTTGGCTTATCGACAGTGCGACAGTTAACATTCCAGATGATGTCTTTCTCGTAGGTCCCTGGGAGAACTTGGGAGGATCGCGCCTATCACCTGTCAACTATGACTACTCCGTAGTGGATAGCGCTTTCATCGTCAATCCAACGTACACGATTAAGCTCGCCCGCCGTAATTGTGGTATGCGTGGTCTAGCTGTGCTGCGTAAAGGGCTTGTAGCACCTACTGACATACGTACCGCTGTTGATCTTGCAGCTACATTTGCTGGGACAGGCATCACAATCGGTGACAGCGTAACGCGCTACGCAGGAGATAGTTACCTCGGACATTTGTTTGTTGCCGGATTCAACATCGGCATTGCGAGTTTCTGCTCACGCTCACGACTTGAGTACATCTCCGGCGATAACATCAACGGCATATATATGACGACTCAGCTACGACATGCAGCACTTGTCGCATGTTCATTTCTGGCCGTTCATAACAGCACTCAGCTATCCAGTCGGATATGCTGTCTCCGGTGCTGTTAATAATGGGAGTGGATCTGTTAGACTCACTATCGCTGCTAATGTCTTGCGTACAGGTGATCGCGTTACAGTTGTCGGTATCGGTGGTGCAACAGGCGCATCTGGTCCGTTCATTGCTACGGTAATCAATCCCACGACCATTGATCTACAAGGCTCAACATTTGGCGGAGCGTATACGACAGGCGGCACTGTGTATCTCAGTGCATGGTATCGCTCTGGCGTCGGTATCAACTTCGATGTTGATGTTGATTGGGGGCAGATGGAGGACTGCTTTACTTTCATGTACGCCACTGGCATCCGGGTCAACACGTCTGACTTCACTAGCCTTATCAATTGCGGATGTGATGCTTACTCGATTGTCAACGATACATCAACGATTGGCTTCTGATTACTGGAACATCAGAAGCCTGTGCGATAACATCGTGCAGGACAGCATCGCAAGGTGTCGGTGTTAAGTGTGATACAACAGCAGCGAGTAGTCGCGATACTGTAATGATCACTAGCCATCGAGCATGGGGAAATCTCACTTACGCATTTGAAGCAGCACAAGGTTGGATGAGCTTAGTTAACTGTGAGATCTCTTCGGGTGGCGGCTCAACCATTCGCATTGATGATCTAGCTCTAGGCGTGACTTTGATTGGTGGTGATAAGAGTAGCGCAGCATTCTCTTACCAGAGTGCTGCATCTATAAGGCCGACGCTGCTTGGTATGCGCGGCGGAAATTCCATGCTCAACGTAGTGGTCAACAACACAGTCGGAGCTGGAGTTGCAAGATTCGAGTCCCACAATGCGACGCCTGCGAACAATGACTCCGTATTCAAGTCATACGTACTAACTGACAGTGCAGGCACAGCGGTTGAAGCTGTTCGTGAGACGTACCGAATTGGTAACGTCACACCTGGAGCCTACACTGGCCAAATCATGTACGCACTCCAGAACGCAGGAACTTTGCAAAACCTCATCAGCTTTACTAATGGATTCTTCTCCCCGCTGATCGACAACCTGTTAGCTCTCGGGACAGGCACGACAACGTGGCGTGGTATCTACTTGGGAAATGCTCAGTCTATTAACTTTAACAACAATCAGTATGCGATTGTCCACGCTGCAACGAATTTGGTGTTCTCTGGCACTATCAAGTTAGCAACCCTAACGGTAGCTACTTTAGCTGCTCCTGCAACAGTAGGCACTGGCGGGCGTTCCACTGTGAGTGATGCCACCGTGGTTGCGGCAGGTAACTTCGGCAATGTCGTTGTCGGTGGTGGCGCGAACATAGTTCCTGCTCTATAGCGATGGCACAAATTGGAGGATCGGCTAATGTCACGCAGGACTCGTCTTCTGGATTCTAATGCTGATCTGGTTCGTGTTCGGACTAGTGTGGCACTTCGGACTGATTAGCGGTGGGTACGGCATCCTCGGTGGTGCGTTGCTGCTGTTCATCTTGTTCGCACTACTCGGTTGGCAAGTCTTTGGCCCGCCGATTCATGGTTAACTTCAACAACTGAAAGGAACTACTATGCCTCTCGCTTACATTATGTGGATTGATGGTAGTAACGCCCCTGTTGATCCCGGTTACTTCCCACCCGGCGTTGGTGGTCCCGGTTCACGTCCTCTCCCAGCGGCGGTGCACATCCGTCACATCCGATTACGCGCCCGGACCTTACACCGTCACATCCGATCTACATTCCAATCACCCCGCCACCGGACAGCGGACTTTCACCTGAACATCCCATCTACATTCCTGTTGATCCGGGTTTCGGTAATCCAGATGATCCAGTGTACCGTCCGCCTGTTGGTGGTCCACCAGGTTACTGGGGTGGTGGTCCACACGTAGAGAACCCGATCTATCGTCCGGGTGCAGCGGATGTTAAAGCAGCGATGATGGCGAAGATTGTTGCTGCTGTTCGTTTCTGGACAGGTAATCTGCCTCCGGGACCAGAGCAGCCACCGACACCTCACGCCTGTGTGATCAACATGCCTACCGTGATGCTGTCTCAGCACTTCTCTCTGCAAGAGATGACTTTCTCTCAGACGGCATCACGTATGGGCATTAACAACGTGCCTGAGTAGATGAGATTCACTGTCTCGAGAAGTTGGCGACGGCACTCGAGAAGGTGCGCTCGCTGCTTGGAGGCAAGCCTGTGCTCATATCGAGTGGGTATCGCTGTCCAGAGTTGAACGAGGAAGTGGGAGGAGCAGACAACAGCGCGCACATGAGTGGCTATGCTGCGGACTTCACCGTGCCTGCATTCGGTGATCCGCTCATGATCTGCAAAGAGATCGAGCCATACATGGAGAGCATGGGCATTGACCAGCTCATTTGGGAGTATGGTGACTGGGTGCATCTGGCGCTGTGCGCTGGTGTGCCAAGATGCCAGTGCTTGACTATAGATAACAACGGGACACACGAGGGATTTCCATGACAGTTTCAGAGAAGAGTATGCAATGGCTACGTGACGCTCCCGCAGCTTCGGCTGAAATCTTAACCGCATTAGAAGCGAGCAATCCAGTGCCACCGAATCCAGATACACCACAGGAGATTGGAAGCAACAGCGGCATTATGTGGGGAACGAACATTCACCCGATACAAGGTGGATCTCCGGTACGCATCAATGCCAATCGACGCACATTCCAACTTGCACAAGACCTGGGACTGAGGCGCATTCGTTTCGATCTGTATGATGCATCTCAGCAGTCACAGACGATGCTCGCGAGTGTGATGGCGGAAGGCAATGTCCGTAATGTTGGAAGTGCTTCCCATCATCATTCCCAACTTCAAGAACTATCTACATGAACAGGCAGCCTACAATGATTGCGTGACTCTTGATGCGCGAGTATGCTGACAACTTTCCACAGGTTATGGTGTGGGAACTCGGTAATGAGTTCGAGCTTGCATCGCAGATCAGGTGGGCAAGGCTCATTCATCAGCGATTACAACTACGATCTGTATACAAAGGCACGTGGCTGCTACAGAGGTATGATCGACGGGATGAAAGGCGTGAATCCGCGCATGTTGTCCTGCATCGACACGTCAGGTCATGGACATTGGGGCTGGACCGACGAGCTGTGGAAGGACGGTGTGAAGTGGGACATCACGGGCGAGCACTTCTACTCGGAGAACGGCGCAGTTGACATCCGACATCTGTATCTGGAAGTAGGTGAGACAGACAAGCTAGCACTGTTGAAGGAACACTACGGCAAGCCGATCTGGATGACGGAATTCAACTACTGGTATCCAGATAACGAGACGCAGTTTGATAAAACGCCGATGGCACAGTAGCCTCAGCAAGACAATGGCGCAGTACGACGGCTTCGCACGTGACTACGGACTCGAGGCTGTTGACATTTACGAGGAACTTGACCAACCGCAGATCCACGGACGCGAAGGCAAGTTTGGACTCTACACAAACAACCAACCGAACGCTGCTGGCGAAGCAGTGAAGAGCTATCTCGCTACGCATCCGAGTAAAATCTATAAGGGACACATATGAGCAACGTAGAAGTCGATCCAGCTAACGGACGCATCACAGATTATGTTGTGCGTGTTCCAGGGCATGAGGAAATCAAGTACCTTGTCAGCATGGCGAGACGCCTGCACGACAACAGCAAGTTCAGAAACATGCACTTCGATGATGAGCAAGTAGAGAAGCTCGGACATCAAGCGTTAGATACTAAGACTATGTTCATTCGCATCATAGAGCACGTGCCAACTGAAGTACCAATAGGCATGTTGCTCGCGTACGTGAGCCAGTCGATATTCGGGCGTGATTTAGTAGCAAATGACATCGTGCTTCTTGTAGAGGAAGAGCATAGAGGTAGATGTTTCGATGCTGTTAAATACATCACAGCACAGTATCGTGATTGGGCACAGACAGCGGGAGCGAAACGCATCTATCTCAGCACATCGACAGGTGTTGATCCTGAGGCAGCACGCAAAGTGTATGAGGCATGTGGGTTCCATCAGATTGGGACGCTGCACGAAGCATAGGAGGCGAGCATGTGTGGTGGTGGTGGCGGAGGCGGTGGCGGGCAGGATGTCTTTGCAGCTGCACAGGCAGATCAGAAGCGACGCGATGAGGAAGATCGAGTTGCACAACAAGCAAGAGACGTACAGGCTGATGCTGATGCAAAGAGCGTCGCTGCACGTGCCAATTACAATGCGAACATGGGCACCGCTATCAAAGGTGCGTACGGCACTGGCGAGGGATACTTCAAACGTCGTGGCCTTACTGCTGATCCTGGCTACATCAATGAGATCATCAACAGCATCACACGCAAGGTGCCCGACCTCGACACGAATCCACAGCAGTACTACAACGAGGACGCATTCGCTGGTGGCGTGAGCAACTTCGAGAACCAGCAGAGACAAAAGTACAACGCTGATGTGGGCACGACATTTGCTCCTGGCTTTGAGCGTTCACTCATACCTGACACTGCTGCTGATTCAGTTGTCAACTCGATACTCGGAGAACAGCGTGGTGCTGCCACGAAGGCACTGGACTTCAATAAGGCACGTGGTCTGTTGAATGATACTGGATATGGAGAAGCAACACGTGCGATTGGCGGGCAGGCTGCTGCTGGGACATCAACATTGCGTAACTTGGCGAACTCTGTGCTCGGTGTTGATCGACAGCACTTGTTAGATATACGCGGAGAAGCTGGAGATGCAGCATCTAACTACGGGTTCGGACAGCCTGCACCTGACTTGGGTGGATACCGTACACGCAAATACGCAAGCAAGCACGGATCTAGGCGGTATTGAGGGCAGCGTGCGTGGTGCGCTTGGAAGCACGAACCTGTTCGATGTGCCAACTGCACTACAAAAGGGCGGTACGTTGCAAGGACCAATCAATCTGACTACAGCAGGAGCAGGAGGAACAGCACCACCAGTTGATCCAACGAAGCGCACGCAGACAAGTCGTGGAGTTGGTAGCTCGGGTATCTTCTAATGAGTAGCATAGTACCAGTCCGTGCAGCGTTAGTGCCTGCGAGTCAATCCTCTATAGCGAAGGTGGACAGGCTGACAGCAGAGATGTTGAAGATGCCTCAGTTGCAGTTTGTCACTGAGCACATGATCCACGCTGGCATGTACACACGGACACTGTTCTTTCCTGCTGATACCCTGTGTACTGCTGTGTTCTTCAAGATACCAACTGTGATCATCATTGTGGGACGAGCGGACATCTTCTCTAACGACGACGTGATCAGCGTAGATGGCTATACTGTGGTGCCTGGAAGTGCAGGACGCAAGATTGCAGTGTGGGCACGCTCGAGAATTGGCGCATCCATGATCTTCCCAACCAAGGCGAGGACTGTGGAGGAAGCGCAAGAGGAATTCACTGACGAGGTAGAACTACTTCGTCCCGCTGTCCGAGAAGGACAGGCATCGGATAGTGATTACGGGAGAGTGACATGACAGGCGTTGCTGCCGCCACTGTTGGAGTAGGACTCGCCACTACTGCTGCGTCCATGTACAGCGCGAGCAAGAATCGTGAGCAGGCGCAGCAAGGCATTGATGCCGCCAGCCGCAACGCGGAGCAAGCGAACGCTCTGCAACGTGAGATGGCGGAGAGGCAACTCAAGCTCGCTACTGCCGGACAGACAGACGCACGTGGGAATCGTGTTATATACGATCCTTCAACGAACACGTGGAAGTCGCTGCTTTCTCCAGAAGGACAGGCCCTCGTATCTCGTAGTGATGCAATCAACAAGATGCACGATGTCGAGACGCTTGGTAGAGGATCACAAGAGAGAAGCGCTGCGTTTCAGCGTCGTCTAGCAGAGAGGGAGTACTGCGTCTCCACTACTCGATGCGATCAAGTACAACTACGGTGGGCCTAGCCGAGAGGGCGTGACAGGTGCGAATAAGATTGCTGCTGCTACTAGTGGTGCTGAGTCAGGTGACGTTGCACGGAGTGGATACAATGCTGCTGCGTTACGTACCGGCACTGGCGCTGTGCCTCTCGAGCACACGCTTGCGTCGATTGATAGAGGCACGACAGGTGGGATCAGAAGTGCGCTCGCTGGCGTGGATGCAGATAGGAGTCTGTACAATACGTCACAAGACAACTTCCGTACTGGGAAGGCGAATCTGTATAACGCGCTAGCTACGAGAGCGAGTAACGTAGAGAACATCCCATTTGCTCCATCGAACATCCCTGAGACTATGGATGCTGCGACGTTGAATCGTTCCATACGTGCTCCGTATGCGACAGCGAATCCAAATGCTGGTGCGGTGCAGACAGCAGCATCGAAGAGCTTGCTAGATGCGATTGGCAAGTATCCACAGGACGAGACAGGTAGAGTATTGGGCACTGGGCTTAACTCGCTGCTTGAGTTCTACAAAGCGGATCAGAAGGAAAAGAAAAACAATCCTATCTCATTCACTGGTAGCGTCACTGGAAGTGATCCAACTACTACCGCTGGTGGTCAGAGACTCTTCTAACAGGAACACATCACATGGCAACTACACCGCGCCAACAGATTGCAAGCCCGCAGAGTTTCACTAGTGATCCACTGGAGCAAGTCTTTGCCAAGCAGTTCTCAGATCCAAACAGTGTTGTTGGTGCCTTATCTCTAGTGAACATGCAGACTGCCGGTGCTGCACGAGATCGTGGGCAGGCTCAGTACTTAGATAACTTGCATATGACTAATCAGCTAGCAGCACAGCTTGCGCGAGAGGATATGAATAGTGATCTGTTGAAGGAGTCATTGCAACAAGGACAACTCACTACATCACTGCTGGTGTCGATCCAAGTGATATGCCTCTCGTCCAACGCCTATTCACTGGAAACTCTGGCAACCTAGCAGCAGATCTAAAGCGTGCACTTATCCAATCGCAAATCGACGAGAACAAGGCAAAGGCTGCACATGCTGGTGATGCTGGTGCAGATACTATCACAGGCGTAATACAGATGGGCGCAGGAGGGCCAGAAGGAGGACAATACACAGTTAAGTCGAGAGATCCAGCACGAGCTGTACAGACGCTAGGTAACTTGACAGCAACTAACACTGTACAACGTGGGTTGCCTGCACCTCCACCGGGACAACCGTACGCACGCACAGGAGCAAAGCCTGGCCAGAGCGCGCAATCGTTCTCAGCGGATAAGTACGGTCGGTAACGACGGTGGCTGGCTCTCTCGCTCCTGCACTTAACGAGGCTGGTCAGGTTAATGACATCGACCTGATGCGGAAGCAATTAGGCATGCCTGATCCTGCGATCAATCCGCAGTTGAAGGATGCACTCACTGGTGGTACGTGGTGGGATAGGACGAAGGCATATCTAGGTGATACTAATTGGGGAGATGTAGGCGAAGCACTTGCACGTGCTGGCTCTGTGTTCTCTCCACCACTGCGAGCGGCGTTCGCATCACGGGACGCTGCACAAGGGAATCTAGCAGAGAACTCTCGCCTCGTTCTAGGGCAACAAGCGCGATTCGTGTCAGACATTCCCGCTGCGATTGCTGGGATACCAGCGATGGCAAACACCGTGAAGCAGCTCGCATTCGGTGGTGATGCACTCCCAGGTGCAGAGACATCTGCATCTATAGCGGGAGGTATCGACGCATTCGGTAAGCAGATGGGAGAAGCAATTGCTGGGCGTCCTTATAGCGAGGACTTACTACGTGGTACTCCAGCAGAGATGGCAGGGAACTGGCAGCGAGTGATTGGAGAAGCTATTGTTCCACTGCCGACGAAGTTCACTGCACCTATTATCAACGCTGCTACGAGACTTACTCGTGCTGCTGACGATGCTCACAGGTACGAACCTGATCCAGAAGTCCACATCACTTGCAGCTAAGACACTTGAAGCATTCACACCGCTAGCAGTTAGTTACTCTCCGTCGATCAAGACGATGGCTACTAATGCTGCTGTGCAAGGTGCATTAGCTCCAGTTGCAGAAGCAGCATTCAAGTCGCTGCAACCTGGAAAGGAGCAAGCACAACAGGAGCAAGTGCAAGCAGATCAAGTAGCAAGAGAAGGAGCTGCGACTAGCACACAGGGATACACGCAGGCAGGGAATGTGTCGAACGCTGTCGATGCAGTGACGAAGCCACACGTAGTACAGGCAGGCGGACTTCCGAGTACTGGCAATCCAGCAGATGATCTGATAATCGCTGGTGCAACAATTGCTACTGGCTATGCTGGTTGGAAGTATCGCAATGCTATATGGCGAGTAGCATCTGGATACGATAATAAGGTGGCTGCTGATACTAAGACGATCCAGCCGTGGTACACCAAGGTCACACAGCAACTAAGCAAAGGAGATGCATCTCTACAACACGATGAAGGAGACTCTGCGAGCAGATGGTCGTTACACAGCGGACCAGATCGACGACATGATCGCGCGTGCGAAGGAGCAAGCAGCGTCTCAGACTGGCGCAGGAGTCACGACACGCGAGGACACCTTCTATAACGAAGGCAAGTACATGGATTCCTCGGTCAAGAGTGTGCCGGTTGAATGACATGGTACGAGACGCATCAGAAGTTGACACCGGAGCAGAAGACAGGCTTCAACTGAGCTTGCATGGGCGAAGCAGGAGTTGAGTGATCGTGACCGCATGATCACTGAGATGATGCACCGTCCAGGTACTAATCCACTGTACACTGGAGAGCCATCACGTAACTTGTCTGGATACACGCGGAAGGATTTGCAAGACATCATCAATATGCACAGCGCTGATCAAGACATCTCGAATGTCTATCGTATGTATCCGTGACATCATAGACAAAGCTGGCGACTATATGGCTGAACAAAAGAGTATGCATCCTACGGAGACAGCCAAGTTCAGGGCGGATAATCCTTACTATGTACCCGCAAAGGTGGAAGGACAAAAAGAGTTTCATGGACCCGCGGCGTCCAGTCAAGACTGCTGATCCCGTAGCAGGAGTTGATGTGCCTCGCGGTGTTAACACGTTCCAAGAACTTGGCGATGCGATGGGGAATGTGCCTGCGTACATGGACGAGGTGTTCCGTCGCACTGAAGGCATGAAGATCAAGCGTGACTTCCTCGAGTTCGCAGAACGTGCAATGGCTGCGGGGAACAAGTACTTGACGAAGACGTTCCTCAGCTTGGTGATAAGAGTGTGTTTGGCCGCAACGTGCGGCTCGCACCAGAGGCAGCAGAGAGGACAGTTACGTGGCGTGACTCAAACGGCATGAAGCGAACCACGGAGGTGAATGACATCGTACTGCGTGATGCACTGAATGGCGTAGCTAATCCCTCGATGTTGCAGTTGCAGATGGGAAAGCTAGCAGTGTTGACTAAGTACTATGAGTCTGGTGCTGTTGGTCCATTGTCACTGTTCAACTCCACGTTCTTCGCACCTAAGAGTGCATTGTACTCCATGACAGCAGGCACGATGTTGCCTTCTCTCCGAAGGGCATTGCAAAGGGTGTATCTCGACAGGTTTGCACAAGACACGTTCGGCATCCGCTTGCCAGGAGATCTATCTGGCCTTGCTGGACTACCGTACCACGCACTGAAGAACGTAGGAGAGATGCTCGTAGATCGTGGCGCACGTGCGTTGCATCAGCACTGTGTTGAATGATGGCATACTCACTAAGGTGTTCGATCCTCAGACACTGGAAGCTACGTCGCAGAGGATGGCAGCTTGGTACAGGAAGACTGACTCGTATGCGATGAAAGAGGCTGGCCTTGCAGGTCCATCGTCACAGAACATGATTGACCAAGGCAAGATGTACAAGAGTCCTGAAGATGCACTGAAGGCGAGGAACCTTCCAACAGCAGCACATGATTTCATCAACGACATCCTGCGTGCTATAGCTACGTCACCCTCTGGTGTGATGAAGGCAGTGAATCAGAACGTGGAACCGATGGAAACTCAACTCAGCAATCAGGAATCTCTCTGGTGATCCGGGTAGGAGCGGTGCGTTTAGGAATGCAAGAGTGGCTTGCGTATGGAGTGAACGTCATCCCGTGGGGGAACGTGTATATACAGGCACTCGGCAAGCAGATGGAAGCGTTCACTAGTTTGGATAAGGCACTGTACTCTGCACAGGGCGCTGCGACTATTGGTGCTGCTGTCGCGATGGCATCTCAGTGGAATGCATCGCTTGGAGAAGAAGAGTACACGAGGCATCAGTACTTTGAGCGCAGCCCCGATGACGTATCACAGAACGTGTACATAGGCGCATACCGGGACTACCTGCATCGCAAGTGAATGTACGTGCCACTCTGATCCCGGTGTGCGTCCAATCAAGTATGCAGCGGAAGCACTCGCTGGTCTGCATCTTGGTATATTCGATGGCACATTGTTCAAGCCAGATAACGAGGCGGAGCGACTTTGCGAATTCAGAAGCAATCCATCACAAGTACGGCACCACACATGAGGGAAGCGTGCCTCGCTCTGTGATCCAGCAGTGGCTCATACCTCCGATGCCCGGTTTCGTACAAGCAGGACTTGCGTCAGTAGGAGTACAAGCACGTGGCTTCGGTGATACTCGCGTGCCTACCACACGTAGCTCACAGGGATTCGCTGGTGGTACTAATCCAGCTGACCGACAATGTGGCGAGCGAGTTCATACCGGGACTAGCGAATGACGTGATGCGTGGTATTGGTGCAGGACTCACTGACTTCATATTCAAGTTCTATGCTGGGATGCATCGTGATCTTGATTCGAATGCAAGCGCCATCGGCAACGAGACAAAGACATTCGGTGAAGCACTACACACGCAAGTGCTAGAAGCGAAGGAGCGTGGTAAGGATTCCACATCCGAGTTGGGATCGTATCCGTTGCTGGGTGGATTCCATAGATATGTGCCGAGTCAGGAGGCAACATCGCTTGCAGTCAAGGACAAGATCAACAACATCAAGACGCTGGCTGAGCAGATGGCATCAGTCACAGAGCAACATGGCCCTCGTGGACATGATAGGTAATAAGAAGATAGGTCATCAGGAAATATGCAGGCACGCATCCTGCACAGCCACAGGACATGGACACAGTTGCATCTCGCTCAGGATGTGCAGGCGCTGCTACAAGAGCATCTCTCCTACGCTTCAGCACATCAAAGCTGAGTACACGCAGTACACAGGTGTAGCGAACTCGAACCTGTTCACGCCACGTGAGAAGCGTGGATGCAGGAGTACTTCGGCCGTCAGATCACTGACTACAACCGTCGCATGTTGATGGACATTCAACGCTGGGAGGAGATTCGTATCTAACAAGTACGGACAGAAGATCGACTTCAGTAAGAAGTAATGACTTCGGTTCTTCACTGTCGAAGCAGTGAATGAGAAGCCACCATTCGATCCGATACGCGCTGGGTTTTGGCTGGATCGCATTCGTGGTTGGCATCTACGCAGTGGTGATTCTCGCCTCGGTCACAGGGCTGCTTGATCAACGTGCATCTCATCATCAGCAATCCAAGAGATTAGTTGTGATCCGAACAACAGGTTGATGGGATTGCTTGCAGCGGCGTTGGCTGGGCGGCGCGCTGACGTTCTCTAGTGTGGGTAGGAAGTGAGGGGCAGCCTATATACTGATCCTCCTCATCCCCAACCACCACCCATTATAAGAGATTGTTATATGCACGGGTGGGTTGTCAAACTACTTCTGTTCGGGTCTAGCCCCAGGATTTTTCTATGGGGCATCTATATACTCTCACTCCATCCCCCAGCTTCCTCGCCACATCCTCCAACAACAACTCATTCTTCAGATATTCCGTAGCAATGATCAACTCGCGCGGCCTTCCTGCTGTGTTGACTTCCAATCTACGTATAAGATCCAACTCGTGCATTGTGTTGAGCAGAGTGCCGAACATCTGACGTGCTCTCCCGTGAGGAACAGGGTTGCGATAGAGATGCTGTACAATGCCATCACTGCCTGCATCGAGTATCGCCTTTCGCATCTTTCGCAACGTCTTGACATCGTGACGTGCGATCGTCCACTCCGGTGAATAGGTCTGTGCCATAACGCTTCAACTCCGCTACTATAGGTTGATGGCTCTGCGTATATGATCGTCGCTGATATACCAAGCTCGTTCATTTCGCCGCCATAAGTCCTGCAAGTCGAAGGACGTGGCTGTCTCCGCGTGATTCGAAACTTTCACGGTACACATCTTTGTGGATGTGGGCCAGCGCTATACCATTGCGTGAAAGTGTCCTTAGCTCCATCAGTAATTCCGATCCTGGGAAAAGTACGGCTCTCTGTCGCGATGGCTTGTAGCTGCTCGACGAGGTGTTCTCTACGTGCAGTATCGACATCTAGTTCTCCTTTCGGCCATGCGACGAGTTGCTTTCTGTTGCGTCCGTTGACGAAGAAGCAGCGGCTTGTAAATCCTCCCGCAATGATTTCGGGTCTGAGCTGCTTTATCAAGCCAAGACGGTGTGCTTCCTCGCGAGGAACGAGCAGTAGACATCACTAAGATTGATTGTGTCCCGAGTGAATATTTCCACCTCCTGTTCGCTCAGTTTGGGCAATCGCAGAGGTCGTCTGTAAGGAGCGCTGGTACTCCACTAATCTGTGAACTCTCTGCCAAGCATTGCTGCAAGTTCAGATGCAACAAGTATAATTTGCGACGATCCGTAGTGTAGCGTTGGATCTGTTGAGGTCATCGAGTAGTGCTCCCTTTGTGATCTGTGATTCAACGAGCTGCATCTTGGAGTTGGTGCGTAGTAGGAACTCACGCACGATGCTAGTAGCTGCGTGTATAGATGTGGCTGACTTCCGCATGATCCCACTCTCACCACGAGGATCATGTACATGTTGAGATGCACTGGTGCTCTTGGACTAGTCCACGATGGTCGTCACGTCCAAGAGCAACAGACAGTGCCCAGTAACCACACATCATGTCGTAGATGAGTGGTGTCTCCTTGATCCTCCATCCAACTCATGTGAAGTTGTCGATGAAGGTAGCTCTCTTAATGAATGACTCACGTGAGCTTCACCTTTTCCAGGCTAGACCATCTGTGTATGCCGTGGTGTCTGGTCCCGAGAATCGCGAATTCTGCAGGATAACGAAGTTCTCTGATTGCACGGACGATAATAGGCTTGGCTGCGTGGACGACGAAACTACATGTGCAACTCTTTCCATGTCAGGCAATCTCGCAAGAGCAACGAGCGCATCGTGGATGTTGAGCACAACCACCAGCCCCAGAGACCGTTGGCACTCACGGGGCCACATCGCGATCTTTACGACTGAGATAGATAACCTCACACCTTTGTCTCCAGCAGAGGATCGTGGGGCTCGAAAGCAACGTGATTGGTGTGAGAGCTTCGTCGCTACCAACACGGGAGATGTAGTATCCATCTTCTACCGTATGCATTGTAGAGAACTTTTTCCCGCACTCAACACGTTTACGTAGTTCTCGCCATGGCACCAATCCTCGGGAAAGCTGGTGTGGTATAGTCGGTGGCACGTGTCGCCTCGCTACTGTAACGCCGAACTTGATGGCTGCACTATCAGGCATCAGTCGATGAGTTGGAATGGCACAATCCGCTTGCCTTGGTATCTCCAGTGTGGGTTGTGGTCTTCGGTCCAGCTCTGTGCGCGGGACGCTCGTACGGACCCGGAAGATGCGGCTCGCGTTAAGGCTGGTGTACGTCGTAGTTATCGGGTCAGTGGGCAGCGAGGCGGAAGTTCTCGATGAGTCCTTGGACGTTCCAGATCGCGACTGCGAGCGTGCTGTCAGCCTGCGAGAGATCGAAGTACACAAATCCATACCCAGGCGGCGCGATGAACATACTACGCGCGCGCCTGGCTGGTTCGTAGGTTTGCACCACTTCCCCACATAACTGAACTTGATGATAGACGCCCCGACGCACTCTGAGTTCCCCATTGGCGGTACTCGCAACGCATCTGCTGCCATCACTCTAATAGTTGCTGTCAATGCAGGTGGAGTAGAACTTGTGGTTCCTCGCTAAGCTTGTCAGAGGCATTGGAGCATCTCCCCTGCTGGCTTGTGTAGTGTTGGATGTATCTTTATTCTGATTCCTGTTATCTTCGTCAGTAGAGCAGTAGGCGTCACAACGAAGTGTTCAAGCGATGAAAGTCAGATCTCTGAGTTGATCCAGACGAGGCGGGGTTGAAAGTCGCAAGTTCCGGATCGCGCTGCAACACGCGCGCCGCTAATGAAGTCAGCTTCAAGGTGTTCGAGCTGTCCGGAGAGCAAGTCCTCGTTGATGCTTCCTCGTAGCTCATCGTCAACAAGTATGCCATTGGTTGTCATCTCCACTTAGGTGGTGGTTGCAGTCTCGACGTGTGAGGAGAAGAACTTGGTTCTGAGCTTCTGCGCTTGTAGTTCTGCGTAGAGTCGATTGATATACGGCTCGTGTGATGCAGCAGTCTGTGACGTTGTATCGCCAGTAGGGCGTTGATGTCTCCCTGTTGCCCGCCAGTCCTCGCGCTCGTCTTTGTAGTAGGGTGCTCTGTGTACTGCTCGGCGGTGAGGAAATGCCAGATCATAAGCGGTAGAGTTGGATATAGCGTGTGGTGCGCGAGAGCGTGTCGTAGTGAACAGGTGCAATGATGCGGTCTTTGTAGCGTAACCAGTACGAGTCGAAGTTCCCGTTCTGCGCGACTAGTAAGTACATCTTCGGATCGGCGAAGCAACTCGGCAATCGCCAACCGAGATAGCACTCCGTCGTGTAGTGTCAAACCTGCGAGTTAGTGCTCGCTGTCTCGGAAGTTGATGCACATTCCTTCGTGTACGTTAGTTGGCGAATCCGACGCAGGCAGTTTCGTTTGTGCTTGTCTCAATGTCGAATGATGTTGGAAGACGGTCTGCCCTGATAGCTCGCAGGTAGTCGATGGCTTGTCGCTTAGTGGGGTTGATGGTGATCTGATTTCCATGTGGCACTCCGCTGTCCATCTAGGACACGCTTGAATCTCTGCACGTCGATCTTGAAGTGCAGCTCTACGGTGGTCTCACTGAGCATGAACGCAGGGTTGTGGCTAATAAGCATATGCCCGTCGTTCTTGCTAGCCCATCTCGCTCGTGAACTGAAGTACAGATCCACGCCACGCTTCTTTACGCCCTTGTGGCTCAGTGAGTGCGTGGAGTGCTACGTTTCCCAGGGTCAGGATGAACCGTGCGTTTGAGAGTGCGCGCTAACCCCGCGCCAACACCGACTCCATTGCAGCAACCTCCTCCGCTGGCACTAGGGTCCTGTCGTGCTTGTTGTCCCTTCTCTAAAGTTCTTCGCTTTATAACATTCGTTATGTAGCACTGCTCTCTCGTCGAACACCGATCTTTCCCTAGCTCTGTCCATAGATACCTACCATGATGCTCCCACTGGTGGTTTGCTCAACTGCACTTCCGTCTCGCCGGGGAACTCTGCAACGATGACGTATGTGCGCTAGGACTTCCACTGCTTGAGTACTTGGTACTCAAGCACCAAGCACGTCGCAGTGGTTCAGCAACGTTCTTGTTGTGCTCACTCAGCACCGGGCTTCTCCTTATCTGCGTATGAAACGCAGAACATCTGGAATGCACTGAAATACAGTGGCGCTTCTTGTCCACCTACAATACCGTAGAAGATCAATTCCAGTTGAGTCATGTCACTGATCTCCCTATAGCAGAGAGCGTGGAGTAACGACTGCTTTCTGGAACGAGTACAGATCAGAGATCACCGCAGTGGCTCGCTTCTTCGCGCACGGTGACACCTGTGTGAAGTTGCTCTGATCTTGGAGGACTATCGCATCACCTCATCCATCATATAGATCACCTCGCTGTACTCACTGCCCTGACTGGCGTGTGTCGTGCGATGGCGTAGGCGAGCTTCATCTGTACTCGTGGATCGTACGCGACTGTGCCATTGGGACCTTCGTGCTAACAAGTGGTGGCACTGGGATCACTCGATCTCCGAAGTCAATCACGACGTGTCCGTGTTGCATGAACTCGGTGACCACGATGCCAACCTCACCATTGAAGATGTCCAGGTTGTAGTCGTTGTTAGTCCACAGTACCTTGTCTCCTATCACAAGTTCCAGCGGGTACTTGTCCCATCTGTAACGAGGGCATGATGCGTGCCTCTGCCATGCGTCCAGCTTGCACGATCTGGTTGAATGTGCTTGTTCAACTCGCGTGTGCCTATTGGACCACGATGCGTAGGTGGTGATCACCTGATGGTCTCAGCCACGCCGTACGGCGCGGGATTGGCTTCTACTAGTGCGAGTACCTTCCCCCTGTTGCTTCGCTCAAAGCATCACACGGAAGTCCTCGCTGTTCTGTGGGCACATCTTGTGGAGGATGCGATGTGCGTTGCGCACGATGCTCGCTGCCTTCACCTTGTCGGTAGATGTTCTTGAGTGTGACGGAAGGGAAGTCTCGTGAGATACCGCTTGAACGGGGAGAGTTCAGGGAGCGGAGAGCTAGTGACAACGAAGTCCTCGATGGGTGGTAGTTGATTCGCGTCACCGAACATGCGCGCAGTAGAGAGCCAGCCTTCACTTCGCATCTATGGAGTTGGCGATTGAGCTTCGTGTTGACCATGCTGTACTCATCAACGAGTGCTCACATCGTACCGCAGTTGATTCTTCTCGTGCCTGCGTGGCTGCGAGGAAGCCTATTGGCTTGCCTGTCTTCTCGTCTGGATCACCAGGATGCGTGAACTCAAGCAGCCTGTGTATCGTCTGTTGCAGGGATGCCTGTTGCTTCAGCGTATGCGTCGTGCTGCTTTCCCTGTGGGAGCAGCGAGTGCTACTTGATAGCCAGCCTCAGTGAATGCGTTGTACACCTGCTTCATTATCGTGGGTCTTGCCAGTGCCAGCCTGTCCTGTGATGCCTACGATCCTGCTCTTCTGTTCCGCGCGCTAGCTCGATGGCTTTCTGCTGCAACTCGTCTTTGATAAGTGGCGTCTCCATAATTGCGTCCATGTGTTGTCCTTCCTGAATAGCACTTCTCATAGCACTGCTCGACTGTCACTTCTCCGTCGTCGTTCTGGTGATGACCTGATGCAGACCATCATCAACTTCGATCACCGTTGTCACTACTATTGAATTCCTCTGCATGTTTGAGTACGACCTTCGCCGTGTTAATACTTACCTCACGCATGTACTGTGCCTCTGTCATCTCGAGCATCTTGGCTGCTCGTTGTATCAGTTGTCGTTGTTGTAGGTTGAGCCTGATCACTACGCGCTGTCCTGTGGGATGCTTGGTAGAAAAGACACCGTAGTTGCGTTCGAAGTGTCCTGTCGGTACAGGAACGTGCAAGATCGTTGGCACTGTTGACATCGCTTCCTCCACTTAGAGAAAGGGGCGGGTACACGTTGCCATGACCCGCCCCTAAACATGTGTCCAGAAGCTCACGTAGTTGCTCAGCGGCCACCGCTGCTACGGGGGCCGAGGCCTCAGCACCAGCCTGCTTCCGACGCTTGCCGGTGGGCACGGTGATCCTCTCTACCTTATAGTCACGATCCTGGGTGAGCAGATCGACCAGCTCATCCTTGTCGAACACGAAGCGAGGCTGCACAGTGAGCGCTCGCGCCTTGTACGCCATGTAGAAGGTGCGCGGCTTGGTTGGTGCTGGGGCTGTGCCTTCTTCTTCCGCAACGGTAGTGGGAGTAGCCATGTTATCGTTCTCCATCTGAGTGTTGTCCTGATTTCAGTGTTGTGGGTCAGGGCCATTTCTAACCAACACCATCTATGCCCTTGACATTTGACTGCTCATAGTACTAGACCATCTCAACTGCATCTATTTCCGCACGCTCCTCACCCATGTAGCGGGTGGACTTCACCTTCAGCGGTTCCAGACTTGCCGATGAAGTCGTTGATGTCGAGACGCCTGCCCACAGGGACACCGGAGCGCCTCACTGAATTTGCGGATCGCATACCGATTACGGTCGGTGTCGGGGCTGCACCACCAAGCGGCGGTAGTACAGCTTCACAGGCTCCTTGTTCTTCTCTGCAAAGTCGAGCGGGAACTGCTCGGTAGGGACCGTGAACTCCACTTCGATGTACACGTTACCCTTGTTGCTCTGTCGCTGCAGTTGCCGGTGACCTCTCCACGTACGAGCGTGGCGGCAAAGGCGGCGGCGCTTCCTGCGTGGAAATGTCATTAGGCAAATCTCGAACACCGGAACCGAAGTCTGCACCATCTGTTTCTGGCATCGTTGATACTCCTATTTGGGTAGTGGGATTTTGTTGTACTTCGCATCTCGCCATCGTTCGAAGAGTGCAGCGAGTGTCACCTCAGAGAGGATCTTTGCTGTGTGCTTGTTTCGAACTCGTAGCCATTACTCGTGTCGAACATTCTACTCTTCATCGGCTTGTACATACCAGCTGCTTCTCACTTGTGCAACACGTCGAGTGTAACCTATGTCTTGCCAGATGCCACACCTCGCTGATGTGTAGAGGAACTTCTTCTCTCAACGATCCTCGAGCATCACAGTTATAAGCATCACCGCTCCGTCTGTGTTCTTCTCGTTGTCTTCGTGGCAGATGAATATGACGTTGCGGTTGCCAGCGAGCAGTGATTAGCAGTAGCGACTTACATAGTCCAAGTGCGTATCCATGTACGTGCTGGTACTCCGAATGCTGGGGTTCTCAGAACGCAGCACCCGTACTCGTGTCAACAGCATGATCCACTGTCTTACTCAGTGAACGCGAGGTCATGCTGTCAACGATGAGACTGTTTGTGATGTCTGGATGCTCTCTCAGTATGGTATCGAGGTTGAATGGGTTACTCGACTTGACTTCCGACACGATGCGATTGTGTTCCGTTGAGTAGTCGAACAGCAGCGTGTCATCACTCACAGGTAGAGATGCTGTTCCATCTGGATCGAAGTTGAGTATCAGCCCTCACCTGGTGAGTGTTGGCGAGGTGTGTTTTACCACACCCGCCAGTGCCCCATAGGAGCATCGACACTCTTGCGAGTGAAGACTTATTGACTTGCAGTTGAGGTGGCACCGTATGGCTTCTCCTCAAGCAGCGCGTGTATGTGTTGTGCTTCTCCTCGGTGGCGCAGATGCACACGATGTCGTCTTCGTCGTCCGCGGTGGTGACTATCCAGCACCAGTCCTCTGCGTCCCATGATGCGTCGCTGTCTTCGTCGTCAGGCTTGTACTTGTAGATCTTGTAGCTTAGCCATGTCTTACTCCTAGCGAGGCGGCCTGTCGTTGAGTAGGCTAGCAATGTACTCAGCATGTGCTGGCCCTTCACACACGCGAGACTTCATGGTTGGTGCGCTCGTCGATCACGACTGAGAGCATGTTGTCCCACAGCGTGCTTTTAGATCTGCGTTGCGTTTCGCTGCACGCTTCACCTCAGCCGCGTGCTCTTTCACCTTGAGTTCGTGCTCCTTCACTACATAGTCATGTTCCGCCTTAATGCGTGCTTTCTCCGCTGCATCTGTGCTCGTGCTCGCAGCCATCGCTGCCAGTGGCGGTGGCGGATCAGGTAGGGACAATCACGGTTGTCTCAACACGATAGTAAGCCATTAGTCTTCTCCTTCTAGTACGGGCTTGTCCAACAACGTGGTCTAGTGGAGACCACTCATTCCACCGACAGCGTTCTGCCAGTGCTTGCGCCTGCGTTCATCTTGAGGCAGGCTGCAATAGGGGATGAACATGCAACTGTGGAAAAAGCGGTTGCAATCTGTGGCTGTACCTGGGTGCGTGTGTAGGGATGCGTTCCCACGTATCATACATATGCACACTATGGAACAACCACTCACACCACCGGGTCTTGTCGCTCCAGTGTGCGCGTGCACAACTCGAAGCTGGTCCGGTGAAGATGTCACCTTTGGTAGTGGTATCTGTACTCCCATCACGATTGCTTGTAGATGTCGTGTTGGAATATCTCACTCGCCGCTACTATGTATCCTGTTACTTGGTGTGAGATAGCGAACGGCATGCGCCAGGAATCGGACAGACGCGATGCCGTCTTGTTCTCTGCGACTATTAGATCGTTCTCCCACTCATGCACACCGTCGATCTTGCCGCAGTAGTAGACGACGGTTTCATCTATACTTGTGAGTGACACGAAGAGACGAATGGTATCTCGATGCGCAGTCTTGTCTACATTCACATGCACAGGCATGTTGCCCTTGAAGTATCTATCTGTGTACCGAGACACGATGACTCCATGTTGGTCATGGTTCGTCGTGTGTCCTTTGGATCGTCGTAGTAGCCCACTCGTATAGTGGTGCATCGAGTGAGAACAACTGTGCGTTGTTGATGCGGTCGCTGTCTTGTGGGACTTAGAGCATAGATTCCCAACGCTCTTTGCCGAACAGCTTAAGTGAGTGGGTGTCTGTAGCAAGCCCAACTTCAGCAGTGTCTGCATCCGCAGCGCAAGCGCAGTAGTCGTGACACGCCTTGCCGCACTCGATAGCAAGGTTGCGTCCTCCTTCCATCATTGGGAACTCTGTCTTGTGGAGAGCGTCATCTTACAGCTCCCCACGTCGGGCATGTAGTTGACAGCCGCGGTGAGTTTGGTATAGTCATACATCACCGCTCCCAACTTCCTATGTGCATTGCTTCTTCGAGGAGGGACGTTCTGATATGGTACTCACCCTATCCTCATCGTCCCTCCGTTCCGTGAGTCCTCATCAGATCGCTCGACACTCTCGACTGTCACGCCCTTAGCGTTGAAGTCTTTCGAACATCTCCTCAACACCGGGCCTGCGTAGGTTCTCGTCACGGACTCCCATCTTGGCGATCAACTGCGAGATCAAGTCTTGCATCTTCACAATCATACTCGCCATCTCGTATCTGCGGGTGCTGAACTCGTTGTCGTTCAGCGATAGCGCATACGACATTGATCAGTCGCGGATCGAGCTGCGCCTTACGCAGATCTTCCTCAATCTGTCTCACTCTTGGTAAAGCTGCCATTGCTGATGTCTCCGTCTTCTCTAGGAACACTTCACCGTCGGAGAGTTCTAGTAATAGTCCCCGACACTTGTTCAACTTGTCTGCTATCTTGTTCAACTTCTCATCGCTAGATTCAAGATCACGGAGCATTGAGGCAATGGTTCTCTCAAGAGAACGCTCAGCTCGTAAATGCTCTGGCAATCTTACTGTTCGCTGTTGCGCGAACGATGCGCTCGACGATAGCGGCTCGCCGAGACTGCCAACAGATTCGTCCACTCGACTATCTGTTTTAATTGTGCCTGTAGTATGTGCATCCTGTGTGTTGGTGTATCTTCTGCCATCAGTCGATACTCTTGTTACGAGCACTGCTCGCGAGGTATGTCAATGGCACACTTCAACTCCAGCACGGCTTCTGCTTCCGTGCGTGCTTCTCCTTCGTGAGTGAACTTGGTTTCAAATCGTCAGTCGATACGTCCATGACTTTGTGCTTGGGTGATACTCAACCCAACCATGCATACCTTTGTACACGACCCGATGCCTGCGCGGTTGGGACATGGATCACATTGTTTGTTGGTCGTATGTGGTACGTCCGAGGAAAAAGACCGCACGCTGGTGCAGACGGGGAGATGTCGTACACCAGCGCACGGGCACGGGAGTGTTAACCCCTCATGCTACCCGTGCTAGGTTACTTGTTGTTATGAGTGCTCTGCGAACGCGTCACGAGCGAATTCACGAATGTAATCGTCGTACTCAGCGTTCTTCTCCGCGGTAAGTGCGTCCGGCTCGAGTTGGACTTCCGCGCGCACTTGGTCGAGAGCGAGCACCTTTATCGAGGTTGCGTGGCTTCGTCTTGCCCTTGTCGCTACGCACCTTACGAGGGATGTGCGCAGTGATTCCACGAGCGAGGTACTCGATATGGATGCGATAGCCTTCCAACTCGAATACGTCCGCTGTGTAGTGGCGTCCAGCACTCCGCATCAACGTTATAGTAACGGGTGTGCCGACGTGATTATGCAACTCACTGCCTTGTGCGAGCCCACCGCTGAAGTGAAGATAATTGATCTTCAGTTGTGTTCCTGGCTTGATGCACGTGATCTTTCCATCATCACCCATCAAGCATCCGTGCTCCTGGTACTCACTCACTGTCGAGTTCTCCCCGACACGAGCCTTTCGCATCTCGTGACTACGAGCGTAGGCAGAATACAGACACAATGTGTCCTTCCTCCTCTTGGCTTTCACGTGAAATGCGGCACAGCCTCCGCCCGCTCTCCATTTGCTGCACACTCGGGGACAGTGCTGAATTGTATCCGTGACACGAGGCGAGTAACGGATACCAGCAGCTCTTGTTACTTAGCAGGTACAGACGTGCCGAGTTCCTCGAGTTCTTGCAGACGCGCGGCTGTGGACATGATGCGCTCAACAGTATCGCGTCGTGTCACAGCAGCATCGTTGCACTGACAATTTCTGCCTCTGCTCTGCTGCGTAGATTGGTACTCATGCGAAGTGCCTGACCAAGTACCATAGTCGCAGCGTTCGTGTAACTCGTTACGATCCTCAACGCCATCATCATTACAGACGATGGACCCCAACATGCAGTAGTGGTACACGTCGTGTGGCTCCCTGGTAATGAGCACTACCCTGTACCCACTGCCCATTAGCAATGCGGTCACGTGCTCTACGTAAGAATACGCAGTACTTCGCTACCATAGTTCGATCCATCGAATGGCATAGCGTGTCCTCCGTTGTTGAAAAGTGCTATGACTACCTCACTCATGTGGCAGTGCACCACACATGGTAATCCACCCCTCTCCTGGCTCCTGACATCACGCAGGCGCACTCATCCTGTCGCTGCCAGTTACCTCACCCACTTCTCTCGTGCGACCTAGCACCTCGTCATAGCGTGGAAGCTCTGGGAAGAGTATCGGGCTTGCGTGCGCTGTGGGGCAGGTATCACGCAACTTCGCCTGCGAGAATGGGAATTCTCCAGGCTCGGCACTGTTCATCTCTGGGGGAGTAGAGCAATGTGCACCCGATGTCGTGTTACGAGTTAATCAACGCAGGCGTGAGATGCACTGGGTGGCTTCCACGCTTTGACGCTTTCGTGATGACTTCCTCAGCCTTCTCAGCCGACATCTTGCAGTCAGTCATCAGCACGTTCCGCAACGTGTCGCGGTCGAGCCTGTACTCTGTCCAGTTGTCCACCTTGACACGCAGGCCGATGTTGCTGAACGAGAACAGCTCATCGTGTCCTGGTTCAAGATCCTTCTCGTCGATGCCGAGCACAGCGCACACGTTCTTCTTCGCTGCGATGTGCTGTGCCTCGAACCATTGCTTTCCAACATGCGTGAACCACATGCCGGATACGGCCTTGTGTTTTGCCATGAATGCATCGACTTGCACGTTCTTGCGCTTGTCGATGCCTGACGGCAACTCATCAGGTTCCGGTACCAGCGTGCTCACATCAGTGAGCAAGTCCGCGAACGTCTGTGTTGCACCCGCCTTGTGGGCGGAGCTTTGGTTTGCTTTTGGCCATTGTGTGTTCCATCGTTACCTCCTACCTATTAGTAGTACACGGTGGAAGTAGGAAGGTAACAGAACCTTCCACCGAGCAACGCGCAAATTATCTCTCCATTATCTAATTCTACCACAGATTGCACGCTTTGTCGAAGTGTTTTGCACAAGAAAGTTCATCACATATCAGGTGTAAACACGATGCATTTACACTCTGTAACGTGTGTCGTTCTCGCAATAGTTCTCTGGCCTCCTCAACGCACGTTGCCTTGTTGGGGAAGCCTTCGATTACGTGCTTGCGGTGGAAGCGTACCAACAATGAGGACGATTAGTGTCCACATGTCAGGTGCATCCTTCTCCATCCTGTGTGCGTGAGGTTCCTCTTGCCTCTTCGTCATGCTGTATCAGATCACACGCCATGCGATCTCTGAGTTCCTTTAGTATCGCCAGCTGCGTGGATATGCGCCGAGACAACTTGCCCATCATGCCAAGCGCAGTCATCGTCCTGTTGTGCGCCTCGTTATCGTGCATCTCTTCACGTGCTTGTCCCGATTCTTTTCCTCCGTTGACATCGTGATAGAGGCCCAACTAATCGACGTACTGTGTTTATGTGGACTCTGAGTAGCGGTTCAAGTAGCTTTGGCTCAACGGCAACATGCTCTCAACTAGCCATGTCGCTATTAGTTCAGCGATGTACCTTGCCCGTTGCACACTGCGGTGATGACCGCGTAGTATCGGTCTTATCTGTCCCCAATCTTAGCAGTCCTCATGGGCGGCTGTGTCCGTGACACTCCATTCGGTCCCTCGCTGTCTATGCAATACAGCGAAAAACAAGTGCGCTGCAATCGCTTGCAGCGCGATCCCGGCACGGTGCTAGTACCCGCGGAAGTCATTCACTCTTCCACTCCGCTCTCTCCTCGATCTGGCGATTAAGCGAGTCGATTGCGCTTCACTCAACACTTCTTCACGGCGTCTGGGCGTCGGAGTATGTCACTTACGAGTGGTCCTCGCCACGAGCTGTCCGTGTACTGGCTCCACCATCGACGCGACCTGTGAGTGTGTGAGATCTGGGCATCTGGAGATGCGGAGGTCCAGTATCTCCATGAGCGCAGGGCGTGCGAGTCCCTTGCGTCCACGGAGAGCATCATGTCGAGCATGTTCTGTTCGTGTGTGCCTGGGACGCAGATGGTCAGGATGACAACACAGTGGATTGCACGTCACCACACACACCTTGCTGCACCACACACACACCACCACACCGTGTTGCCATTCATGTCTGTGCACGTACATGCAAGATGAACTCTTGCCCGAGTTGTCCCAGTCCCACTCTGGGTAGGAGTAGGCTTGTGAGACGATGCTGATATGCGACGCGGCTACTTCCGTCTACACGGAAGTAGGGAGACCTTTGTCAGAGTCCCCCTGTCCAGGCCAACACAGGAAGCGGTGGCTCCGGCCGCATGTTTATGCTGTTGATGAATACGTCTGAGTATTCGGTGCGTTTCCCCATTCGGGTTCCTTATTAGTTACGCCCTCTCCAGCACGCGTGCGTCCGGAGATAGTCTTGGCGGCCCGGATGCATGACGAATGCTTTGATACGCGCGGCGGTGAGTGTGAGGCGGCTCATTGTCGCGCGTGTTCTTCACTTGTGCTTCTTCGTGAAGCTCATTCAAAGGCGGATGCCCACGTATCCATGTCTGTCCCAATCCGACGCGAGCAGACCAGGTACCCGCTTCGATGATGCTGATGTCAAAGAACAATGCCGCCACAGCGTTGTCGGTCGAGTCGCTCTTTGTGCATTGGCTGCGGGTATCACTGATTGCTGCTCGTTCTCGTTCATCGCCATGCTCCATCCTGCCTTACGGAACTCGAGCATGTTCGCAGCAGTAACTGGCGGCCCCTTCCAGTGCTAGTCATGTCGTACTCAGCGGCTTCGTCCATCTTGGCTAGATGATCAGCCAATAGGAGGAGCAAGTTCTTGTGCCTTCACGATGTGTCTCCTGTGTGTTGAGTTGATACCGCGAACGCGAGACGCATACGCTTACGTAGCGGACGAACGTGATCCACATGTGCGACGCCATGTGGCTGCACGCCGTGTGTCATTCGCCAGCTACGAGATACATGTGTGTCTACTCCAGCGCACCGCGGGACGTGTCCTCGCTGCCATCAGGACGCACGGTCACACTGTAGATGTGCCCGTCGTACTCGAGACGTAGGTACGTGCCATGTTGCATTTGTGGGTCGTGATGTAACCACAACACCCATGTGCGAGTGTCTCGGCTCATATCGAAGTTGAAGTAACCAAGTGCCGGGTTGCACGGCAACCGGGATATGTACTTTCATTATCTATTCTACCACAGATTGTGCTATTTGTCAAGTGCTTTCAACTGCGCAGTACCTTACGCAGCTCACGCATGAGAGCAAAGCCGGGCACTCTTCTTTGTGAAGCACGCTAGTTGTGTACTATTCACGTCAATCACCTTTGACTACGTACAGTGTGTGTCCTCCTTAATCCATGCGCGACTTCCCGCATGTATGGTCCACTTGCAAGATGAGTACCCATGCACTTGGGAAGAGCACGATGAACTCGTCGTGGAAGATCATAACTCCTACTGGATGCATCTCAGGATCACCTGGATACTTGAGTGTTCCTCTCGCTCTGTTGAATGTGAATCCTTCGAACTTGTTCCATCCACTCACGTAGCGATCAGCGAATTGCTCCTTTGCTGGACGTGGATCATCGTCATGCAAGAACGTGGGAATGAATCCCCATTCTTCTAGACTTGAGCCGAAGATGACGCTCATGTGATGTGTCCTCTGTGTATATCACGTATTCGCATCTCAATCTGCCATATACGATTACGCCTCCATCGTTGGATTATTGTGTTCGCTCTTGGTAGTGCTGCGAGTCTATCAGCTTCCTCACGCAGCATACGCGGGTCGAACCAACTCGCGTATGGGGATTGTAGTCCTTTCTGTGTTGGTCGCACATTGATTGGACCTTTCATTAAAGGTGCTCGTGGTTAATGCTACTCACCGTGTAGGTGGGTCCTCATAACGCTAGTGCGTCACTGTTCAGTAGTGGTCTCGCGAAGAGCTTCTCTAACAAGATCCATCTTCTCAGCCCATGTTGCGTTGTGGCTCATGAGATCGAAGAAGTGTTCTGCTCCTTCTCCGAGATCGATGTACGCGTACGAGGCGATGGCGCAACGCACGAGATCGAGTGCGTCCCAGTTGGTTGTCATGTCCTTCTTGTCTACAGCAGCAGCGACGATGTTGAGTAGATCGTCGTTCTGCTCCATGAAGCGTGCGTGGAGAGCGAGGAAGTCTCTGTTCCTTCGTCGTAGCTCTCCAAGGAGCATGTGCATACGTGCGCGTGTTTGCTTGTCGATGTCTAGGTTGAGTCTACCGAGTTTCATTTCTTATCCTCTCCGTTGATCCACACGCGTTTCATGCCGAGTGCACGGCCCGCAGCTTCGACTGTTGCGTTTTGCGGTCTCCGCGTCTTGCCATTGACCCAATTAGACACGGTAGTTGCAGTCGGTCCGCCAGCCTTCTCGATGGCGGAGTACTGTGGTTTGTTACCGTACTTACTCGCGATGATACCTCGCAGCTCTTTGATCACGGGATCTTGTCCACGGAAGAAGTATGCGCGGTACAGCTTAGGTGCACGTGCCATATGTCACCTACTTCACAGGAACGACTGTGTAGATGAACGCATTGTGCGCTCCTGGCGCCTTTCGACTTCTTGATGGCCCTGTCTGCCATCGCTCTATTGAGTAGGTGTGAGTAAGAAGACGAGCTACGTCCCATGCTATCAAGCAACTCCTTCACATCCTTAGGAGTCATCTGCTTGACGCCACGCTTACGCACTTCGTTCATGAACAACTCATACGAATTCTCAGTGCGATGTTTCCCTCTGCCATTAGGGACAGCTTCCACATTACCAACAGGCACGACGCTGAGATCACGTGCCTTGCCTGTGAGTGATGTGAGCACAGGTGCGAGGTGCTTGTCGTCTACGAGAAACGAGATGCGAAACATGTGTGTCTCCTAGTTGTGTTACATCCTTCAGTTGTTACACAGCACAAAGCCCCCGAGCGAAGCGAGGGTCTTGGTGATACCGCTCCGTCTTGGTGATACCAGTCCAGTTGTTAGTTACACCACACCCCCAACCCATGGTTGCGTTAGATGTGTTAGTGTATGTATATAGTAGTACTATATATGGAAAACCACCCCCACTTTCAGGACGTGGGGGTGGAAGCGATGAAACATCGTAGCACACTTTTGCGCCTTTGTCAAGCACTATTTGTGTTATGGATGCCCTCTTTTCACATCGTTAGATGGATGTGAAAAGGTGAAGCCCGCACCACGAAGGTGCGGGATTCATTGAGTTATTTGGGATATTGCGCTTCTTACAGCACACCGTTGGTGTCAGTCTCCTCGGTGCGTGGCTCGTTGATCTTGTATCCACGCGCAGTAAGCAGCGCTGCGATGTCCTGTAGCGTGTCTGCACTCCACACTGTGCCACTCAACATGTGAAGTATCGCCTGGATAGTCTCGTGATCCTTTGATGCTTGGTCGATCATGTCACTTCCTCATCATCTCCTCAATCCACTCATTCGGCATGTAGTACATTCTCATGCCAAAGCACGTGCGACTCTCGTAGCTACGTCGTATCGTATTGAACGCAGCTTCAAGTAGTATCGCTCGATACAATCTGCTCATCACTCTTTCCCCTACTGAATGCTGCGATTCTCTTGCGTGCCTCGAATATCTCATCTCGTGCATGTGTCACGATATGGAATAGTGCAGGCTCCAGTTCCACCCATGAGACAGAGAGATCTTCTGACTTCGTGTGATCAAGAGCACGGACTGTCATCTTGATCAAGCTCTTGATGTTCGTACGCATGAGTACATCACGCTCTGCCTTGCTTAAGCGGTCGATAGCTGACATGCCCTGTCCTCCTTGGTTCACAGTAGCAGTTGTTTTGATGTCCCAGAACAACATGCCTTGGCGCAGTTGCTCTCTCGCTTCGTTGAGCGTCATGATGTAGTCCTTCGACTCATCATTCGCCATCCTCCCGTCTTGTTGACGGACGGCTAAAACTTAGACCCCGCACGTGCGACCGTGCGGGGTTTCTTTATCGATATGCGCCTGTCCGGTTCAGCACGGCATGGATGACGGCGGTGCTGACGCGGAAAAAATGTGCGATCTGTCGAACAGACCAAATCCCGCGATACATCTCACGGACTTCGTTCGCCTCGGCGGGTGTCAGCTTGGGCTTACGTCCCTTCATCGGATCATGCGATCCATGACCTTGAGCGCTTCTACGGCTTGTGGGCTGCCGTAGCCATGTTCCTTAAGCGCCTTGGCATAGGCTTCGCCGATCGACGATCACACGCACGTTACTCATGTGTCCTCACTTTCCCAAATGTGTGTTGCAGCGGTCATTGATTGCATCTCAACAATCGAACTCCCACTATCATAATTGTACCACATAATGCACGTAATGTCAAGCATTTGTGCACGTAATAGTTGCGTTCCCGAGGGTCCCTGTGTTACACATATGCAAGCGCACAGCGCGGGAGCCATTGATGTCGATTGACGGGCAGCGCGTCCTCGGATCTGTGATTACGCACGATCCTTCGCTACGCTCCGGGGGATGTGAGTGAGTCCTCACATGATCGTTCGTGTACATGCAAGACGCAACTCGTATGTGTACGAACGACTTGTATGTGCTTGCGTGTGCAACCGAGCGACATGCAACCTTGCTTGCGCGCAAGGCAAAAAGCCCACCGCTTTCGCGATGGGCTTTCTTTGTGTGTCCGTCTAGCGTAGATGGCGCTTCATCGCTTCTGGCGTGCCGAACATCGCGACAAGCCAGATCGCATAAGCAAGGTGTCTCATTATCTCATCTCCCTTCGATACCATCTCGTTTCGAGCAACGCCACGGTATGCAGCGTTGCAGTGTAGGTACAGTATGTCGAACGCATCATGAGAGGGACGTTATGCGCTTCCTCTCGCGCGACATTCGATAGGTGCTGCCATGTGTGTCTCATTTCACATGCTCGCCAACAATGCGTTGCACTAGCGCGTGAATGTTGAAGCACGCGCCAGAGATATGGATGCGACCGTCTAGGTACGCTTGAGCCTGAGCAATAATCTCACTCATGCTTTCAACATTGAACGCCTCACGCTTGCTAGGCTTGTGTGCTCTCTTACGTGCCATGTTAGCCACCTGTCTTTAGCCAGCCACTAGGCGTGTGCGTGTATTCCTGCGCACGCCCTGTGCCTAGTCCGCGCCCATGTGCATTGAAACAACGCGTGCACATAAGCGCCCATGGTCCACCATGTGTAGCGCCATCATAGAATTTGTCTCTGATAGTTACTCCACACATATCGCAATCTTCGACCGTGCCTAGCCAATAACGCGGCTTAGGCTTGTTCGCTGGCCGTATCGCATTAGCCGTTGCCTGCAATGCGCTGTGCACGGCCGCCTCTTTGCATCGCGCACATGCGCCGGATTGATCGCCCGGCATTGCACGCTTGCATATGTAGCAATTCATAGACTTTGCTCCTTTGAGCATTGGTGAAAAGCAAAAGTAATGCGGGGCTATGTGAGCCCCGCACTATCAGTTCATCGGAAGTAATCAGCGATCAATGCGATTAGGAACGCATAGATCAATACGCCGCTGATTGTACGCGCCACATGACGCGCCCCTTACTTGCGAGTGGACTTGCGCGCGGTTTTCGCGGCCGGACCCCGGGGTGCGGCACGCTCTTAGCAGGCTTGCCCTTGCTCACTTCCACAAGCGGCAATGCCTTTGCACTCTCCGGCGTGATCGCACCGCCAGCCTTGCGCTTGAACATGTCGATCACGTCCGCGCCTTTCATGTCGGCGATAGACGTAACACTTGGAGCCGGTCCCTTTGCAGCAACCTTGTCTCCAAGCACTCCAGGCTCGCGCCACATGGCGAAGCCCTTCTCCACATGCTCCCAACCCGCCGCGAATAACGGGCCATTCATCGCAACCTTTAGAACGCGCTCGATGCTGTTAAGTGTCTCACGCTTCGCAGGGCCGGATGAATACGCTTCCATGCTTTCCTTCGCCGCGTCGGCAATGGCACGCATGGCACTCAGTGGCCGCGTTGTATCGGCCGCTGTAATCGCACCAGTCTTTTAGCAGGACGCGACTTACCGAGTTTTGCGGCGAGCATCGCGTCTAGATCCTGCCAGGCTACATCACCCGGATAGACCTGATCAGTTCGAGCAAACACGGTGATGAAAGGATGTGTCTTTAGGTATGACTCACTCTTGAGCGTGTCATCCTTGTCGTACTTCTTGTACTCCCACACCGCTTTGGCTAGCTCAGTGCCTCTCGCGATGTAGGTGTTCCCATCATCTTCGAACTTGAATCCATCGCTGAATTCGAAGTCAGCGACCGCAACGCACGTCTGCACAACTTCCAACGCACGCTTGTACTGATTGTTCGCAGTACGCGCTGGCTGTGTCTTGCTCTCGGTCGGGAGAAACTTAGGAATGGAGAACCACTCCCTAAAGTAATCGGCCGCTGCCTTCTTCGCAGTAGCGATTGCCTCTCCCTTGCCCTCACGCTTCAACGCCGCGTGGTGGTTGCTCCACTCGCTCACTGTCACAAGGTTGTCAATCGTGTGTCGTAACGCATCGCGACGCAGCAGGCTCTTTGCCTGTAACGTCTCGCCTTCCTTGCGGATGTACGCATTGAAGTCACGAAGCACGATAGCGCGTGTGATCTCTTGCTCGTTCACGCTGCCACTCTTGTTTGTCTTGGTAGTCATTTGAATAGTTCCTTCTATGTCTCCCAAGTAGGACGCACATGCGTGTC
>ERZ1370068.10679-contig-9357_pt1 | contig 48503 bp, 52 predicted proteins | sample MGYA00561227_ERZ1370068 | MGnify/ENA primary metagenome ERZ1370068 (study PRJEB38410, sample SAMEA6850437) | metagenome | study: Metagenomic assessment of the ecological functions of the soil: analysis of the soil microbiota associated with the... | reverse complement strand
CCGTCACCTCCGCGGGACGCCCCGACTCGCCGACTACGATCCCGAGAAATTATGCCGTGGTGTGCCCGCGGTGGCTACGGCACAGCCTGCATCTGCCGCCTGATCGACGTCACGTCGTTCCCGGAAGTTGGTCGTCGGGTACAGCGACGTGTCGCCCTCTGGTGGGTCGTGGAGCGATGCGGCGTGGTTGCGCTCCACGGACCGATGGTCGCGACCGATTCGCCAGCGGACCTCGAGCATGCCGCATCGCGACTGGCTTTCACGCTTCGGTTGTAATAGGCCGGACGCGCCATGGCGCGAACCGATACCCCAGATCGTCGTTCGACGTAGCGTCGCGACGGCCGTCTCGTGGGTGGCTGGCCGTCCCTCGTCGCTGGCGGCTCTCCTGGGACCCCCTACGCCGTCGAAACCGAAGGCGCGGTGCTCTTCCTCGAAGACGTGGCCGAGCGCCCATCATCGGATCGATCCGCATGCTCACGCACTTCCGGCTCGCGGGGAAGCTCTGAGCGCGTGGCCGCCGTCGTCCTCGGTCTTCTCGTTCGCCGATTGCGACGGTTCTGGTGCCGTGACGATCTCGCGCCGTCGGAGTCTTCCCGTGAGTTTTCGCCGATGCGCCCTTCCCGGTGGTCGCCGGCTTCTCCCGCCGGTCTTTCGGAGAATCTCGCCTGACCTTGGCGTGCCGCCGCGGGTCGATGTGCGGATGCCGGCAGCTCACGTGGAGGCCCTTCCAGCGTGAACTTCGGAGCGGGTCGATGCCGCGATGGATCTTCTGCGGTCACGCGCGGGGTCCTCCCGGGCGTCCGCCGCGTCGAACGTCGGCGGACGCGTCGTGTTTCTGAAAGCCGCCGGCCGGCGGACGCTCGAGGACGGCGACCGCTCCCCGATGCTGCGCGCGAAGACGCCAGCCTTCGATCTCTGCGTGCCGCTCACCGCCGCCTCGCGAACCGCGACGGCGATGATGCTGAACTGTCCGTGACCGCCGCATCGGTCTCGCGACGATCGAGTCACGCGTGTTTCTTCCACAACTTCGGCGTCCACGCAAGGAAGACCCACGTCACGTCCTTCCGCCGCCTGCTGGCGCGTGACGTCGGGTCTGCCGGGCTGGCGATGACCGTACTACGCGGCGACAGCGTGAAGATGGAGCGCGAAGGGCGCATCAACTCGGCACCGCGGCGCTGCGGGGCCAGCAGTGGGTGTACGAGGCGATCCAACGCGAGAGCGCCGCCGCATCCGCCCGCGTTAACACTCGCACGCTCTACAGCGATCTCGGCTTCATGTTGTGCTGCTGGGCGCGGCGATCGAGCCAGGTGAGCGGCCTCACGCTCGATCGCTTCTGTCACGAGAAGATAATCTTCAAGCCGCTTGGCCTCCGATCCACGCTCAGGCGTTGGCGGTTGTCTTGCGGACCCGTCCACTCGAGCGCCGATCGTGGACACGGATCGCGCCGACCGAGCATCAGACCGTGGCAGCCGCCGCGTAAGCTGCGTGGTGAGGTGCACGACGACAAACGCGTGTACGCCATGGGTGGTGGCGTCGCCGTTGTCGTGCCGGCCTGTTTTCGTGCGCGCGCGCGACGTCGATCGCCTGGCGACGACGCTCAAGGAGTCGCCGCTCGGCCGAAACGTCCGCTTGCCCTCGAGCAACGTGAGCGAGTTCTGGCGCCGCGCCGACCCCATTGGCTCGTCCACCTGGGCGCTCGGTTGGGACACGCCCTCGCTCGCGGGTTCGACGGCCGGCAGCGAAAGTCTGCGCGAACGCCATCGGCCACGCCGGTTTCACCGGCACCTCCTCTGATCGACCCCGACCGTCACTCTGCACGCGGATCGCGTCTCAACCGCGAGCCCACCGACGCAACGATCCGATCCGCGACTCGGGTCCGCAGATCCATGACTTATCGTCCGCGCCGCCCTGACCGATGCCGCGGCACGTCCACCTGACCGCCAGCGCCGGACGGTCAATGGCAGTCGCCGCCGGCACGCGCGCGCGCGGCTACTGACGATACAGCGCGGCATCGCACCATAATAGCCGCATGCCGATGAGCACCGTCTCCAGAATCGACCACGCCGGGCATGGGCGTATAATCACTAGCTGCTGAACTTGATCTGCAGGTCGGAGTACTGCCATGTCGGCGCGGAACCCATCTTCCTGATCAGTGGTTGCGCAGCGCTGACGCCACTGCGCGGAACTGCACGATCGAGCGCGTTCGCATCAACATCCCGGCGCCACGTTCGATGCTGACGCTGGCGGGCGTTTCGGCGGCGTGTCGCCGGGGACGCAACAACGGCATAGACGACGCAGCGCGAGTGCCGGGTACAAGTGCTGCACGAGACCGGTGCGGGACCTGAGCCGCGTTATGGCTGGCGGCGCCAGCCGGAACTTCCGGCGGAACTTGCTTCGGGCGCCGCCAGGCTACCGCGCGCCCGATGGCGCCGATCGGCGCGTACGAGCACGACCACCGCGCTCTTCGGGATAAAGCGCCCGCCGAGTTCTCGCAGAGACCACGATCCCGACGCGTCTCTTCTGAACGCGATCTGGTGCTTCTGACCGTCGCGCACATCTATCGCCCAGATCTCGACCACGTGAAGAGCGCCTTCCGGACGTTGCTCGAGCGTTCCGGCCGACGGCGCGGTGCTCGCGGCGAGCGCCGATTTCCCGGTAGGTGCGGGCGGTCGCTCGCGGCGAGCGGCCGTGACGCAATCTTCTTCGGCGACTGGTGCTGGGAGCTGACCTGGCGCGCGCGGAGGACGTCGTCGATCGACGGCACCGCCACGCGCCGCCACGATACGCCGGTCCCGGCGGCGGTGCACCTCGCTCTCGGCCGCGCCGGCGCCTCCCGGGTGCCATCAACGTCGCCAACGCGGATCGGCGTCGTCGCGCTCACGCACGATGGGGTCGCACACTCGCCGGCGTCGTGGCCGCACTCGCGGGCTTCAGCGGCGTGAAACGGCGTCAGGAGGTCAGTCGCCGTGTGGACGCGGGATCACCGTCATCGACGACTTCCGCGCACCACCCGACGGCCGCGGAGCACCGCTGCCGCCGCCGTCCGGGCGCGATCCCTGACGGCGGTCGGGGGCGCTCTTCTGAGCCGCGCTTCGAACACCACCCGCCGCCGCGGCTTCCAGGATCGCGCTCGGAGCGGCCTTTCGAAAAGGGGGCGGACCGCGTCATCGTCCTGGGGCGATCCATCGGCGCGAGCAGTTGCCGGAGGGGCGGAACGATTTGTCGCCTCGACGTGAGCTTTGATCGCCTCGCTCAGAGCCCGCGGTGTCGCGGCGGAGTGACCCGGCGAAGATCCCGACGCGATCGCGGCGTCGGCACGGCGCCGTCAGGTGGCGCCGCGCGACGTCGTCGCTGATGTCGAACGGCGGTTTTCGGCGGGCTCGCGCGCAAGCCGCTCTCGGCGCTCGCGCGCTTTCCCGGAGCGCGTCGTAGCGGTCGGCCTCCGCGCGGTCGAGCGTCGCGTCTGCTCGCCGGTGCGCGCCGGACAAGCGGTGGCGACGGTAGTTGTCCGAGAACTCAGCTTCTTGCACGGAGCTGCCGCGCCCGCGCGATAGGCTGATCGCTTCGACTTGAACTCGTCGTGTCGGAGCCCCTGGGGCGCGGCGCTCCCAGCTGCGCGGATCGCGTCCTCCCCCTGCCGTTGTGGTAGGCGGCGAGGGCCCGGGCGAGGCGTCGCTCGCTTCGCAGCGATCGAAGCGAGCTGGCCGGCACCGTGTGCCCAGGGTGATGTTGGTCGCGGGGTCGACGAGCGCGTTGCCAGCGTCGACTCCCGTCGGCCGACTGGCGACCCGCGATGCCGTCGTCACGCGGAGCTGCATCAGGCCGTAGGCGCGCGGCCGGCGCAAACCGCGCCCGGGCCGAAGACGCTCTCCTGCCGGCCCGCGGCTGGCAACCATCGTACGGATCCGATTTGGCCGCGTCGGCGGTGGCGTGGCGTGAGCACAGGCGCGACCGGCGCCGCACGCGGCAGCAGTAATGCGAGCGCGTCGCGGCGTCTGCGCTTGCCGTTTGCGCCGCACAGCCGTGAGGCGCTCGACCGACCCGCACTCCGAATGGTCGCTGAGTTCGGTCACCTCGGCCGCCGTCGGGAGTCCGCGTATCATGCGCGAGTCGCGCTTTTATGTGCCGCGGCCTTGTCGTTCCATCCCGATCGCGCGGAGCTTCGCACGCCATCTCCAGGGGTGAGGCGGGGAGCGTGATGTTCGGCGGTGGCACGGACGCGCATCGGCGCCGGAAGCTGCGGGCGGCGGTGCCGAGTTGGCGATCTCGTGCAAGCTGGCGAGCTCGCCGAAGCTAGCCGGGTGCTTCTTCGCTCAGCATCGGCGGCTGTAACCGCATCGCGGCTTTCGGTCGTCCTCCCTTGCCGCGCGCCAGGACACGGCCGCGCTACAGTAGAGCGCGGCGGACCCGGTTCCTAGCCGCCGGTTTCGCGCTGAGCGCCGCGAACGCGTCGGTCGCAGCCAGCGAGATCGCCCCGACTACCATAGCGGCATCCAGGCAGTTGGGGCGCCAGCGCGCCTGCGTGCCAGGTCGCCTCACCGCCTACTCGGCGAGACGCCGCAATTGGGTGACGGCCTCGTCGTGTGTGGCGCTCTTCCTGCCTCGCGCAAAGATGCGCGAGCAGGCATGGCGGGCGTTCTGCCGTGGGGTTCGGCGATCTCCGCGGGATAGCGTCGTGCGACGATCGACCCGCGGTACAGGGCTCGCGCCTGACGACACGATCGCGGACTCCAGCAGCTAGGGTCGCGCAGCTCAGCGGCGCGCCAGGTTGCCTCGCTCGGCGCTGCCGCGAGGCATCACCCCGCCCGGATACGTTGGCGACGGCGTCCCCGATCCGGCCCGCTTATGCCGATGTGATCTTGGCGAGGGCGCGGAGCGCGTCGATGCGACTCGCGCTCGGCGTAACGAGGCGGCGGCGGCCGCGAGCCGCAGCGGCGAACCACGCCGGTCCATGAGTGCGTCCCCCGCGGTGCCAGCCACGCTCCTCCGCCAGCAGCAGATCCGGCCTGGCGAGCAGCTCGGATGTGCCGCCGCCTCAGAGAGCCGCGCTCGCGTCGCGGGCGAGCGGCGCTGACTCGCCGCCGATCCGACGGACCTCCTGATAGAGCTCGTACGACTCGCGCGGGCGCGTCGGCGCGCGTGAGCGCGGCGAGCACGGGACAGCGCGACTGCAGCGCGCTACCTGGGTCGGTCTCGGAGCGCGTTCCGCGCCAGCTCGGCGAGCGCCCGCGCGCGCGGGTCGCCGAGCGTCAGCGCGATGCGCGCGCGCCGCGCCGAGGCGCGCGACCCAGACGCTCGCGTGGATGCATGCGCGAGCAGAGCGATCGTCCCGCCGCCGCTTTCGCCTCGCGGTGCCTTCGGTCCCATATCCCCTCGATCGCCAGCAGATAGGCGTGGATGGTGGTAGTCCGCTGTTAACGGGGCACGAGTCCGGCGAAGACATTGGAAGCTGTGGTCGCGCCGCGGTCGTAGCTGCCCGCGTCGTAGATGCGATTCGCCCATCGCGCTACACGCGCGCGCGCTTTGTCCGCCCGCCAGTTCCGGACGCGCGCGCACGATTTGGCGGCGGTGTGGTGCTTCGGCGGCGTCGCGACGCGTCTTGCAAGCAACCGCTCGCGAGCACGAGCGCCAGGCACGCCGAGCGCATCGGGGTAACGAGCAGGCGACGCAACGCCCCCGGCTACCCCGTTTGCAGGTCGGAAACCTCGCCAGCGCAACAACGACCAGCATGCTTGACACTCGAGGCTCGGCACGACGACGCGATGTCGGTCGCCGCTTCCACCGCTCGTGCTCAGCGTCGGTGCCGCCGCGGCGCTCGCTGGCTGCTCGGAAAGCTCGGGCGCGGTTTCGACGTCGGACGTGCCCGGGACATCTCCGAGGTCGTGCGCCCCGGCGAACGACCCGACGCGTGTCGCGCAACGCATAGGCCGAGAGAAAGCGGCGGCGGTGTCGCGACGCCGTCGAGACGCGTGTGGATTCTCGCCGCGGACACCGTCGTGACGCTCGACGCCCACGCGCTCGGGAAGCCGAAGGATCGCGACGAAGCCGTCGCCATGCTGACGATGTTGGCTGGCCGTTCGCACGTCGTCTTCACCGGCGTGGCGCTTCTCCGGCCCGACGGAGCAGCCGCCGACCGCATGGTCGTCGGAACGCCGGTGGTCCTTCGCGCCTGACGCGCTGCCGGAGATCGACGCGCCGACATCGCGACCGGCGAGCTCGTTCGATCGGGCCGGCTGCGTATGCCAGTCAGGGTCGAGGGCGCGCACCTCGTCGATCGCGTCGAGGGATCCCTACCAACGATCGGCTGCCGCCGCCGGAGGTGGCGGAATGGTTGACAGTCCGATGTCGGATCCTCTGAGCGTGCGTCTTGCGGCGGTGGAAGAGCGGATAGCCTCGGCGTGCCGGCGGCCGGTCGCGCGGTGTGGACGTCCGCCTGGTGGGCGTGACCAAGGGATAAGATGCCGCCGTCATTCGTGCCGCGGATCGCAGCCTCGCAGTCTTCGGTGAGAAACGTCCAGATGGGCGACCAAACGGACGAGGCTCGTGGACGTCCGGCGGCATCGAGTGGCACTTCATCGCGCCGGATCCAGCGCAACAGTGCGTGCGGCAAGTCGCCGAGGCGAGCCTCGTGCACTCGCTCGCGGATCTCCGCATCGCCGCGCGCGCTTGACGCCGCGGGCGCGCGTCGCGCGCGCGCCGGTTCGAGCGCTCAGTGCAGATCAACCTCGACGACGAGGCGTCCAAGCGATGGCCTCGCGCCGGCGACCCTGCCGCGGTTCCTTCGCCGTGCTGCGCGCGTACGAGTGGCTGCGGGTCGAGGGCTGATGGCGATCCCCGCGCCCCGCGACCCGGCCGTGATGCGCGAGCGCTTGCAGGGTGCTCCGGACGTTGCGCGCACTGACCAGGTCGAAGCGGCGCGCCTCCGGGAGCTGTCGATGGGGATGAGCGGCGACTACGAAGCGGCGATCGAGGAGGGACGACGCTCATCCAGCGTCGGCACCGCGATCTTCGGACCGCGAGAGAGGACGTGACGACGATGCGCAAGATCCGGATTCTGTGGGCGCCGGCAACATGGCCGGCGCGCTTGCCAAGGGCTTGCTCGCGACGAAACGCTATCGGGCCCGCGAGCTGTGGGCGAGCGATGCCGAGCCGAAGCAGCCTCGCCCGCTTCACGCGCGCGCACGGCGTCGGACGCGCGCCAGACAAACCACGCCCTCGTCGCCGAGAGCGAGATCGTCGTCGCTCGCCGTGAAGCCGCAGGTGATGCAGGCAGGTGCTGGCGGAGATTCGCCCGCAGGTGACGCGTGCCGGCATCTGTTCGTATCGATCGTTGCGGGCATCCCGACGCGGCGGCTCGAAGACGGCCTCGGACGCAGAGTCCGCGTGGTGCGTGCCATGCCGAACACGCCGGCGCTCGTCGGTCACGGGATCACCGTCGTGGTGCGCGGCGCGATACGACCATCGCCGACGATGGCGTGCGGCCGAGCTCTTCGGTGGAGTCGGCGAAGTGGTCCGTGGTTAAGGACGAGGGCTGATGGACGTGGTGACGGATCCTCCGGAAGCGGTCCTGGCGTGTACCGCTTCGCGGCAGGGCTGATCGCAGGAGCCGTCGCGGAGGGGCTCGGGAGGCGGTGGCGCGCCAGCTCACGTATCAGACCTGCGCGGTGCGGCCGTCATGTTGCAGGAAACGGGTCGGCCGCGCCGAGGATCTCCGGGTCGATGGTGTCCTCGCCCAGGGCAGTGCACGGCCTCGGGTCGGCGCTCGACGAGCGCGGGTTCGTGGATCGCGGTCGCCGCCGCGGTTGCGGCGAGGCGACGCGCGTCGCGGTCGCGAGCTCGGCCGCGGTGAGGAGGGAAGGGACCATGTTCGTAGTCGGAAACCTGCTCGAAGCCGTCGCCCTGGTCGTCGAGTACGTGTTTGCAGATCCACCTACTCCTGGATCGTGATTGCACGAGTCGTGATTCCGTGGGTCAACGCCGACCCTCACAATCCGATCGTGCGCGCCATCTACGCTCGGTGACCGAGCCGGTAGTTGTATCGCATTCAGACGCGCGCTCCCGCGTCTATGGCGGCGGGATCGACTTCTCGCCGATCGTGGTCTTCATCGATCATGTTCCTGCAGAGTTTTCTCGTGCAGACGCTGCGGCAGATCGCTTTCCGGATGCAGTGGAGCTGGTCGTGCGTCCTGCAGGTGTGGGTCGTGCCGCGCGCGCGGTGAACGTCCTGACCCGTGACGGCGCTGGAAATCTGCGCGCCCGGCTGACGGCGGCCCCGGTCGACGGAGCGGCCAACCAGTGCCTGTCGACCTGCTTCGCGCGTCGGCTCTTCCCGGCACGCGGAGACCTCGAGGTCGTGCACGGCGCGCGGTCGCGACAAGCTCGTCGCGGTCCACGAGGTGCTCGGCCGCTGATCTCGCCCACCGTGGATACAGACCCTCGAGCCGTCCGACGTTGACAATGCGGAGCGTCGTGGCTAGGAGGTCATCGATCGAAATCCGGAGGCAGTATGCCTATTTACGAGTACCACTGCAGCAAATGCGGCGACTTCGAAACGATGCAGAAGAGTGAGCGATCAAGCCGCTTCACCACCTGTCCGACCTGTCGCCGCAAAGTGACCAAGCTGATCTCTCGTCGACGACGTTCCACCTCAAGGGAAGCGGCTGGTACGTCACCGATTACGCTCGCAAAGGTGAGGGCGGGGAGCCAAGGCTGCCGACAAAAAGGGCGAGGACAGCGAAGAGCGACGACAAGAAGAGCGACGACAAGAAGAGCGACGACAAGAAACTGGACACGGCAACCGCGACCACCCGGCGAAAGCGACCGGCGAGCGACAGCAGCAGCAGCGAGACGCCGGCCAAGACCTCCAAGAGCTCCTGACAAGGGCAGCAAGAAGTCGGAGAAGGCGGCAGTGGCCTGAGCGGTCGCTTGCCCGCACGTCCTACCGCGGGGTCTCGTGAGATCCTGCGGCGCTATTGCCTGATGCCGCGACGCCGCCCACCACGTCGACGCTCCTCGCAGATCGGGATCGACACCGGCAGTACCTTCACCGACTTCGTGGTGCGTGACGCAGCGGGGTGCGCGTCCATAGGTGCTGTCGACGCCGCACGATCCGTCACGCGCCGTGCTCGCCGGTCTCCGCCGAGCTCTTCCCTGGCCGCTGGGACGGCGGAGATAACGTACGGCAGTGACGGTCGCGACGAACGCGCTCCTCGAACGGCGCGGCGCGGGTGTGCCTGGTCACGACCGCCGGCTTCGAGTGACGTGCTCGAGATCGGCCGGCAGGCACGTCCAGACCTGTACGCGCTCGAGCCGTGCGTCGCGCCGCCGCTCGTGCGTCGTGCCGACCGGCTCGGGGTCCGCGAGCGCACGAGCTTCGATGGCCGCGTTCTGACACCGCTCGTCCGACGGGAGCTCGCGCGCCTCTCCGCGCGTCCGGGCGCGCCGCCCCGAAGCGATCGCGGTCGTCTTGCTGCATTCGTACGCGCGGCCGGTCCACGAGCGTCGCATCGGCCGAGCGCTTGCTGGGCTCGGCGTTCCGATCACGCTCTCCCACGCATTGATGCGCGAGCATCGTGAGTACGAACGGACGAGCACCTCGGTCGTCAACGCCTACGTGGCACCGGTCATGGGGACGCCACCTCGGGCGCCTCATGCGCGGCTGCCCGGCCGCCGGCTTCGCGTCATGCAATCCAACGGCGGTGCCGTCGCGCCGGCGCTCGCGGCACGCGAGCCGGTGCGCACGATCCTCCGGTCCGGCTGGCGGCGTCGTCGGCGTCGCGGGACTGGCGGCGCGTCTTGGTCTCGATCGTGTGCTCACCATCGACATGGGTGGCACGTCCACCGACGTCGCAGCTGATCGCGGGCACGATTCCGCGTCGCACCGACTGGACGCTCGACCGAATGGCCCTCCGCGTCCCGGTCATCGACATCCATACCGTCGGGGCAGGGGCGGATCGATTGCACGTCGTGACGCCGGCGGATCGCTGCAGGTGGGTCCGGAAAGCGCCGGTGCCGATCCCGGCCCAGCCTGCTACGGACGCGGCGCGGCGGCGACCGTCACCGATGCGAACCTGGCTCGACCGATCTCGACGCGGCGCACTTCCTCGGCGGGCAACATGCGCCTGATCGCGACCGCGCCGAGACCGTGATTGCGGCACTGGCGCGGCGGCTCGGGCTTCCTCCGCTCCGAACCGCGCTGAGTGGCATCGTGCGGGTAGTGAATGCCGCCATGACCTCGAGCCCTGCGAGTCATCTCGGTCGAGCGTGGACACGACCCGCGCGACTTTACGCTGGTGGCGTTCGGCGGCGCCGCTGCGCTCGCGTGCGAGCACGCTGGCGAGCTCGCGGGATGCTGACGCGTGCTGGTTCCGCAGCACCCCGGCGTTCTTTCCGCCGCGGGCATGCTCACGGCGCCGCGCTCGCGTGAGTTCGGTGACGATCGTGCGACGCATCGATCCGCTCAGCGGCGGAGCCGCGAGGTTGGCCGCACCATGGCAGCGACGCGGGATCGCCGAGCTCGCGGCGGAAGGCGTGGCGCGCCGTGCGATCGTCACGGAGACCATGCTCCAGATGCGCTACGCCGGCCAAGCACATGAGCTCGAGGTTCCGCTCGGCCCCGACTACCGTTCCCGCTTTCGATGCGACGCATGCGCGTGCGTGCGGTCATGCCGCCCCGGAGCGACCGGTCGAGGCTCTGGCGTTGCGAGCTCGAGGTCGCCGGCGCTGTCGCGGAGGAGCGTCGCAGGCCCGCTGCTTTGTCCGCGACGCGCGCCGCCGGGCACGCGTCATCCTGTGGTGTGGAACGGCCGGCGGATCGCGGCGCTACGCTACGAACGCGACACGCTTCGGGCCGGGTAGCCGTCTTTCCGGTCCGGGCGCTCGTGGTCGAGTGCAGCTCCACGACGCTCGTTCCGCCTGGGTGGCTGTGGCGTCGTCGATGCCGAGCGTCATCTCCACCTCGAGGTGACGCGATGAAGTCACGAGTGCTGACTTCGACCCCATCACGCTCGCCGTCCTGCACCATCGTCCCGCGGCGATCGCCGAGGAGATGGGTGTCCGACTGCAGCCACACCGGCTTCTCGCCGAACATCATGGTGAGCGGCATGACTATTCGTGCGCGCTTTCGACGCCGGCGGGCGGCTGGTCGCCCAGGCGGCGCACATTCCCGTGCACCTCGGATCGACACCTCTCCGTCCAAGCGGCGCTCGCGGCCCATCGTCCCGCGCCGGGCGATCGTCATCGCCGTCAACGACCCCTACGCGGGTGGGACGCACTCTTCCCGACCTGACGCTCGTGGCGCCGGTGCATTCCCGGCCGGCCGCCTGCTCGGGTTCGTCGCCAATCGTGCCCATCATGCGGACATCGGAGGGATGACTCCGGGGTCGATGCCGCTCGCACGCGAGATCTACCAGGAGGGTTTCCGTCTTCCGCCGGTACGTCCCGTGCGCGGGGGCGAGCTCGTGGAGGACGTGTTGACCTCTGTTCCTCGCCAACACGCGGGTTCCCGACGAGCGTCGCGGCGATCTCGCTGCGCAGCGTGGGGCCCTCGCCGTCGGTGCCGAACGGTTGGTCGCGTTTGCCGCCGAGCTCGGCGCGCCGACGCTCGCACGCGGGATGAGCGCGCTCCAGGGGTACAGCGAACGTCTCATGGCGGCGACGCTTGCGCGCGTTGCCGCGCGGCGTGTACCGCGCCGAGGATCGCCTCGACGACGACGGCCTCCGGCGTACCGCAGTCCCGATTCGCGTGGCGATCCATCTCGGCGGGGGACGGCGCGGGTCGATTTCACCGGCACGGCGCTACAGGTCGAAGGGAGCTTGAACGCCAACTACGCCATCACGTTGTCGGCGGCGTCATGTACGTCTTCACGGCGCTCGGCCGCGAGGCGATCCCACCGAACGACGGGGTGATGCGGCGCCTCGACGTGCATGCGCCGGCGGGAGCGTCGTCAACGCCGACTTTCCGGCGGCGGTCGCCGGCGGCAACGTGGAGACGTCACAGCGCATCGTCGACGTCCTGCTGCGGGCGCTCGCGACGGCGGCGCCGGATCGGATCCCGGCCGCGAGCTGTGGATCGATGAACAATCGCAGTCGGCGGGCTTCGACCGGCGCCGCGGACGCGCGTTCTCCTACTACGAGACGGTGGCGGGAGGTGCTGGGCGGGACCCGCACCGGCGGCGGCCTCCGGGATTCACACCCACATGACGAACACGCTCAATACGCCGATCGAAGCGCTCGAGGCGTACTATCCGTTTCTGGTCACGCAGTATCGATTGCGTCCTGGGAGCGGCGGGCCGGGCTCCGACGCGGTGGCGACGGCCTCGTCCGCGAGATCACGCTGCTCGAGCCAGGCCGACGTGACGCTTCTCACGGAGCGTCGACGGTTCCTCAGCGTGGGGCCTCGCGGGAGGGGGTACGGGTCGACGCGGCCGGAATTCCTCGTGCAGGCACGGGCCGTCGACGCGACCTCCCGGGAAGATCAACCTGCGCGTCGAGGCGCGGCGATGCCGTTCGTCTCGAGACGCCCGGCGGCGGCGGCTGGGGCAAACCGCGAAACAAAGATAACGCGGGAGGTAGGTTCAGGCCTCCACGCTCCCTCCGCTTGCGACAACCTTGCCCACCGGCAGTCGCCTCACGAGCGACCAAAGTCCGTCCTACGTCGAGACAACTCCCCTGCCGGCGAGCAAGCCTTTGCGACCCATCGCCGCGCGTGCGCGGTGTACGCGCGCCGCGCTCGAGTCCCCACGACGACGTCAGGCGGCTTTGCTGCCCGCCATTTCGTCGAGACGCTTCTCGAGTTGCGTCAAGCGCTTCTTCAACTTCTCGACCTCGTCGCGCGTCGGAAGGTTCAAGCTGCGGACGATCGGCTCCACGCCTTTCCCCGCCTGCTTCTCGATGAGTGCGACGATGCGTTGCCCCCGCTCCTCCAGATCTTGACGGCGCTCCGGCGCGCTTCTGGAGGTCCCCACGCAGCTTCTGCGCCTGTGCGAGGAGATCTTCCACTGCCTTTTGACGGTTTTGCTGAGGAGCTCGCCCGCATCCTTGCGGATCCGGCCGACGACTCGCTCACCTTCGGCTTGGACGCGCTTGATCGTTCCCTGAACCTGCTCGAGCCGCGCCCTGAAGCCCACCGTCGGTCTTCGCATCTGCCATGAAATCGCTACCTCCTGCTCTGACGTTCAGACCGGAGGCTGTTAACACGCCGCGTCAAGGGGTCAATCCCCGACCCGACAGAACTCATTCGTCTTCCTTCTCGACCAGGATGTCGTACTCCTCCGAGCCGCTCAGACCCTTGGAATCCTTCACCGTGAGGGTCGCCGTGAACTCGCCTTCCTTCTGGTACACGTGGCTCGGATTCGCGTCGGTCGCGGCTGGCGAACCGTCGCCGAAATCCCAACTGTAGGTGTAGGGCGGGTACCGTCCTCGACGGTGCTCGTCCACTTCACGGTGAGAGGCGGCGCACCCTCATCGGGGTCGCCCTCGAGGTCGACGTAGAGCTCCTCGGCAGGCGCTTGCGCTTGGGCGGCAGAAGCCTGCGCCATGGGTGTTGCCGCAGCGGCCGCCGGGGCGGCTGCCTTCGTCGCGACGGGCGCGGGCGCCTTCTCCTCCGACTTGGTGCACGCAGCGGCAAGGGATCGCAACGAGAGCGAACACGAGACCATGGGATGCAATCGATTCGATTCATCGAAGACCTCCTGGGTTACGCTTCGATAGCGGATTCACGAGCGCGTGTGCTTAGCAAAGGGCAGTGGGGCAGGCAATTACATCTCGGCGAAACTCCGGCACGGGTTTTCATCGACGGTCGCGCTGCTGACGCCATGGCGACGGCCATGCGCGCTGCGGCTCGTGCCGCCGATTCCGAGTTGAGCGCCCTCTCGCCATCCTCTATCTACAAGGCCTCCATGTGCGAGCTGCTCGGCATGAACTGCAACGTGCCGACCGACATCACCTTCTCATTTGCCGGGTTCCGTCAACGCGGCGGGGCGCACCGGCCCGCATCAGGACGGCTGGGGCATCGCCTTCTACGAGGGGAAAGGGGCGCGGCTGTTCCACGACGTCGTGCCTTCGGTGTCGAGCGAGATCGCGCGACTCGTCGAGCAGTACCCGATCAAGAGCACCAACGTGATCTCGCACATACGCCGCCGGACGCGCTCCCGGGTGTGCATCGAGAACACCCATCCCTTCCAGCGCGAGCTCTGGGGCCGCACGTGGGTGTTCGCGCACAACGGCTACCTTGCCGGCATCAAGCGGAAGCCGCTGAGGTTCTACCGGCCGATCGGTACCACCGATTCGGAGCACGCCTTCTGCTACATCCTCGACGCCATTCGCAGTCGTTTTCGCGAGCCGCCGTCCGGCCGACCAGCTGCGTCACCTGATCGCGCGCTTGGCCGATGAGATCGCCGCCTATGGACGGTTCAATTTTCTCATGTGCGACGCGCGCCATCTCTACGCGTATTGCACCAACAAACTCTGCTGGATTCAGCGCCGCGCACCCTTCTCGCGCGCGGCGCTGGTCGACGCCGATCTCGAGGTCGACTTCAGCCAGCACACGAACCCCACGCGACAAGGTCGTGGTGATCGCGACGCAGCCTCTCACGCGCGACGAGACCTGGCACCAGTGTCGACCCGGCGAGCTGTCCGTGTTCGGCAACGGTGAGCCGCTCCAGATCGGAGGTGGACTGCCTGACCGAGGGACGCTCGCCGGGCGGGTCTGCGTACTCGCCGGTGGAAGCGGTGGCATCGGCGCCGTGCTCGCGCGCGCTTTGCACGCCGGATGGCGCCCCGCTCGTCATCGGCTATCGCCGCGCGCGCGATCGCGCCGAGGCTCTGGCGACGGAGCTCCGTGCCGTCGGGCACGGCGGCGGTCGCCGTCGTCGGAGGCGACCTGGCGCGCGAAGAGACGCGCGCGACGCGCTGCGGCGGCGGCGCGCGCGCTCGGCGATCCCTATGGTCTCGTGGTGCTCGCTGGCGATCCGGCGCGTCCGGCAGGCGCGGCGCCGACGCAGGGCGAGATCGAAGCGTCCCTCGCCGACAACTACGTCGGCCCCGGTGCTCTGGCGCGGAGCTTCGCGACCGACTGCTCGACGGCGACCGCCGGCGGCGCCATCGTGTTGGTGTCGACGATGCAGGAGTGGCGCTGTTCGAGGGGAGCCTCGCCTACGCCGTGCCGAAGGCCGCGTTGATCCATGCGGCGCGCTTGCTCGCCAAGGAGCACGGCGGACCCGCGGAGGTGCGCGTGAACGTCGTGGCGCCCGGCGTGACCGCAGCCGGGATGGCCGAGGCGAGCATCCGAGCGGGGAAGTACGATCGTTACGTCGACGGCGGTGTCGTTCGCCGCTTCGGTCGTCCCGAAGACGTCGCGCGCGCGATCCGCTTCTTGCTCGAGCCCGACAACTACGTGACCGGACAAGTCCTGACCGTCGACGGCGGGCTCACGCTCCGCCGCGACGTGCTGAACCGTTAGTCGGGTACTACGCGCTGAGGGCTTCGAGCGCCGGCGTCAGCAGCTCGATGTCCGACGGAAACACCATCGAGGCCTTGCCGGTGTCCCAATCGACCATCACCAAATCGCGGCCGAGATTTTCCAAGCCGTAACGAATGGTGCCGTAGGTGTGACGATCGATGGCACCTCTCGGGATGCGCGATAGGGCGAACGTTCTTGCAACGACTTCCGGTGAAGAGTCGATTGATCACCGTTCGTTCCTCCTGCAGCCGAGAAACAGCAAGGGCCATGCCGCGCCAGGATGCCTCCGAGAATCCTCCACGAAGCCCTTGGAATGTGGTGGGTCCGAGATGCCGTCCGTGGCGTTGCGGAGGTGACACCGTGCCGCACCAGTGATCATCGTGACGAGCATTGCCCAGCAATGCGCCAATCGCTGCGCGTTGATTGAGCGGCGCGAGTGCGCTTCGCTAGGATCCGCGGCCGGCGCTCCCGATGGTGAAGGCGATCTACTTGATTCGGCGGAAGTCCGGGATGTCCACGGAGGACTTCCATCGCTACTGGCGCGAGGTGCACGGCGCGATCGCGGCGCGCATACCGAGGCTGCGCCGCTATGTGCAGTGTCATGCGATCGCCCGCGATCGTGACGGCACCGAGTACGACGGAGCGGCCGAGGCATGGTTCGACGACATGGACGCGGTAGCGGCGTGCCGTCGCGTCGCCCGAGTACGCGGCGGCACGTGAGGACGAGGCGCGCTTCATCGACCTCGAACGCACCACGCTGATCTTCACCGAGGAGGTCCCGATTCTTGCCTGACCGAGATCGAGAGGGCGCGTTTTCCACGGGAGACATGGTGGCGTGGGTGCAGCAACGCTGGCGCGGCATCCTCGCCTTGCTCTTCGTCCTGTTGTTCCTGATGTGGCGCTTCTCGGGAAAGCGTCCCGACGAAAACGGTCGCTACGTGCTGGTGAAGGACGACGTCCCTTGCCAGACGCAGCGCGAGGACGAGGACGGCCGGCGCTGGTGTTACATCGTGCTCGACACGCGCTCGGGCAGGCTCGAGGAGCGCGTGCGCAAGGTGGGCGTGGCGAAGCGCAAGTGAGCACGGATCGGCGGTCGCCGACCTCGCAAGGCGACGGCGGCTGTGGTACGAGCGTCGCGCCGTTGTGGTCGCATAGCTCAGCTGGTTAGAGCGCCTGCTTCACACGCAGGAGGTCCCAGGTTCGATCCCTGGTGCGACCACTCTTCAGGTGCTCGTGGGTGGGTCCACGCGAGCGCATCGCCGCGGGTCCCAGGTTCGATCCTGGCGCGCCCAGGCTTCAAGGCCACGCGAGCGCATCGCCGCGGGTCCCAGGTTGCGATCCCTGGTGCGACCACTCTTCAGTGCTCGTGGGTGGGTCCACGCGAGCGCATCGCCGCGGGTCCCAGGTTCGATCCTGGCGCGCCCAGGCTTCAAGGCTCGCGGGTGGGTCCACGCGAGCGCATCGCCGCGGGTCCCAGGTTCGATCCCCGGCGCGCCCAGGCTTCGCGCTCGCGGTGGGTCCACGCGAGCGCATCGCCGCGGGTCCCAGGTTCGATCCTGGCGCGCCCAGGCTTCAAGGCTCGCGGTGGGTCCACGCGAGCGCATCGCCGCGGGTCCCAGGTTCGATCCTGGCGCGCCCAGGCTTCAAGGCTCGCGGGTGGGTCCACGCGAGCGCATCGCCGCGGGTCCCAGGTTCGATCCCTGGCGCGCCCGAGGCTTCAAGGCTCGCGGGTGGGTCCACGCGAGCGCATCGCCGCGGGTCCCAGGTTCGATCCTGGCGCGCCCAGGCTTCAAGGCTCGCGGGTGGGTCCACGCGAGCGCATCGCCGCGGGTCCCAGGTTCGATCCTGGCGCGCCCAGGCTTCAAGGCTCGCGGGTGGGTCCACGCGAGCGCATCGCCGCGGGTCCCAGGTTCGATCCTGGCGCGCCCAGGCTTCAAGGCTCGCGGGTGGGCCCACGCGAGCGCATCGTCGCGGGTCCCAGGTTCGATCCCGGCGCGCCCAGGCTTCAAGGCTCGCGGGTGGGTCCACGCGAGCGCATCGCCGCGGGTCCCAGGTTCGATCCTGGCGCGCCCAGGCTTCAAGGCTCGCGGTGGGCCCACGCGAGCGCGTCGTCGAGGCGGTCGGTGCCCCAGAAGAGCTCGCCGTCGACGACGAAGCTCGGAGCGCCGAAGATGCCGAGGGCCCTGCTTCCTCGGTGTTGGCGCGGAGCGCCGCTTTCACCTCCGCCGACTGCGCGCGCGTCAGAACCGCGCTGGCGTTGACGCCGAGCTCCGAGAGGATCGCAGCGACCACCTCGGGCTCGCCGATCTCGCGATCCTCGGCGAAGTTGGCACGGTACACGGCCCGAACGAAGTCCGGTCCCCAGCTCTCGGCGCTACCGACGCAGGCGACGCGCGCGCCGAGCAAGCTCGTGGCGCGGGAAAGCGCGACGGCCGCTGGAACGGGACGCCATCGCGTCGCGCAGATCCGCTCGAGATCGCGCCACATGTAGCGGCCCTTCACGGGATAGACGTTGAAGGGCGAATCGTTCCAGCCCTGAGCCTGGAAGATCGGTCCGAGCGAGAAACGGTCGCCACACGAGATCGACGTCCGGCGGCGCGCGCGCGCGCCGACCCGCATCGCCGCCGGATAGGAGTAGGTGCTCGCGAACTCGAACCAGAACTGCATCGCCGCCACGCTCCACCTCTCCTTTCGGACGCGCGGACGATAGCACGCTGCGAGCGACTCGGAAGGCCGGCGCGCGTGCCTCGGCCGTAGGGAGCGAAGCGTGATACGTGCTCGCTCGCATGACCAGAGACGCGCCCATGTCCGACCGCGCGGATTTCGCCCTCGTCGGAACGGCGGCGCTTCTCGCGGTGATCGCGCTCGTCGTCTCGCTCGACCATTGGGTGGCATTCGACGCGATAATCTGGCGCGCGGTGCTTCTCGTGCGTGGTTGCCGCACCGATGGCGTCGTCGAGCAGCATGCTGCTCGCCACGCGAGGGCTCGCCGTCCTCTTCGTCTGCGCCGTCGTGCTGCACGTGCGAGCGTCCGGCCTCCGGTCGGCATGCGGCCGTGGGTCGGCACGTGGCTGCTCGGCCTCCTCACCAGCAAGACGCTCAAGCACCTGCTCACCCGCGAGCGCCCGAGCATGCTTCCCGATCTCGCCGTCGGCTACAGCTTCCCGAGCGCGCACGTCTTGAACGGCGTGCTCGCGATGATCGCGGTCATGGCGCTCGCGCGTGGCTTTCGCCACCGTGGGCGTTGGTACGTCCTCGCGGGTGCGCTGACGTCGACGCTCGCGAGTGGGCCGCATCCTGCTCGGCCGGCATTGGGCAAGTGACGTGCTCGGAGGAGCCCTCGTCGCACTCGTCCTCGTCGGATTCGTCGTGCCGGCGCTCGTCCGGCGGCCGATCCTTGCGGCGGTGCTCCTGGCGGCCACGATGGGCGGGACATTCGCGCTCGAGCGGCATCTCGGGCCGGGGCGGTTGCGGTTGCCGTCGCCATTGGTCGCGCGGCGCTCGGCGCTGGTCGACGTCGACGTCGGTCCCGAAACGCGCTCCGCGCTCGGTGGCTACGTGGCCGGACGCTGGCCTCGAGCGTCCGTTCGGCCTCGTACCTCTGGCTCGAGGGGCGGGGTCGGTGGCGCTCGTCGTGCCGGCAACCGCCGTCGACGGTGGCGTCGATCTCCAATCGGCCTTCGCCGGCCGACCGCAGAGACCCCACGCTCGTGTACGGCCGTCGCCGTCACGCTGAACGGTCGCGCGCTCGGGCGCTTCGTCGCGTTCGTCGGTTGGCGCGAGTACCGTCTCCGACTTCCCGCCGGGCTCGTGCACGCCGGAGCGAACGAGGTCGGGTTCACTCGCCGGCGCCGGCGAACGCCCGGCGCGTTTCGGGATCACCTACGTCCGGCTCGCCGCCGAGCGTCAGCCGCCGACTAGGCGACGCGCGAACGCGACGCCGGCGCCGCCCGCGGCGAGACACGCCGATGAGCGTGACGCCGACGTTGGCGGCGGCCCGCGCCCAGAGACTCTGCTGCAAGCACACCAGCGTTTCTGGTTGAACGCCGAGTAGGTCGTGAAGCCGCCGAGAAAGCCGGTCGTAAGGACGAGACGCGTGGTCGGCGTGATGAGATCGCCGGCCGTGCTCACGTACGCGACCACGGCGATCAGGAACGATCCGAGGACGTTGACCACGACCGTCCCGTACGGAAAGTGAATGCCGAGGAGGATGCCGATGCCGGTCGAGAGCGCGAAGCGAGCGCCGGTTCCAAGGGCACCGGCGAAGCAGACGAGCACGAAGTCTCTGCATGGGTCGGCAGCTGTGGGTGCCACATCGCGGCGACGGAAACCAGTGCGCGCGTCCGGCGAGCGCGGGCGCGGGGCGCGTGGGCTGCCGCCGACTCGGGTGGAATGGAGCGAGCGTGACCATCGCCGTGACCGGAGCCACGGGATTCGTCGGGAAGCGTTTGGTCGCTCAGCTCATCGCCGCGGGTCACCGTGTCGTGGCCCTGACGCGTAGCCGGGAAGAGGCCGCGCGGGTCCTGCCCGTGCGCTGCCGGCTCGCGATCTGGGATCCCGAGCAGGGCACGATCGAGGACGGCGCGCTCGACGGCGTCGACGCCGTCGTGAACCTCGCCGGTGCCGGCGTCGCCGACGCGCGCTGGACGGCGCGGCGGAAGGAGATCATCCGGCGGTCGCGTGTCGCGGGGACGGGGCTGCTCGTGCGGACGATCGCGGCATTGCCGCCCGCACGGCGCCCGCGCGTCCTGCTGTCGGCGTCGGCCGTCGGGTACTACGGCGATCGTGGCGACGCGGTACTGACCGAGCAGTCGGAGCCCGGCGCCGGATTTCTCGCCGAGGTGTGTCAGGACTGGGAACGCGCGGCGCTCGCAGCCGAATCCCACGACGTCCGCGTCGTCGTCGCCCGGATCGGGGTGGTGCTCGGGCGCGGCGGCGGCGCGCTCGCCCGTATGCTGCCGGTCTTCCGTCTCGGCCTCGGCGGCCGCATCGGCGGCGGGCAGCAGTGGACGAGCTGGATCCATCTCGACGATCTCGTGACGCTGCTCGCGTTCGCGCTCGAGCGCGCCGACGTTCGGGGCGTGATGAACGCCGTCTCGCCCAACCCGGCGACCAATGCGGACCTCAGCGCAACCCTCGCGCGTGTCCTGGCGCGGCCGGCGCTGCTTCCGGTACCGTCGCTGGCGCTCCGGGTCGCGCTCGGCGAGATGGCCGCGGTGCTGCTCGAAGGCCAGCGCGTCCTTCCGCAGGCGGCCGCGACGCTGGGATTCGACTTCCGGTTTCCCACGCTCGCAGGTGCGCTCGCCGAGATCACCGGCGACGCGTCGACCACGCTCGAAAGCGAGCAGTGGGTGTCGCGTCCCCGACCAGGTGTTTCCGTTCTTCGCCGACGCGCACAATCTCGAGCGGATCACGCCGCCCTTTCTCAAGTTTCGCATCCTCGGGGTCAGCACGCCCGAGCTCCGGACGGGAACGCGCATCGACTACCAGCTCTCAGCTGCACGGCGTTCCCGTGCGGTGGCAGAGTCTCATCCAGGACTGGAATCCGAATCGATCCTTCGTCGATACGCAGACGCGCGGCCCGTACCAGCGCTGGGAGCACACGCATGAGTTCGAGCCGTACGAGGGCGGGACGATCGTCCGCGACCGTATCAGCTACGAGCTCCCGCTCGGCGCGCTCGGCGGCATCGTCGGCGGCGGCTTCGTCGCCAAGGATGTCGCGAGGATCTTCGCCTTCCGCCGCGCCACCATCCGCGAGATCTTCGGATGACGATGTGCTACGGGCGGGCGACGACCTGACGACGCGCCGGCCGCTCGGTCTCCTCGAGCGCAATCGAGGCGCCGACATCGTGTTCTGCGGGCACACCGGCTTCGAGCCCGCCGGATCGCCTTCCGAGATCATCGGGGAAGGCTCGTCGGCGCCACCATTCGGGTGCGCTCCTGGCGCGTGCCCCATGGCGAGGTGCCCGTCGAGACCGCTGCGCGTCGTTTGGTCTGCGAGCAGTGGCGACGAATAGACGATTGACTGACTGAGGTCCATCCCCTATCGGGGTGAAAAAGCGAGGGCAGATGGGCGGGATTGGCCGCTTAGCGATCCCTTGGCAAGATCGCTCCCTGACGGAACGACGCACTCGACACGACACCGTCGCCGAGCGCGCCGCAGCGCGCGCTCATAGTTGCCTCCGACGCCGCCAAGCGTCGACCTCTCGTGGAGCTCTTGAGCGGCCAAGGGCTCCGTGTTCGCGAAGCGGAAAGCGTGCCGCGAGCGATGGAAGTTCTCGAGGAAGAGCCCTTCGATCTGGTCGTGCCGGTAGAAGAAGTCATGCATGGTCCCGGCAGCAATCTCATCTCCGACGTGCGTGCCTTCGACGACGCGACGGCAGTGGTCGCGGTCGTGGACACGGCGGAGTGCGGTCGTCGTGCGCTTGCCGCGGGCGCGTACGACATCTTTCCGCGCCCGTCGACGGCGAACGTCTCGCCGTCGTCCTCCGATCACATCGGTGAAACATCGCGGTTGCGGGAACGCAGTGCGGTCCTCGATCGCATGGTGAACGGCGGTGCCCACATAGGGGCACTACTTACGCGCGATCCACACATGATCGCCGTCGTGGACGTCATCCGACGTCTGCGCGCGCTATCGCATTCCGGTCATGATCGTCGGTGAGCGAGGGACCGAGCACGAGGAAGTCGCGCGGGCCCTCCATGATCAGGGTCGGCCCGATGCGCCGTTCGTGGTGTGTCAGGCGACCGCGCTGACTGCCGCCGAGCTCCGTAAACACCAGAGTGCCGCCGACGCCGGAACACTCTTCATAGACGACGTCACCGCGCTCGCCGCCGATGTCAGCGCTGCGCTCACGGCAGTGCTCGAGGAGACCAACGTCGCGTCCGAGGAGCGTCCGCTCCGGGATCGTCGTCGGCTATCCGCATCCGACGTCCCCGACCAACGATCCTCGTGATCCCCGTGCCGACCTCTATCGTCACTTCAGCGGCGCCACCCTCGAGCTTTCTCCGCTGCGGAAGCGTCGGGATGATGCCGTGCTCGTCGCACGGGAGCTCGCGGCCGGCATCGGACGCGACCGCGGCCGCGACCTCGGCATCGCCCGTTCGGTCGAGGATGCGTTGCTCTCCTATCCCTGGCCCGGGAATCTCGACGAGCTGAAAGCCGTCGTCGCCGCCGCCGCAACGAGCGCGAACGGTCCGGCGATCGAGCTGCACGATCTCCCGGCGCCATTGGCCGAGCATGCCGGCACGGGCGGTCAGGTCGTCGCGACCCGACGGCTCCGCGATCTCGAGATCCAGCACCTCCGCCTCGTCCTCGAGGAAACCCACGGCAACAAATCTCGTGCCGCCCGCATCCTCGGCCTCAGCCGTTGGGCTCTCCAACGCAAGCTCCGCAAGCACGGCATATCTTTGGACGACGATCCAACAACCGGCGTCGTCGTCGGAGTCAGACGCTTAGAGCTTCAACTCGATCGAGCGAGGAGCGTGAAATAACCCACTCCGCTCCTCGCGTGCCGCAGCGCGTAGCGGAACGTCAGAGCGAACCGCGCGGACCGCAGCAGTGAACGACCACGCGCTCTGCAACGCAAGCACCTTTGGGGCGCGAACGGGAAACGCAGCAGAAAGGGCTGGACGGCTACCCAGCAACGGCGGCCGCGCTCGTCGCCGACGTCTCCCGAGGGAGTCACGCGGCGATGCGAGGTTCGCAGCTGCCTCACGGGATCCCGGGCATCGTTCCGAGCTGACTCCGTCGCCACGACAAGAGTCCCCGCTGCAGATATCCCGGCTCGATCCCGAGCGCCTCACATACGTTCCGGAACGAGAACGGGAAGTCGGAATCGATCTCGCTGCGGATCCAACGCTCGGCTTCGGCTGAGCCCGAGGTGTTCCGACGCTGCAACTGAATGACGGCGTCGAGCAACACCGGCGAACAAAAGACGTCGCTCCGGCGTATCCGAGGTACGCGCTGCTAGGCGATCGAAATACTGCTCCGGCAGCAGCGCATCAGGCACGGAGACATCGAAAGGGGGTCGCACAGCTTCGGCGGATTGGCCATCATCGTCCCGCTCGGGAGGGAGCAACCTTTGTGCCGGCAGTGGTTTGCGGGCGAAAGCCCAATCGGCTCGGAAGATCAGCGAGTGAGCGCCGATTTCGAGCGACGAAAACGGACACGTCGACGTACGAAGACGTGCGGCCAGAGTAGGGCTGCCGGACAATATCTTGCAGGGACGCGCACCGGGTTGCCGTAAGCGGAAGCTGTGGATCCCAACAAGGCGGGAGGGGTAAACCGGAAAGTCGGGACGCTCGCGCCGCGTCGTCTCGCCTCCGACTCCTATGCTATAGCCACCGCCAATGAAAGCGCCGCAGGTGGGGCGGGATGGCCGCGCTTGGATACGTGCTCCAGCGCGACGTGCAGCCGTCGATCAGGGTTGCGACCGATCGCCATCTGCTCGCGGCGCTCGGCCGCCGTGCCGCGACCGCGGAGTGCTCAGGGTTTACGCGTTTCCCGGTGACGTGCTCGCCGCTGGACGCTGGCATCTCGCACCGGCGCAGGCCCTCGATCTCGGCGAAGCGTTCGTCCGCAGTCTCACGGGCGGACGCGCGCTCGCTCTCGGGCGAGGGCTATCTCGGCATTTCGCTCTCCTGCCCGCATCGGTCGGCGCTGATCGCGGACGATCCGCTTCGCGCTGCGCGCCGTTTCAGGTTCGCGAACCGCTACGTGCGTGGACTGATGCGGGCGCTCGAAGCAGCTCGGGCTTCCCGCGTTCTATCCGGGTCGCGATCTCGTCACCGTGAACCGGCGTCCGATCGCCGCCGTGAGTTTCGAGACCGACGACGACGGTCGTCTGCTCTTCGAGGCGATCGTCGCCGTCGACCGGCCGCTCGAGCGCCGTGGCGCAGCTCCTCGATCGCTGGGACGCCGCCGGTGTCATCAAGGGCGACCTTCTCGCGCTCGAGAGCGGGCACGAGCCTCCGCGAGGAGATCGGCGAAACGCCGACCGTCGACGAGCTCGGCAGCCTCGTGCGCGACGCGTTCGCCGAGCAGTTCGGTGTCGCGATCGCCGCCGAGCCGCTGTCGCCGCTCGAGACTGCAGGCGGTGAATGCCTCGGCCGCCCGCGAGGGACGCGATCGTGGAGCGTGCTGCGGCAGCCGCGGCAGGACCTGCCTGCGGCGGCAGCTCCGGCATCCAGACTGGCGTGCTCGAGGCGCACTTCGCTCTCGAGCAGGGTCGGTTCTTGAAGGAGGTCTGTCTCGCCGGCGACTTCATCGCCGACTCTCCGGCGATCGCGAGCTTCGAGTACCGGCTTCGTCTCTGTCACGCCGAGCGTGGCGCGATCGCCCGCGTGGTGGACGGCGTCTTCAGCGATCCCGCGCACTACCTGCTCGGCGTCGGTCCGCTCCGCGTCATCGCCGATACGATCGTCAAAGGTCTCCCGGCGTGAGTGCCGGCCGTGCTCCCAGCCGATCTCGCCGGCCGCTGATCCGCGGCGTCGGCGCGGCGCGCTCGAGCGCCTGATTGCGTCCGAGGATGCGCTCGATCGACGGCGCGATGCTCACGGCGCGTCGTCGCGTGCGTGGGCGTTTCCGGAGAAGGCCGTCCAGCGGCTCGCACGGCCGACCTGCTGCAGCGCGTCGACCGAGGGCGTCCGGCATTGACTCGGGGATCTGCGCGACGGCGACTCGCTTCCGACGACGCGACTCGGCGCTGGGGCGCGGCCTACACGCTCAGCCGACTCGGGATCGCGGAGCCGGCGATGGTCGCCGCCGCTCCTCGAAGCGCTCGGCGACCGCGACGGCGATCGAGCGGCTGGGCGGCGGCCGAGATCCTGACTCGTCTGTGCGCGTGCGCCATCCCGACGCGGTCGTTCCGGCCTGCTCGCGGCCGCCGCGGACCCCGAGGCGGAACGCCGGAAGATGGCGCTCTACGCGCTCCGTCACGCGGCGCCGCGCACGACGGCGACGCCCACGCGGCGACGCTGCGAGGCTTGCGTCGACCCGGCGCTCGGCGTCCGCTTCGCGGCGCTTGGCCGCGCTCATCCGACTCGAGCCGACGCCGGCCGCTGCTTGTACGCTCGTGCTGGACGTTGGTCAGCGACGATCCCGATGCCGGGCTCCGGCGCGCCGCGACTCTGTGCGCTCGGCGACGTCGGCCGGGGCGTCAGTGCCGCCGGAGACCGCGATCGTCGCGGCCGAGGCGTCGGACGACCCGATGATGCGGCGCGCGGCGTCGATCGCGCGCCGCCGCCTCGCTCGGCTGACGCGCCGCCTGCCACAGGTGCGCATGGGTCGGCGTGATGCGCACCAGCGGGTGCGCCGAGCCCGTCGAGGCGCATCGACCGGTATTGCGGATAGCGGATGCGGAGCGCGGCGAGCGCGCGCCGTCCGTTCGCGCTCGTCGACCGACGACTGCGGCATGGCCGCGGACCAGGAGGAACGCGAGCGCGGTCCAGTCCTCGGCGTAGTCGTCCACCACCAGCGCCACGAGCGGATTCTCCGCGATGTTGCGCATGCGCTTCGAGCGCGCGGCCGCCGGGATGCTTCGGTTTCGCGTCGACCACGAAGTAGATCCGTTCGCCCGTGACCGCGTAGCAAAACGGAACGACGTGTGGCGCGCCCGCCGGCGTCCGCGGTGGCGAGGCGGGCGACGCGATGGCGCGCGAGGAACGCGCGCGCTGTGCGGTCAAGGACGGCTGCCACCGGTCGACTCCGACGAGCGGCGGACGCGGGCGCTCCACCTCGGCCTCGCCGAGCAGATCCGCAGCCCACGCGCACCTCGTCCTCGAGCCGCGTCTCCCCGACGTACTCCGCGCGTGCCTCGAGGTGAAAGGCCTGCGCCATGCCCTGATAGCGCGGGCGAGAAGTGAAACACCTCGAGCCGCCGCACACCGGCCGCGCGGCGAGGAACCCCGCCTGGCGTGCCGTCAGATGATGACGCTTCTCGGCCTCGTCGCGATCGGCGTCGAGAAACGCGCCTCGCAGTAGAAGACGTCGCGCGGCCGCGCGCGAGCTCGACGACTGCGCGCGGCGTTCTCGGCGTCGAAGAGCGTGTCGACGACGTACGCGATCCGTTGCCCGGCGTTGGTCGTCGACGAGATCGCGACGGAGCGTGCCGGCGTCGACCGGTGACCGGTCCGCTGCTCGTCGGGACGACGATCGCCGCGCATCGTCCCCGGCGCGAATCGCCGTCTTGCAGCCGCGACAGCCACGGACCCGGCGATACCGCGCGCCTCGAGCACGTCGGTCCGCACGTTCAGATGCCGCGGCTCGACGACGGCGAAGGCGAGGCAAGGGATGCGGTGATTCAGTGTCGTCGTCTCGATGCGGAACCCGGGCGTCGCGACCAGCTCGCCGGCCGGGGCCGGGACGTCGGGCAAGCGGCTCGCGCGCGAACCCGCTGGAGGCGCGGAACCCGCGCGCGCGAGGTGGCTCGCGTGGCGCTCGATCACGATCGAGCCGGAAGAGGTAGCTCGCGGTGAGGTTCCACGTGTAGCCCGCGAGCTTGCCGGCGATGTTGTCGATGAGACCGGGCGGACCGCAGACGGTGAGCTCGCGATCGCGCGGCAACGTCAGGCGCAGCAGCTGATCGAAGCCCATGAAGTGATCCATGTGCGTGTGCGAGACGAACACGTGCGAGAGACGGAGGCAGTTCGCCGGGTTCAAGCGATCGAGGCGCCCGAGATCGAAGAGCAACGCGTCGCCCTGCCAGCGCAGCGCCACGTAGACGCGCAGTCCTGGAACGGACCGTTGACGAGAGCGGGGCGAAAGCTCGACTTCATCGATCGGGACTCGAGCCGTGCGGCGTGCTCGTTCGAGACGCCGACGCCGCGACGCGGCTACCGGGCGCGACGCCGGCCGTTCTTGGCGGCCGAGCCGGAGGCTTCGTACGCGTCGAGACCTTCGTTCAGCAGCGCGAGCACGAGCGCGCGCATACGGATGTCGAGGCGCGCGCGCGACGTCGCGAATCTCGTTCATGGTCTTTCCGGGCAGGCGAACGGCGAGAGAGAGGTCTCGGTGGCGGCCCGCTGCTTCAAGTCGGCGAGCTTGAGCTTCCGTTCCTTCATGATCGACCTCGTTCGAGTTCTCAATGCCGTCGTTGCGAATGACGCCGCATCGATAACTGCGGCGATCGTCACATCGATCGCCGGCGCTCTCGCGGGGTGAGAGCTTGCTGCGGACGCGGTTACACCTACGAATTTGGACCTGGGTGGTCAAGGGGATGGACGCGACGAAAGACGTGCGTCGCGTCAGCGCACGACGACGTGCGATCGCGGCGGCGCTCAGCCTGGCGGCCACCCGAGCGCGCGACCACCGATCACGTGCAGGTGGAGGTGGAAGACGCTCTGACCGGCACCGGCGCCGCAATTCATCGCGAGGCGGAAATCGTCGCGGCCGTCGGCGCGCGCGACTTGCACGGCGACGCGATGGAGGTGGCCGATCAACGCGTCGTCTTCCGGGGCCACGTCGGCGAACGGTCGCGATGTGCTTCCGGGGAATTACTAGGATGTGCGTCGGTCCCGCCGGGTTGATGTCGCGAAACGCGACTGCGCGGTCATCCTCGTAGACCCGATCCGCTCTTGCCTCGCCAGACGAGATTCGACAGAAGAGGCAGTCGGTCATGGCGCCGCCTTAACGGGTTTGGGCGGGGCTCGCAAGACGAATCCATGGACTTCGCCTTCACTCCGGAGCAGACGCTGCTGCAGCGCACCGCCCGCGACGTGCTGGCGGCGAGCGCGCCCATGAGTCACGTGCGCGCGATGATGGCCGACGCGCGCGGGACGACCGACGCCGTGTGGCGTCAGCTCGGCGAGCTCGGCTGGCTCGGGATGATCTTCGGCGAGGAGTACGGTGGCGCCGGCCTCGGCATGCTCGAGCTCGCGATCGTGCTCGGCGAGATGGGTCGCGTGGCGTTGCCGAGTCCGTTCCTCAGCACGATCGTGGCTGGTCGACTGCTGATGCACGGCGGCGACGAGAGCCAGCGCCGGCGGTGGCTGCCGGCCATCTGCGACGGGAGTCGCATCGCCACGCTGGCGCTTCTCGAGGCGGAGCCGCGGTGGGATCTCGAGGGCGTGACCGCCGTCGCGCGACCCGAGCCCGGCGGGTTTCGACTCGCCGGGACCAAGCTCTTCGTGCCCGATGCGCACGTCGCCGACCTCGTGGTGTGTGCGGTTCGCCGTGCCGACGACGGCGAGCCCGCGCTCGTCGTGGTCGACGGACGAGCGGCGCGCGTCACGCCGGTTCCGAGCGTCGATCAGACCCGCAAGATCTTCGCGCTCGATCTCGACGGCGTGCAGGTCTCGGAGGCGGAGCTCCTGGCCGGCGACGCGACCGCCGCGCTCGCGACCACGCCTCGACGAGGCGCGGGTCGCGCTCGCCGCCGAGATGGCCGGCGGCGCCGAGCGCGTGCTCGAGATGACCGTCGAGCACGTGAAGACCCGCCGCCAGTTCGGCCAGCCGATCGGCACGTTCCAGGCGGTGCAGCATGCGTCCGCGCGACATGATGGTCGCGGTCGAGTGTGCCAAAGCCGCGGTGACCTATGCGGCGTGGGCGCTCGCCGAGCACGCCGACGACGCGTCGATCGCCGGCCGCGACCGCCAAGGCCACTGCCGGCGACGCCTACCGTCAGGTGACCGCCAAAGCGATCCAGCTCCACGGCGGCATCGGCTTCACCTGGGAGCACGACCTCCACATCTACTACAAGCGCGCGATGTCGAGTGAGCCGACGTTCGGCGACGCGACGTGGAGCCGCGAGCTCGTCGCCGAGCGACTGGGGCTTTAGCCTACGAGGCTGACCCAAGATGCGACCTCCGCGCGCGCGAGCGCGACGGCCGAGCGCGAGCGAGCCGGGTGTCCACGCGAACCGCGGGAGAGATCCCCTTCGTGAACTAGAGCGCGACGATCGCTTCGCCCGGCGTCGTCTTCTTGGCCTCGTCGCTTTCCGTCCACACCTCGACGGCGACCAGCCGCTCGCCGTTCTCCTCCCACTTCTTGGTGACGGTGCCGCGGCAGACGAACTCGCGATCGGGAAAATCCATGCCGCGATACTGGCACGAGATCTTCTTGATGCGGCCGGCGTGGCCGAGCCAGTTCGAGACCAGCTCGCCGAGCGCGGCGTACTTGAAGCGCCCGTGCACGATGATCGAGCCGAGCTGCTTCGATTGCGGGAACTGGAAGTCGTGGTGCAGCGGGTTGAAGTCGCCCGAGCCCGCCGAGTACTTCACGAGCTGCGTCACCCCGGGACGCTTCTTCAGCTCGGGAAGCACGTCGCCTTCGTTGATCGATTGCCAGGTGAGTCGCCATCGACTCGCGTCTCCTCTAGTAGTAGATCGCTTGGCCGGTCTGGACGGCGACGAGCTTTGCCGTCCTGGTTGGCGTATGTCGTCCGCTGCGTCGTGATCAGCATCTTGCCGAGCGCCTTGCTCTCGCGGACCTCGAGGTTCTCGAGGCGGCTCACGACCATCAGGCGTGTCGCCGGCGCAGATGTCGCCGAAGTATTCGGTCTCGGTGCCGCCGTCGAGCAAGCCCTTCAGCCCGTGCTTCACCGTCGGCTGGCCCTCGGTCGGGACGGTGAAGATGTCGTGCGAGCGTCCCGGGATGAAGACCGGCGTGCCGAGGTAGGTCGGCGGCGCGGGCAGGCTGCGATAGCCGGCGCGCCGCGCCGCCTCGACGTCGTAGTAGACGGGGTCGGTGTAGCCGACGCCGCGCGCGAACGCGCGTACGCTCGTCGTCGTGACCTCGTAGGTCCAGGCCGGCGACGCGCTGCCGATCGCCGCCCGCATCTCGTCGGTGATCTCGAATTCTTTCGCCATGCGCGAGCTTTGGACGACCCGCATACGCAGAGCCAGCGCCTCCCGGCGTCCAGCGGCACCCCTCGGGCTGCATCAAACTGAGGCACCCATTCGCCGACCGAGGTTCACACCCTGCATTGACGGGTTGGCGGTATTCGCGACTACCGGCATCGCTCGCCGCAGTCCCCGCGGCAGTCGCCAAGCTCGCGAAGGAGAGCTCTCATGCCACTCGGAGGGAGAACACGACGTTCACTCGCGACGTGATTCCGCAACGTATCGTCGTGACGCCGCTGTGAACGGAAAGACGACGCGGTGCCATGATCGACGGAGTGAGGTCGGCGCTGCACCGCGGCGCGGGACGCGCTCGGCGCTTGGACGGTCGACTTCGGGATCTATCTTCCCGGAATCACCTTCGACAAGGGCTATGCGGTCAAGGTGCGCATCATCCATGAGGCCGATCAATTCATTCACGGGCATCGAGCCCAGGGACTTCCACCTCGATTGGGTGAACGGTTCAGCACACGACTTGTGGAAAATCGCCATCCCGCTCGCGGCTGATCCGCCACCGAGCCATTTCGGCGCGGTCAGGGACGTATCTCTATCGCTTCCAGCTGATGCGCGGGAATCGCGACGTGACGTTCTGGTTCGCCACGATCCGCGTTCGGACGCGCTGCCGGTCTCGAGCGCTCTCAGCCTTCCGTCATCGAAGGCAATCCGCAGCCGTTTTCGTGGACGGATGCCGCCTTCCGCGTGCCGGAAGTGGACGACATGGTCGTCTACGAATTGGAACGTTCGCGAATTCAATCGCGACTTCGCAGGGCGTCATCGATCAGCCTGACTCATCTCCACGGGCTCGGCGTGAACGTGCTGGAGCTGATGCCGGGTCACCAAGGTGAAGGGAGGGACGTCGAGTGGGATGCACGCCGTTCGGCTACTTCGCTCCCGACGATCGTCTCGGCGGGACGACGGCACCCTGAAGCGGCTCGTCGACGCCTGCCACCAGCATGGCATCGCCGTGGTGCTCGACGCCGTCTACGCCCACGCGCATCCGGAGTTCGCGTACAACCTCGTCGCCACGACACGTCCGGCGGGTACGAATCCGATGATGGGCGTTTTCGCCGGCGAATTCTTTGCGGGCCGACCCGGCACCGACTGACACGAAGGCAATCTCACGCGCGACTATTTCGTCCGAGCCTCAACCGCTACTGGCTGCGGGAGTATCACGTGGACGCGGTTTCTACGACTACGTACCCGGCATGTAGCGACGGCCCGCTCGAGGCAAGGCTGCGCGAACCTCGTCTATCGCACGTACGAGGACTCCACGGCGTTCCCACGATTCGACGCCGGCAACGGTCGCAGCACGATCATCCAATGCGCCGAACATCTGCCCGATCCCATCGGTATCCTGTCGCAGACCTACTCCAACTGCGCATGGCAGAACGGTCTCGCTCGACCGGCGCGCGCGGCATGGCGCGGACGAACACCGTGAGCGAAAGCTTCGCGCATCAGCTGGATCCGGAATTCCTCGGCCATCCGAGCGAGTTCCGAAATCCGGCCACCGGCGAATCGTTCCCAGTCGCGCCGTTCCAGTACTTCGGAGTCGCACGATCATCCGCGCTTCATCAACGAGTTCGGCCGGCTGGGCCTTCGCGATCTGATCGGCGAAGCGTACGGTGATCGCTCACGCTTCTACAAAAAGTGCAGCCCTTACGTCATCGCGCTCTACGCGGGCGAAGGGCATCCCGATGCTGTGGAACGGTCAGGAGTTCGGTGAGAACTGGGCGTCGCCGAGCGGGGGCATCGGACGAAACCTGTTCGAGCGCCCCTCCACTGGGAGTATTTCTATGACGCTGCGGGCAAGGCGCTCTCGTCCGGCTGCACCGCATCATGGGCACGCTGCGGCGCACGCGGCGCGCGCTCCGCAGTCGCGGATACTTCTTCTACTACTATGACCCGGAGCACCTGCGGAGAGGCGTCATTGCCTTTGCCGCGACGCTCCGCCCGACGGCGCGCACCCGCGGGAGAGCCTGATCGTCCTCCTGAACTTCTCCGACAGCGACGCCGAAGTGTGGGTGCCGTTCCCGATGGTCGGATCGTGGATCGCGAGCAAATCGACGGGACGCTCCCCGCGGTCACGATTGCGCAGAGCGACCAATGGACGCCGGTACGAGTGCCGTCGAATTACGGCAGCGTCTAGCCAACGTACGTGAGCCTGCGAACGAGGCGTCACGAAGCGGTTTGACGGGCTCGCGGGGCGTGCATAGAAAACCCCACTCATGGCCACCATCCGCAAGCAACACGGGCATTTCCTGGAAGACTTCCGCCCCGGATCGCTGCTTCGCCACAAGGGCGGCAAGACGATCACCGAAGGACTCTTCGCGATCTTCACCGACTTCTCGATGACCGCGAACCCGCTCGCCAAGAGCCGGCGCTACGCGCAGGCCTACGGCTACCGCGACCTCGTCGTGCCGCCCGGCATCGTGATGGCGGTCGTCTTCAGCCAGAGCGTCGAGGACATCTCGGAGAATGCTCGCGCCAACCTCGAATACATCGACATGCGTTTCGGCGTGCCGGTCTGCGTCGGCGACACGCTCGAGGCCGAGACGCTCGTGCTCGGCGTCAAAGCCTCGTCGAAAGACCCGACGCTCGGCGTCGTGCACGTGCAGACGACCGGCCGCAACCAGCACGGCGAGGTGGTGCTGACCTTCCAGCGCAAGGTGCAGGTCTGGAAGAAGGACGTGAACGCGAAGCTCGCGGACGGCGAAGCGCAGCCACGCGAGATCACCGCCGAGCTCGACTTGCCCCCGTACAAGGAGAGCCGGAAGGTGCTCGCGCACTTCAGCAGCCCCGACACCTACTTCGAGGACTTCACCGTCGGCGACGTCTACGAGCACACCCGCGGACGCGTCGTCACGACCGACCACATCATGCTGACCGGCATCCTCGACAACACCTCGCAGGTGCACTGCAACCAATGGATGGTGACGGAGAATCCCGACCGCTACGTCGGCGGTCAGCTCATCGTCTTCGGCGGCCTGCCGTTCAACCTCTGCCTCGGCATCGCCTCGGCCGACATCGCCGACAACGCGCTCGCCGACGTGCGCTACGTGACGGGCCGCCATACGGCGCCGATCTTCGCCGGCGACACGGTGTTCGCCGCGACCGAGATCCGCGAGAAGCGCGAGTTCCCGGCCGCCCCGACCTCGGCATCCTCGCGTCGACGCTGCGCGGTCACAAGTTCCGTCGGAAGGGCGACGAGGTCGAGAAGATCGAGATCTTCTACCTCGAGCTCGAACAGGCGCTGAAGCGGCGGAGCCACTACGTCTGAGCCGGAAGGAGCGGTGCCATGAAGGCCATCCTCATCGCGAGCGACGGCTCGGGCAATCTCAGCTGGGGCGACGCGCCGTCGCCGACCGCCGGGCCGTCACGACGTCGTCGTCGACGTGCACGCGACCGCCGTCAATCGCGCCGACCTGCTGCAGCGCCGCGGCTTCTATCCGCCGCCGCCCGGGGAGTCCGAGATCCTCGGGCTCGAGGCGGCGGGCGTCGTCGCGTCGGTCGGCGCCAGACGTCACGCGCGCGTGAAAGTGGGCGATCGGGTCTGCTGTCTGCTCGCGGGCGGCGGGTACGCGGAGCAGGTCGTCGTCAACGAGGCGATGGCGCTCCCGATCCCCGCCGGCCTCGACTTCGTGCAGGCGGCGGCGATTCCCGAGGCGTTCTACACCGCCTTCGTCAACATCGTGCAGGAGGCGAGCCTCGCCGAAAGGCGAGCGCGTGCTGATCCACGCCGGCGCGAGCGGGTCGGGACGGCTGCGATCCAGCTCGTGAAGGCGTTCGGTGCGGTCGCCTACGTCACGGCCGGAAGCGACGACAAGCTCGCGCGCTGCCGCGAGCTCGGCGCCGACGCCGGCATCAACTACAAGACCGAGAGCTTTCCGGAGCGCATCGCCGCGCTGACCGACGGCGAGGGCGTCGACGTCATCCTCGATTGCATCGGCGGCTCGTACCTCGAGGGCAACGTCGCGAGCCTACGGTCGCGGGGCCGGCTCGTCATCATCGGCCTCATGGGCGGCACGAAGGCCGACGTCAACCTCGGCTTGTTGGTGTCGCGACGCCTGCGCGTGATCGGCTCGGTGCTCCGTACCCGCTCGCTCGCGGAGAAGGTGGCGATCACCGACGCCTTCCGTGCGCGAGGTGCTGCCGCTCTTCGCGAACGGCACATGCAAGCCGATCGTCGACGCGGTCTACCCGATCGCCGACGCCGCGTGCCGCGCACGACCACGTCGCGGCCAACAAGAATTTCGGCAAGGTCGTCCTGCAGATCCGCGGCTGACATCTACGTTCAGGTCATTTCGGGCATGCGCGACAACGCGACACCGGATGCTGCGATTTCCTCCTCGGCCTGCGTTCCGCGCGACGCTTCGTGTCCGGGGTGACGGCGTTGCCGGCCTGACGGATCCGCAGCGCCGAGTGCCGCCGTTCACAGCGAGGAGTGCGAGCCGTGCCTCGCTCGTTCGCAGCCGACGCTTCCCGCTCCGCGAATACACGTCGGCTCGCGATTCTTGCGGCGCTCGTCGTGGCACGAGCACTGCACTGCGAGGGCGGAACCGATGAGGTCGACGATGCGTTTGCGACGCGGTCGTTTCTTTGTTGACTCGTTCGCTGCGACGACCGCATCGTCTGACTTAGGTCGGGTCGATTCGTTCTCCGGAAACAGTCGAGGAGGAGCCGCGATGACTTTTCGCCAGGTGCTGTCGACGGCGCTCGCCGTCTCGTTCGTTTCGTGGGCCGGACCGCAGGCGGAGGCGCGCATGGCGCGTTCGGCGGCGCTCGAAGATCTCGCCGCGACCGCCGGTCGGATCGTCCGCGGCCGCTGCGTCGGCGCCGAGGTCGGGACGGTGAAGCTTGCCGGCGCCGAGCTCGCGTCCACGACCTACTACCTTCGACGTCAGTGATGCGCTGAAGGGCGCCGGCACGGGACAGCTCGTCTTCCGTCAGATCGGGACACGCGCCGGCGGTCCGCGCGATCTCGGGGCCCGTGTGGGGTTGCCCGTGTACACCCTCGGCGTCGAGTACGTGCTCTTCCTGCTGCCGGAAGGAACGCTCGGATTGACCCCGCCCGCGGGGGCCGGCGACGGCGCGTTCCTGGTGCAGGGCGAGCGTGTGACGTCGGTGAACGGTACGGTGCGGCTCGCGCCCTCCGGGGCGACTGGCGCACGAGCGGCGGCAACGGCGGGTGGTGAGCGGTCGCTGCCCTACGACAATTTCCGGCAGCTCGTGCAGGGGACTGGTGAAGCAATGAGCGCGCGCGGACGTCTGGCGCTGGTCGTCGCGCTGGTCGCGGTCGCGAGCGCGGCAGAAGCGGGACGGTCCGCTCGTCACCACCACCAGATGGACACGCGGCCGGCTGGGCAGCCGGCGCGCCGGTCGAGTACCACACGGATCTCGGCGGGCTCGGCTCCTCGCGAACGGTGCGGCGGTTGCGACGGTCGTCGGGCTCTTCGACACATGGACGGCGGTGCCGAGCGCGGTCGTCTCCGTTCGCGCATACCGGGTCCACGGCGGTCGACATCGACGAGACCAACTTCCGGACCCTTCCTCGGTCCATACGGCGGCGCCACGGCTCCGCTCGGCGAGAGCGTGATCGCGTTCGACGAGTGACGGCGCCATCTTCGATGCACTCTACGGCGTCGGCAGCGGTGTGCCTCGGTTTCGCGGGTCCGGCGTGGCTCTCCGACGGCGTCAGCACTTGAGTTCCGATCGGGGCCGCCGTGCCGCCCCGGGGCCAAGATCGTGGAGGGCTCTCGCCTTCCTGAACGGCAAGTGGATCGACGGCATCGACAATCCATCGATCGGTAACTACGAGCTTTCGCTCGACGACTTCAGAGGCGGTCTTTGTCCACGAGTTCGGTCATTTCGCCGGTCTCGACCACACGCAGGCGCACGGCCAGCCGATGCCTCCGAATTCGGACACCTCGGGCGTCACGTTGCCCATCGAGACGATGTACCCCTTTCTCTTTCGACGCCAGGCAGAGAAGACCCTCGAAAGCGCGACGACGTGGTGGCGCTCTCCGTGCTCTACCCGAGCCCCGTGGTTCGCGAGCTCGACCGGACGAATCATTGGCCGCGTAGCTCACCTCGAGCGGCGTGCCGCCTCGAGGGCGAACGTCGTCGCGCGCAACATCGACGACGCGAGCGACGCCGTATCGTCACGTCTCCGGCGCGACCATCGTGCCTCGGGGAACGTACACGCTCGCCGGGCTGACCCTCGGCGCCAGCTACACGTGTCGAGGTGCAGGAGGTCGACGCGGGCCCATACCGGCGGCAGCCGCGTCGGGCCGTTCTCGCCACCCATCGTGTTGCCCGGACCACCCGAGGCCTACAACGGACCGGCAGAGAGCGCCGATCCCGGCGTCGATGATCCGAGCCTCGCGACGCCCATCGTCGCGGCCGCCGGCGTCACGACGAGCGGATCGACATCGTGCTCAACTATCAGGATTTCGCGGTCCGCAACGTGCCGCTCGAAGAGGGAAGCCAGCTGCAGAGCTTCGCGCTCGACGACTTCGACGGCGACGCGGTGACCGACTCCGATCGCGCCGCAGTACGGGTTCGTGCCCGGCAACATGACTCTGCTTCTGTCACGGCGTCGGCGACGGCGCTCTTCGATCGCGCCGGTGACGATCCACCGTTCCCCGGCAATGCCTCGGCCGTGGCGGGACAATTCAACCCGGGCGTCGACGCGTTTCCGACGTCGCGGTGTTGAGCTTCGACCCTCCTCGAGATCCGCGTCTACTTCGGAGACGGTGCGGCGGTTCGCCGCGCCCGTGACGATTTTCGACTCTGCCCAATCCGGGCTTCAGCAAGTACACGCTCGGTCTCGTCGGCGGCGACGGAACGGGACGGCTGGACCGACCTTTGACGCTGGTTGGGGATCCAGCGGACGACAGCGCCACTGGCCCATGCGCTCCTCGGGAGCGCGGGCGGCGCCTTCAGCATCGTCTCGACGCCTTTGCTTCCGGAAGTCCGTTTCCGCGAGGTGGCTCGTTGCGGCTCGCTCAGCTGACCGGCGGGCCGCCCTCGATCTCGTCGGCAACCTTTCGGATACCGCACTCGGCCTTCTGACCGGCGACGGAGCGGGCGGGTTCACGGCGTCGGCGATCTCGGTGGGGAGCGGTCACCACCCGCCTCGGCGGCGGCCTGGACGTCAGCGATTTCGACGAGGACGGCCGCACCGACCTCGTCGTTTCCGACCTGCACCCGGTCGGCGGGCCGACGAACTTCACGCGCTCGTTCGTGGACGTGCTGCTCGGCGACGGTAGCGGTGGGTTCACCTTGTCGGCGCAATACCCGGTGCCCGAGGTGTTTCAGTTCGCGGTCGACGCCGCGTACGTCGACACGGCGACGCTCATCTCGACGTTGCGTCGGCCGGCACCGGCATCGGCCCGGGCGCGAAGATGAACGTCGCCCTCGGCGACGGTACCGGCGGCATGAGCGCCGCGAGCAGCCTCTGGGGACTCCGGAGTCCCCGATGCTGCACGGCTACGCCGAGTTGAACGACGACGGCCGGACGGATTTCCTGGTCGGCAGCATCGGCGTCCGGTGCTACTCGGTGCCGCTGCAGGAACACTGCGGGAACGGTGCGGTCGAGGCTCCGGAGCAGTGCGCGACGACGGCAACCGCACGAACAGCGACGGCTGCGACGGCAACTGCACGTTCTACCGCCTGCGGCAACGGCGTCGCGTCCGCCGGCGAGCAGTGCGACGATGGTAATACGCTCTCGGGCGACGGCTGCTCGTCGAGGTTGCATCATCGAAGTCGCCGTCTGCGGCGACACCCGTGGTGACCGCTCCGGAACAGTGCGACGACGGCAATCTCGACGACGGCGACTGCTGTTCGTCCAGCTGCACGTTCGATGCACCCGGTTCCGCGTGCGTCGCCCCCGCCAACTTGTGTCTCACGGCGGCGTGCGACGGCGGCGGCACCTGTCAGCTCGGCCCGCGTCCGCCGCGGCCCGGATGCCGTCAGTCGACGGCCATGCGCGCGCGGAAGCTTGCAGCTCATCGACCGCGGTGACGATCGGAAGGATCGTCTGGCTTGGAAGTGGGGCAAGGGCGTCACGACGCCGAAAGGCGTTCGGCGACCCCACCACGACCACCGGCTACGGTTTCTGTCTCTACGATGCCGGCGACCAGCTCATCATGAGCGCTCGCATTCCCGCCGGCGTGCACTGGAAGGGCGTGGCGAGCGGATCTCCGCTACGCCGATCGCGACCGTGTCCGGCCGACGGCGCGTGAGCCGCATCGTCCTCGGTCAAGGGCTTCAGGACGGCAAGGCGAAGGTCAGCGTCGGCGGGAAGGGCACCGGCCTCGCGATGCCGGCGCTGCCTATCGCGCCCGCCGCTCTGCCGCTCCGCGCTCAGCTGGAGGCGGCCAACGGCGAGTGCTGGGTCGCCACGTATGGCGGGTTCGTCTCCACCAACGCCGCGGAAAAGTTCAGCGCCAGGAGCGATTGATCCGCTGCCGACCCGCGGTCGCTCCTCACGCGATCCGCGGCTGACGTCAGCCCTCAGGCTGTTTGGCCATAGCGCGACAACACGAACATGAGGTCGTAGGCGGCGTGTCCCAGCATCGCGTCGGCGACTCGGCGATGCCGGCGCGATCGTCAGCTCACGCCACGCGTCGCGGCGTCGACGCGCTCGAGGTAGGCGACCAGCGCCGGGCGCGCCGCGATCAGCTCCTCCGCTTGCGGTGTCGGACCGCTCCGCAGCATCGAGGCCTGGCCGAAGATCGCGAGGTCGGCGGCGCTCGGACGGTCGGCAAAGAGGAACGGCCGATCGCCGAGCAGCTCGAGGACCTCGTCCAGGCGATTCCCGAGCTCGCTCACGACGACCTCCATCGGCATGCGCACCATGCCCTGCGCCCACGCGCCCGCCGCCACTTGTCGCGGCAAGAGCACGCCCGCGATCGGTCGGATCAAGGCGGGCAGGGAGCCGACGATCTGGGCCGCGGTCGCCGCGTAGTTGGCGGGATTCCAGCGGAGCGCCATGCCGTACCAATAGAGCGACTCGTCGGACCAGTCCTCGACGAAGCGCTGGCGGATCGCGACCCGTGCGTCGTCCGCGAAGAACGGCGGTGTGGGCACGAGCGCGTCGAGGCGCCGCAGGATCAAGGTCGAGTCGAAGGTCTTCTCGCCGTCGACGTCGAGGACCGGCATCTTCCGCGTCTGCGGGCTCCAACGCTTGAAGTCGAACGGGCTCGCGGGCGGGACGAGCGTGAACGGGACGCGCTTCAGCTGCAGTCCCCGCACGACCTTTTCGACGAACGGCGAGAGGCGAACACCGAATACGGTGACCTGCATCGTCCTTGCGATCCTATGCGCGCGTACCGCCGAGCACGCGGGTGACGTTGGCGAGATAGTCGCTCGCGGCCTTCGCCGCCTCGCCCTGCACGAACGACTTGATCAATCCTTTGTAGCGCGCGGTGTAGGTGACACCATGCTGACCGGTCCGGTGGAGCGTCTCCGCGAACACGAAGCGGTAGACGTCGCCGGCGCTCGTCTCGCAGCGGTCGAGCCCCGGGATGCAGCGCGCCGACGTCGGCACGTCCCAGAAGAACGCATACGCGTCGGCGAGCGCGACGGGGACGACGACGGACTCGGTGACCTCGGTCGGGAACTTCGCCATGGGTCTCTCCCTCGGGGCCTCATAGGGACCGAATCGCCCGCGTTCAAGTTGCGTAGCGCGCGCCTTGACGGTCCCGAAACCTCGCGTGTACGACCGCCCGAATGCGCTTCTACGAGTACGAGGCCAAGGCCCTCTTCGCCAAGCACAACACGCCGCTCCTGAAGGGCCGCGTCGCCAAGAGCGCCGCCGAAGCCAAGACCATCGCCGCCGAGATCGGCGGGCGCGTGGTGCTTGAAGTCGCAGGTGCTGACCGGCGGCCGCATGAAGGCCGGCGGCGTCAAGTTCGCCGACACCCCGGCGCAGGCCGAGGAGCACGCGCGCCGCGATCCTGAAGCTCGAGATCAACGGTCAGAAGGCGCGGGGCGTCCTCGTCGAGCAGTGCGCGCCGGTGCAGAAGGAGTACTTCGCCGCCGTCACGTGGGACGGGACGCCGGAAGCTTCCGGTCGTCATCTTCAGCGACATGGGCGGCATCGACATCGAGGAGGTCGCCGAGAAGCACCCCGAGCACGTCTCGCGCACGCACTTCTCGACGCTCGTCCCGTTCGCGCCCTACATCGCGAAGCAGGCGGTCGCCGCGACCGGCGTCACGGGCGACGATCTCAACAAGCTGACCCCGATCGTCGCGACCCTCATCGAGATCTTCCTCCGCTACGATCTCACGCTCGCCGAGATCAACCCGCTCGGCAAGACCGAGGACGGCAGGTTCCTCGTCCTCGACGGCCACATCGACATGGAAGGCGACGCGCGCGACAAGTACGCCGCCGCTCCTCGCCGAGCTCGGCATCGGCAAGGAGGAGACGCGCGAGGCGCGGCCGCCGACGCCGTTCGAGATCGCCGGCGCCGAGGTCGACGCGTCGGATCACCGCGGCGTCGCCGGCAACGTGAAGGAGTTCGACGGCGACCTCGGCCTGGTGATCGGCGCCGGCGGCGGCTCGCTCACGCTCTTCGACGCCATCCGCAAGCACGGCGGCAAGCCCGCCAACTACTGCGAGATCGGCGGCAACCCGAGCGTCAAGAAGGCCTGCGGCCTCACCAAGCTCATCCTCTCGAAGCCAGGCGTGAAGAAGATCGCGGTGATGATGAACGTCGTCTCGAACACGCGCGTCGACATCGTCGCCCGCGGCGTCATCAAGGGCTGCGTCGAGGCGGGTCGGAACCCCGCCGACACGATCGCGATCTTCCGCATCCCCGGCGCGTGGGAGGACGACGGCTTCAAGATCCTGAAGAAGTACGGCGTCGAGTACTGCGACCGCACCGTCTCGATGTACGAGGCGGCGGGGCGCGCCGTCGCGAAGATGAAGTAAGCCGTCTCTCATTGATCGCCGCGCGGCGAGTGTGTCATGTCGGCTCGGCGTCCCGTGTCTCGCCCCGCGAAGAGCCTCGTCCACCTCGCCGAACGCGACCTGATCCGCGATCGCCTGCCGTTTTTCGCGGTGGTGTGGTCGGCGGTGAGTCTCCTCTGGCTGAAGGCGCTCGCGCACCGCGTGGCACCGGCCTTCGGGTGGGTGGAGTCGACCGCGATTCTCGCGACGCAACTCGCCGTTCTCGGGGCGGCCGTCCGGCTCACGCACCGGACCTCCTCGCCGGCCATCATTCGGTGGATCGGGGTCGCGGCGGTCGGCCTCCTCGGCGTCATCTGGACCGGTCGCCGCGAGCAGCACCGACGCGCCGTTCGACGTCGTGGTGCTCGTGATGCCGGTCCTCGTGCTGGTTCCGCCGCTCTTCTTCGCGTGGAGCTGGCGGGTCGAGCTCGCGCTGATGCTCGGGCTCGGAGCGCAGGCCGCGCTCTGGTTCAGGCACGTGGAGCGGACGAGCCGTGCCGCGCTCGGCGACATCGCGACTCTCGCGCTCGGCGGCGCGGTCCTCGGCGTAGCGCTGGCGGCGCGCGTCGCCTATGAGCTCCGCCTCCGCATCGCGCGCCGGGCGCAGGAGGAGGCGGCCCGGAAGGCACTCGATGCGGCGCACGAGGCCTTCCTCGGGAGCGAAGAGCGTTTCCGCGTCGCCTTTCACCGCGCCGATCCGGGATGTGCATGGTCGGCGCCGACAGCGCGATCCTGCAGGTGAACGCGGCGTTCGAGCGCATGCTCGGCCATCCCGCCGCCGAGCTCGTCGGCATGCCGATCGACGACCTCATCATGGCCGAGGACCTGCCGATGGCGCGGGCGGAGCGCGAACGCGTGCTCGCCGGCGCCGTCGAGTCGCTCGAGAGCGTGATGCGGCTCCGCCATCGCGAGGGCCACGCCATCTGGACACGGGTGACGCGCGCTCGTCCGCGACTGGGAGGGTAAACCGTCGTACATGATCGGCCAGGCCGAGGACGTGACCGAGCGCCGGCGCGCCGCAGAGGCGCAGAAGAACGCCGAGCACGCGCTCGCCGTCTCGGAGCGCATGTTCCGCGGCTTCGCCGAGTCGACGGCGGCCGGCGTGCTGATCGTCCAGGACGAGATCATCCGCTACGTGAACGCTGCCGTCACCGCGATCACGGGCTTCGCGAGCGCGCGAGCTCCACGGCATGCCGCTCGGCGACCTCATGCACCCCGACGATCGCGAGATCGCGGTCACGTGCCAGGCGCGCCTCCAGGACACCCACGGTCCCGACCCGCGTCGAGTATCGCCTTCGGACCAAGAGCGGCGGCCATTGCTGGGTCGATCCTCACGGTCGGCATCGTCGAGCACGATGGCCGGCCGGCGCTCCTCGGTACCGCCTTCGACGTCACCGAGCGCCATCATGTGGAAGAGGCGCTCCGCGCCTCGCTCGCCGAGCTCCCGCCAGCGTGAGGAGCAGCTCCGCTTGCTCGCGCAGCGCCAGGTCAAAGTCCGCGAGGAGGAGCGGCGCCGTCTCGGCTTCGACCTGCACGACGACGTCTGTCAGGAGCTCGTCGGCACCGGGATCATGGTGGAGTCGGTGCGCGGGCGGTTGCAGGGCATCGACCCGGAGGCGAGTCAGAAGCTCGCCCGCGTGAGCCGTCATCTGAACGAGCTCGGCGAGCACTTGCGCCAGGTGGCGCGCGAGCTCCGCCCGATGTTGCTGCACGACCTCGGGCTCGAGGACAGCGTCAGCTCGCTCGCCGCCGGAATGACTTCGGCGGCGACGCGTGTCACCGCGATCTCGACGACGCCGATCCCGCGCCTCGGTGAGGACGTGGAGGTCGCGGTCTACCGTATCGTGCAGGAGGCGATCACGAACGGGTCTCCGCCACGCCGACGCCAGCGAGATCGCGGTCTCCTCGCGGCGGCGGAGGGTGTGCTCAGGGTCGAGATCCGCGACGACGGACGCGGCTTCGACGTGCGCGAACGGCAGCGCGACGCGCTTGGGCTCGTCAGCATGGAGGAGCGGGCGCTCGCGCTCAGCGGCAAGCTGCAGGTGAAGTCGACCCGGGTGGGGAACCTCCGTGCTCCTCACGTGCCCGCTCATTCGTCGCGTGCCGCGGCCGGCTGCCTGAGGCCCGCCATCTCGGTTCGCTCGCAGCCGACGCATCTGCTCGACATGGCGCCCGCTCGCGGCCGTCGTGCGGCTCGCCGGCGCCGACCACGCTCGTCATGGCGGTCTCGGCGGTCTCGAACGTCGTCTACACCTACTTCGTGAGCCGGCTCGGCATCGACGCGATCGGCGCCGTGTCGCTCGTCTTCCCGGTGTCGCTGCTCGCGATCACGGCGATGGGCGGCGGCATCGGCGCGGGCGCGACGTCGGCGGTCGCGCGCGCGCTCGGTGCGGGCGCGCGCGACGAGGCGGCGGCGCTCGGCGGCCAGGCGCTCGTGCTGGCGGTGCTCCTCGGCTGGGCGTTCGGGCTCGGCGCCTGGTTCGGCGTCGGGGCGCTGTTCCGGGTCATGGGCGCGAGCGGCGCCGTCCACGACGGTGCCACCGTCTTCGCGCGTGTTCTCTTCGGCGGCGTCTGCATCACCTTCTTCAGCATGATGCTCGACAGCCTGATGCGCGCCGAGGGCAACGTGCGCGTGCCGGCGACGTGGGCGACGACCTCGCTCGCTCTTGCAGATGGCGGTGACGCCGCTCTTCATGTTCCGCTTCGGCTGGGGTCTCGTCGGCGGCGCGCTCGCGATGCTCACGTGCCAGGCGCTCGCGATCCTGCCGCGCCTCGCGCTGGGTGTTCGGCGGACGCGGCGTCGTGCCGCCCGGCGTTCCGCGCATGGACGCCGCGGGCTTGCGCCGCTGCGCGAGATCGTGCGGGTCGGCATTCCGGCCGCGCTCTCGACCTCGATCAACAACGTCGGCCTCATGGTGCTGACCGCCGTCGTGACGCGCTCTCGGCGCCGCCGACCTCGCCGCCTACGGCCTCGGCACCCGTCTCGACTTCGTGCCTGATGTCGCTTCGGCTACGGCGTCGGCGCCGGCGTGCTCACGCTCGTCGGTCTCGCGACCGGCGCCACGCGCCCCGACCGCGTCCGCGCCTTCGTCGGGCGCGGCATCGCGATCGCCGCCGTCCTGCTTTCGGTCCCGGTCTCGTCGTGTGGTGGCGGCCGCGCGCTCTGGCTCGGGATGTTCACCGACGATCCCGCCATCCTCGCGATCGGGACGCTCTACTTCCGCACCGTCGGCCCGACCTATCCGCTCCTCGGCGTCAGCATGGTGATCGCGTTCGCGTTCCAGGGCCTCGGCCGCGCGACCGTGCCGCTCTGTGGTGATGGTCACGCGGGTCGCGGCCGTGCTGGTCGCGGCGGTCGTCTGCACGCGCGTCTCGGCCTCGGCGAGCACGCGGTCTTCCTCTGCATCGCGCGTCGGCAACGTGGCCGGAGCGGTCGTCTTGATCGCGCTCTTCGTCGCGGCCCAGCGTCACGGCGGCGGCGCGGGGCGTGACCTCGAGACGCGGGCGCACGCTCCGTCGTCACGGTACCGACGGCGCGGGACGTCGTCACCGGCGTGTTCCGGCGCCCGCGCGCTTCGTCGAGCAGAGCCGAGATCGCGTCCGCCGGTCGCGTCCCAGCTGAACCAGGCGGCGCGCGCGTGGGCGGCGGCCGAAGCGCTCGCGCGCGCGTCGGGATCGGCGAGGAGGCGTTGGATCTCCGCCGCGAACGACGCCGGGTCGCCGGCGCGCGTGCGAGCAGGCCGGTCGTGCCGTGCTGGACGGCGTCGCGGAGGCCGGGCGCGTCGCTCGCGACGCGTCGGGGTTCCGCACGCGCCGGCCTCGAGCACCGAGAGCCCCCAGCCCTCCTTCGCCGAGGCCGACGCGAAGACGTGCGCCGTCTGCATGAGGCGGATCTTCTCGGCCTCGTGGACGAAGCCGCGGAGCTCGACGCGATCCGCGACGCCGAGGCGCGCGATCTGTGCCCGCAGGTCGCGCTCGGCGTTGCCGACACCGGCGATCACGAGGTGGACGCCGGGGAGACGCGCCACCGCGTCGATCAGCACGTGCATGCCTTGGCCGGCTCGAGCCGGCCAACCGCGACGACGGTCGGTACGGGCGCGCGCGGTCGCTCGTCGGTCGATACGCGGCGTGATCGACGGCGTTCGGGATCACGTGCACGTCGGCGGCCGGGAAGCCCTTCTGCGACGAGCTCGTCGCGCGTGCTCGGCGAGATCCGCGGCGACCGGGAGTCCTCGATAGATGCGCGGCATCATGCTGCTCGGCGACGGAAGGTCGCGAGCGCGATCGGCGCCGCGACCTGCCGGAAGGCGAGGTGTCCGGAAGAGATGATGGATCCAGATGACCAGGGGCTCCTGCTACCCAGAGGCGGGCGAAGTACGGAAACTTGTTGGTCTGCTCGTTCCACGACGTCGAACGGCGCGGTGCGCGCCTGAGACGGCGATAGCCGCCGCGCCGACGCTGGAGATAGTATGCCGACCCGTGCGCCGAGCCGGACGACGCGGATGCCATGCACGACTCTCTTCCGCGCGGCGCGCCCGGAAAGCCCGCGGCGAGGAGCGTGATCTCGTCGCCGCGCGCGGCGAGCGGCGGCGGTAGACCTCGAAGCAATGCACCTCCGCCCCGCCCGCGTTCGGATGGCGGATGTCGCGTTCGTTCAAGCAGCAGTAGCTGCGGCGTGGGGAGCCACGGCGGGATTGGCGGCTCGTAGCGCGAGGGTGCCCGGCGGGTAAAGCGACGATCCGCGAATGGCGGGCCGAGCCCGGCCGGCGGTGTCGCGCGGTGTCGGCACGCGCTTCGGGTTTTCTCGTCGCCGGCTCCGGTGCTACGCCTGTGACGAGGACGACCGCTCATGACTCTCCACCTTCCGCCCCGTACCCGTCGGCAACCTGCCGCGTCTCCGCGCGCGCCAAGAGCATACGTCGCCGGAGGTCCTCGAGAGCGGACGGCTTTCGTACGGACCGTTCAGCGAGCGTCTCGAAGCGCATGATGGCGGAGGCGCACGCGCGTCCGGGCTTCGCGACCTTCTGCAACAGCGGGTACGAGCGCGCTCCAGTGCGCGCTCGCCGCGCTCCGCGAGGTCGACGGCTGGCAGGACGGGGACGAGGTGATCGTGCCCGCGGTGAGCTTCGTCGCGAGCGCCAACGTCGTGCTCGCGAGCGGGCTCGTCCCGCGGTTCGTCGACGTCGATCCCGCGCACGTACGGTCTCGATCCCGCTCTGCCTCGCGGCCGCGATCGGACCGCGCACTCGCGCCATCATGCCGGTCCACCTCTTCGGCCTCCCCTGCGACATGGAGCCCGATCCTCGCGATCGCCGCGTCGCCACGGTCTCCGGCGTCGATCGAGGACAGCTGCGAGACCATGTTCGTCGGCTATCGCGGCCGTCCGGTCGGGAGCTTCGGTGACCTGGCCTGCTTCTCGACGCGCGTCTCCCACCTCGTCAGCACCGGCATCGGCGGCTTCGCCTGCACCGAGCGACCCGGTGCTCGCCGCGATCGTGCGGAGCCTCGTGAACGACGGCCGCGCCGAGCGTCCGCCGCGGCGAACCGAAATCGGACACCGGACCACTTCGTGTTCGAGCGCGTCGGCTTCAGCTATCGCGCGAGCGAGCTCGAGGCCGCGCTCGGGGTGCGCAGCTCGAGGAGCGCGACGTCATGATGGCGACGCGGCGCCGCCACGCGCGCAGCAGCTCTCGGCGCGGCTCGCACCGCTCGCGGACGGCCGTGCAGCTCCGTGGTGTCCCGCCGGACCGCGAGCACGCGTTCGCGATGTATCCGCTGTGCTCGCCGCGTCCGCGCCGGCGAAGGACGCCGTCGGTGACGGCGCTCGCCGAAACGCGGCATCGAGAGCCGCGCGCTTCCTGCCGCTCGGTGTCGCAGCCGGTCGTTCGCCGGCGCTTCGGCGACCTCCTGGCCGCGTTGCCGGTTGCGCACCGGCTCGAAGCCGACGGCTTCTACGGTCGGCTGCCACGACGGGCTCGGACGCGGACGGACGTGGCACACGTCGCGGACGGTGCTCGCCGACGCGCTCGCCGGCGCGGCCGGGACGCTCGGCGCGCCGGCCGGCAGCGTGCGATGTACGCGTCGCGTTCGATCGCTGTCCGCGCGCGACGCCGGCTGAGCGCGCCATGCGGGGCGATGCGTCCGTGCAGGCGCGCGCGCCGCTCGTCGTCGCGCCGACGTGGAGCTCCCGGCCGCTCGCTCCCGAGGAGATCGTCGTTGCGGTGAGCGCGTGCGGCGTCTGCCGCACCGACTTGCACGTCGTCGACGGCGAGCTCCCGATCCGCGTCTGCCGCTCGTGCCCGGCCACGAGGTGGTGGGGAACGTCGTCCGCCGGGGCGCGCGCGCGGAGCGCTTCGCCCTCGGCGCCCGCGTCGGCGCGCCGTGGCTCGCGCTCGACCTGCCGCGATTGCCGCTTCTGCCGGCGCGGCCAGGAGAACCTCTGCGCCGGCGCGCGCTTCCAACGGCTACACTCCGCGATGGCGGCTGGCGCCGGAGAGAGATGGATCGTCGACTTGAGCGTGCCACTTGCTTCGCCCTCGCGATATCGGCGCTCGACGTACCGCGCGCGGCGCCGCTTTCCTCTGTGCGGGTCTTGGACTCGGCTTATCGGGCGTTCGCTCCTGGCTCGGCCGGCGACGCCGAGCGCGCTCGGCTCTACGGCTTCCGGGCCGCCGCCCACATCGGCGTGGCCCGTGGTCGCGGCGCAGCGTGGGCCGCGAGGTCTGCTGCCTTCGCTCCTGACCGGGCGATGCCGCGGCCAAGCGCTTCTGGCCTGAGGATCTCGGCGCACGCTGGGGCTCGACTGACGCCGACGTCGCTTCCCGCCAGACCCCGCTCGACGCCGCCATCATCTACGCGCGCGCCGGCAGGGACCACAGCGCCGCAGGCGCTCCGCGCGGTCGGACCGAGGCGGCACGGTCGTCTGCGCCGGCATCCTGTTACGTGAGGCGACATCCCGGCGCTTCCGTACGCGCCCCTCCTCCTGGCAGGAGCTGGTCCGTCCTGCTCGGTCGCGAACCTGACGCGCGCGGACGGCGAGGAGTTCGGCCCTGCCGCTGCGCGCCGCCTGCGTTACGGTCGCAGTACGACCTTCGCCGGCGGTTATCGCGCGCTGGCGACTGCGCGCCGGTCGGGTGCACGGCGCCGCGGTCCCCGTCCGCGGACGCGAGCGCGGGCCTCCGACGGGTAAAAAGCGCCGACGCGGCGCGATCGGCTCGTGCGTTCCAGCGCTCCGTTAGCAATACGTAACC